>ERZ836939.3264-NODE-3264-length-14085-cov-3.106201_pt1 | contig 14085 bp, 11 predicted proteins | sample MGYA00519912_ERZ836939 | MGnify/ENA primary metagenome ERZ836939 (study PRJEB31850, sample SAMEA3708810) | human gut metagenome | biome: human gut; feature: human-associated habitat; material: faeces | place: China | collected 2014 ... | reverse complement strand
AAAAAGCAAGTTTGGGCTCCTCACTATAACGTACACAAAACCTTTATGGGACTTCTTGACATGTATCTATATGCAAAAAATGAGGAAGCCCTCACCATTGCAATTGATTTCTCCAAATGGTTCCTTCGCTACACAGACAATCGTACAAGAGAACAGCTCGATGACATTCTTGATTTTGAAACTGGTGGAATGCTTGAAATATGGGCTCAGCTTTATGATATTACAAAAGACAGCATGTATCTAACCTTAATTGAGCGTTATGACCGTCATCGCCTATTTGATCCTCTTTTAGCTGGAGAAGACGTACTAACAAATATGCATGCCAATACAACTATTCCAGAAATCATCGGCTGTGCCGCCGTTTATGAAGCAACTAAAATTACACGTTATCGTGATATTGTGCTTGCTTACTGGAAATGTGCTGTTACAGATCGTGGCTATTTCGTTACCGGCGGTCAGACAAATGGTGAAATCTGGACACCAAAACATCGCCAGGCCTCACGCCTTGGAGAACGAAATCAAGAGCACTGCAGTGTATACAATATGATTCGTCTTGCAAACATTCTTTTTACCTGGACTGGCGATGTTTCCTATCTGAATTATATTGAAAAAAATCTGTACAATGGCATCCTTGCGCAAGCCTATTGGAAGGAGGATCTTCCAAATGGTCAGATATCTTCTTATCCATCAGAAGGTCTTCTTACATATTTTCTTCCAATGCGCGCTGGATCACGCAAGGGATGGGCTTCCAAAACACAAGACTTCTTCTGCTGTCATGGCTCTGTCGTACAGGCAAATGCTGCCCATAACCAATATCTGTACTATCAGGATGGTGCAAATTTATATGCTGCTCAATATTTCGACTCCACTGCACGCTTTTCAATTGGCAGCACAAATGTTACTTTAATCCAAAAGCAAGATAGCTTAAGCGGAAGCTTCCACATTTCAAGTACAAGCTCTGCTGAACAAGCAATTCATGAAAACACACAGCGTTATCCAATTCAGCCAGACTGTATGGCAATTTGCATGCGCATTGAAATGGATTCACCTTGCGCTGATTTTTCATTAAAACTTCGCATTCCAGATTGGGCATGTGCACGCACCGATTCCTACGCCGGAAATCCAGCCGTATTTCAGGATGTCTGCTTTGAACTTAACGGCAAACAGATGCCTGTTGATGCAAAAGACGGATTTCTTACCATTCAACGCAACTGGCAAAATGGTGATGAACTTCGCCTTATTCTTCCTCTTTGCATCACTGCAGTCGCTGCAGACGATGATCCAGATCTTGTTGCATTTCGTTTTGGACCAATCGCACTTGCCGGCCTTTGCAGTGAAGAGCGCTCGCTTCACACACACGGTCATGAGCTTCAAACACTTTTGCTTCATGATAATGAACGTGAATGGGGAAACTGGAAACGCACATTCCGCACACGCTATCAGGAAACAGGTATTCGTTTCATCCCTATCTACGACATTGGATATGAACCTTATCAAGTCTATTTTCCGGTAATTCGCGATTAATAAAGCCCAAAAAACCTGCTAGCAAAAAACTAGCAGGCTTTTTTATTTTATACGAGAAGTGAAAACTGATATAAGATTCTGGAAAGTTCTGCATTTACTGCATCAATTCCATCCTTCGTTGTATACCAGTTTTCTTTTGTAATATTTCCAATCACCGATGGACTGACAAATATTTTCGCTTCTGGAAAAGATTTTTGATAATACATAAGACTTCTTCTTGCATGTACATTGCGGCAGCACAAAATAGCCTTTTGTATCACTAGTTTATTTTGATCTGTGACAATTCTTGAGTTTTTGGCATTCTCCCATGTGAAGGTTGCCTGATCCTCTTTTAAAATTGCTGATTCATCCACGCCATTTTGAACAAGAACATCTTTTAAAAATTCCCATTCTGTCTTGTACTCCTTGTTATAGCGATCTGCCCGGTCCAAAACACCTGCAAAGTGTCCGACTAGTGTACTGTATTTTCCGCTTGGCAAAATATATGGTGCATAACCTTGTCTGTATAATGCTGCCGCACGCTCAGCATTTTGCGGATATGCATTTCCTGGAATCAATATTATATCAGCCTTTTGCAGCACATCTTCTGTAAAAATGTATTTTGTAATTTCTTCTCTAAAGGATAAAAAATCCATTATGCTTCCTCTTTCTTAATTACCTTATTTTTCTGTAACGACGTCTGCGTCCCTTTACACCAACAATAGCAATCAGAGAACTGATCAAAAGAAACATTGGATAGTACAGTCTTGGCATAACCTGAAAAGCAGAAATCTGACTGCCTAGCTCATTGACTGCTGAAATAGCAACAAGCATCTGTGCACCATATGGTATTACACCCTGAAAAATGCAGGAAAACGTATCCAAAATGGAAGCTGCCTTTCTTGGTGTAATTCCATATTCAACTGCCATTTCCTTTGCAATTGGATTAGCCATTACAATTGCAACTGTATTATTGGCCGTTGCAACATCCATAGCACCAACTAAAAGTCCCATTCCAAGCTGACCGCCTCTTCTTCCTCTAAATGCCTTTCTAATAATTCCTAAAAGTGCCTCGAATCCGCCATATTCTCTTATCAGCGCACACATTGCCGCCACCAGAATCGCAACCATACATGTTTCAAACATTCCAGAAACACCATTTCCCATACGTATGATCATTTCCACAGGCTCCACATAGCCGCCAATCAGCATAATCAATGCACCCGATCCAATTCCAATAAGCAAAACTAAAAATACATTAATTCCAACCACACCGCCTATCAATACAAGCGCATATGGTATAACCTGAATTAAATTATATGGCTGGCTCACATGTCCCTTGATTGTTGTCTGGAATGACAAGATTAAAATCACAATCAGCGTTGCTGCTGCCGCTGGCATTGCAATTCCAAAATTTTCTCTAAATTTATCCTTCATCTTACATCCCTGACCATTGCACGCAGCAATCGTTGTGTCTGAAATAAATGACAAATTGTCGCCAAACATGGCTCCTCCCATAACAGATCCAACACAAAACGGCAAATCAAAACCTGATGCCTTAGAGACAGCAGCTGCAATTGGAACAAGAAGCGTAATTGTACCTACTGATGTTCCCATGGCAACTGATACAAAACAAGCTACTACAAATAAAACAGCTACTGAAAAGCGCGCCGGAATCAATGACAGCATACAATAGGCAACACTTTCTGCACTGCTTCTTCCTACAATTCCTACGAAAGATCCTGCTGATAAGAAAATCAAAAGCATCGTAATGATATTCTTATCGCCAACTCCCTGCGCCATTATTTCAAGCTTCTGATCAAAGTGTAGCTTCGGATTTTGCAGACAGGCCGTAAGAATTGCCGCCAAAAATGCTACCACAATTGGTACATTATAAAATCCCATTGGAATTTTCATCACATATTCAAATAAAATCCCTAGTCCAAGATATAAAACCAAAAACACCCCTATAGGGAGCAGCGCAATATAATTTAATTTCTTCATTTTTATTATTCCCCTATTTTTATTCTAAAATCACCAGTTCTTTTGCTGTCATTTTACAGATTTCTCTTAGTGTCGTCACTCTTAGTCAAGCGATGACGCAGTGCCCAGATACAGCTTGGAATCAATACAAGATCTGCACCTGTCCATGCAAGAACCTCTGCATAAAAAATGCCCTCTTCCCCAAGCCATAATGGAAGAAGAAGCACACACCCAGTTCTCATTGCAAACTCTGCTACACCAGACAGCATAGGACTTACTGTATCACCTAATCCCTGCAGAGTAGAACGAAATACATACAAAACATAAAGAATTGGCAGGCATACGCTCATAATAGAAAGATAATGATATGCAATCGCAAGTGTCTGTGAAATTTCTTCTTCTGTACCTGAAATAAACAACGAAAGCAATGGTTTTCCCAAAAGAATCAAAATGGCGCCTAACACTGTCGAGGTAATAAGTGCAATAATTATACCAGCCTTTAATCCTTCACGAATGCGTTTAGGCTGATTTGCACCAAGATTTTGTCCTGTGTAAGTAACCATGGCAAAACCATATGAGGTCGCCGCTATTTCTAATACTCCATACAGCTTATTCGTTGCCGTAAATCCTGCAATAAAAATAACACCAAACGAATTAATCAAACGCTGTACAATCATGGATCCAATGGCAATAATAAAATTTTGGAAAGCCATCGGAAGACCAAGAAGCATAAGCTGGCCTGACAATTCAACTTCCAAGCGCAAATCTTTCCTGCGTGGATGTAAGAGCGTAAGCTTTCTTATTGTAAAGAAACAATATACTACTGAAATAAACTGAGCAATAAGTGTCGCTTCCGCTGCACCTGCAATGCCCCATCCAAACACACATACAAAAAGCAAATCTAATACAATATTGCTGGCTGCAGCAATGGCTGTTGCAATAAGAGGTGTCTTACTGTCTCCAATTGCGCGCAGCATAGATGCTAATAAATTATATGCAACAACAATGGGAATACCAGTAAACAAAATACGAAGATATAAAATCGTATCTGGCTTAATATCCTCTGGTGTTTGTAAAATAGCAAGTACTGGACGAACAGCTGCCTGAAATACTATAGTAAGCAAAACTGCAAGCAATGCTGAAAGCACAATACTGTGTCCAACCGCCTGATGAAGTCCATCCTCATCCTTCGCTCCAAACTGCTGTGCCATGCGAATGGAAAATCCCTGTGTCAATCCCTGGATACTGCCAAGGCTCATCCAGCCTAGAGATTCTGCTGCGCCCAATGCTGCCAACGCAGAAACACCAAGCGTCTGACCTACAATCATCGTATCCACTACTGTATAAAGCTGCTGAAAAACATTGCCAAACATCAAAGGAAGAGAAAACAAAAACAGCAGCTTCATTGGTTTTCCCTTGGTCATATCTGTAGCATTCATTGTTCAAAACCTAAAATAAAATATATCATATTCCTTTCTTTTTCATTAAGTATACTCTAAACTTAGTTTTTTTGTCCTTCCTGTATAAAGAGTTCTGCCATACGCTCACGAAGCTGCAAAATATAATCTGCCACGTGAGGATAATGTTCAAAATCAAACGGTTCCTCAACATTCTCCATGATCAGTGCAACAACACGTTCTCTGCCAATCACCGATTCTAATGTAGTAAGTGCATTTAAATCATCAAGAGCCTCACGCTGCACCTGTGCACGAATAGATGACATTGGTTTTTCATCTGGACCTGGATAAACCAAAAATGCATCACCAGATGGAAACGCATAACTTGCATGTGTGTTAAAAAATGGATCAATATGCGAAATCGAATACTGCGAATTGTAGAAATTAAAGCCCCAGTGTAAAAATCCCTTAATTCCATGAAGATACATCAATACTCCCATAATACGATTTCGCCAGCTTGGCATTGCAAAGAAGCGATTCGGTACTGTAACAGACTGCCCACAGCAATAATACACCCATGGCTGCGGCACCTTATTCTTTAAAAAGACACTTATATGATTGCTTGACACAATCGGATGCTGAACAATTCCTTTTTCATAGAAAGAATACTCGCTAAGTGCATCAACTACCTGCCATCCCTTCAGGCTTTCCTTTACACTCTCTCGTGCCTCCTTATAGCTTTCCAGACAATCCATTCCTGGTTCATCTGAGATATGGAAAAAAACATGATCCCTATCATATCCAAACTCAATCAATTTACTTTGAAGCTCTGGCAAAAACTGCTTTAAGAAACTCTGATACGAGGAATCTAGTGCCGGTGTATGCCACCCGAACTTTTTTACGTTCTTTCCATCTACTGTTACAACAATCTTTGGTGCGGCTTTCGCACCCCACTGTGTAAACAAATGCGGTATTTCAAGATACTTTATTCCATTTCTTAAGCAAAGATCACACCAGCGTTTTAATCTTGACCAATCAAACTTGTAAGATCCATCTGCATCCTGCACAATATCTATAAGCTGCACTGTTGTACGCTCCCCACCTACTGCAGTATCAAGAGGCGGTGTAAAAATAGGTGTCAGCAACATATTGATTCCAAGCTCTTTTCCTGCAAGCGCAATCTGCGCTTCCATTATCTCCCAATGCTTTTCTGAAAATACAGGAATATGATAATAATCCGCCAGACAGTCTGCGTGAAACCATTCAGTGTGAATAAGCGTTTGTTCTGAAAGCACTTTATCCAACACATTTAAATTCACTGTCAATATCTGATAAGGTTCTTTTTCATCCTTTCCATATATTAAAATATCAATCTGATATGTGCCAGGTACAATTGCAGATGTATCTAAAAAATCAATCCAGAGTGAACGTGTTTGTCTAGGAATCAAACGAACAAAATTTGTTTCACGTGGGCATAAAAGATCAGGAAATAATCCCGGCTGACTCTTTAAATACCACTCGTCCGTCTGCTCATAACATGGAAAAGCGCTAGGTACAAGCTCCACATCACGCACACGCACAGGTGATGGGCTGCCCTTTATCTCATAAGTAAAGCCTTCTGCAAAATGTTTCCTTTCGCCATCGTAATTACTGCTACTTCCATATACAAGCAAAAATGCTGGAAGCTCTCCTTTAAAAATTGAAATTGTGTGTTGATCGTTTTTCTTCACACAGTTCGTATCTGGAAATATTTTTTCCAAACTGCTTGCCAAATAAAAATATGCTTCTTTATTCCCTGTCATTATCTTCTCCTACCAATTATCACTGTGTATACAAATATGGCTCACCATTTCTTAAAATATGCCATGCGCGATTTGGCTGCGTATGCTCCATATAATAAGCAAACAATAAAGGATTTTCTTCATTGCCGCGCATCATATCATAATGCGTTGGAATAACAGTTGTACAATCAACCTCTTTTGCAAAAAGAGCCGCCTCCTGAGGTGTCATATTACCAATAATATCACGTGACTCTCTAACCCAATCTCTGCCATTGATTGGCAAAAAAGCAAGATGAATAGGACCTGCCTTGCAAACATCTCTAACAAGACGGTCTGTTGCAACTGCATCTCCGCAATGAAGAATCGTAATATCTCCCATATAAAAAACATAGCCAAGTGCTTTTTCATTACCATTTGCATCAGCACGATACACATCATGTGGAACTGCTACCGCAGTCACTGAAATATTTTGAAATAATTCCAGCTGCTGTCCTTGCCGTATCCCCGTCACACGATCAGAAAATGATGCAATACATTCTTGAATTTCATCTAAAATCCCTGCCGGAACAAAAAACTTTACATTCGGATGAGAAGCCGCCAGTTTGCATATCGTGTCCGGCTGGAAATGATCCAGATGATTATGTGTACAAAATACAGCATCCACAGAAAAATTAGCATCTGCTGAAAATGGAGGTTCAAAATGTGTGCGGCAAACACCATCCGTTCCATAAATCGGCTCCAAAACTGGATCAATCAAAATAATTTTTCCATTATATTTCAGAAAAACACCGCATTGTCCAATTCTCCAGACTGCAACAGAATGACTTGTAGTCTCCTGCTCGCTCAGGGAATGAATAAGCGCATTTCCCCTATAAAACCAATTTTGATCCATATAAAAACCCTCCCAATATATTTTCAAGCAAATTATAAAAAGCACCCGCATAAACTGCCGCAGCAGCTGCGAGTGCTAATACACCTGCTATACGTTTTCCAGTTTTTCTTATTTGTACTGGAAATAGTATAGCACTAATTATATCTATTGTCATCCTATTTTCTATATACTAGTTTCTATTGTGATATTTTACATTCTATTTACACAATACTTTCACGACTAATACAGCAAGCGTTACTAAAACTTTTTTCATTTTTTTACTTCTTAATCTTAATCAATCTTGAATTCAAACTTTCGATAAAGCCATCCTGGATTCCTGAAATCATATTTGTCATCGCTTCTGGCTTCATCGTTTTCAACATATCCCACATGCCAATGCCAGGCTTAATGTCAAAATTAGTTGCCAGCTTGAGTGCTTGTGACGTAATTTCCAAAGCTTCTTCATTTTTAGAAATTTCTTCCATAGTGTCGCGTACACTATAAAAGCCCTCTGGGAATTCCATTGGTGCCTTCAAATCAAGACTTCCCATCTGCTTAAACCAATTGGCAACGCCCTCCTGACGCTCATTAAACTCTGGAAGTGTATAGCTGTCTGGTTCTTTTTCAACCTTTTCCAGCGTAATGCTATCCTTCACCTTATCTGTCACTGCAAGCAGTATATTAATTCCTTCATCCAAGGTCACCGTAAAGTGGAAAATACGGTGCTCCGTCTTTGTTCCAACCTTTTTACCATTGCAGTACAGAGTCACGCTATTCTGATTAGAATAAATCTTCACCTCAGTAGTCTCACCTGCGCGCTGTGCATGACGGCGTCCTGCAATATGTACCATCGGCTCTTTACTCCAATATGCCTGGTACACGTAAAAGCTGTCTTTACGCGTTTTACGGTCAATCGTGACAAGTCCTTTATTATTGCGTCCACGCACTCCGCCTTCATTTCTGGCAGCACATCCAAAATCAAACATATTCCAGACATGACTTGACCAGATCCATGGGCGATCCTCAAACACCTGTGCCATGTGTTCATGATACAGTGCCTGATATTCTTCAGTATAATCCTTACACTGAGGCTTATTGCTATGCCAATTAATAATGCCCTCACAGCCATATTCAGAAACACCAATGCAAATATCTGGGTTATCAGCATGGAACTTATCTAACCATGGTGCATTGTCCTCAATCTTACCACCATACCATCCAAAATAGTGATTGTAGCTTTCCACGTCAGTAATATGATGCATAGGACCAGAAACAGGTGTAAAACTAACATGTGCAATAGTTGTCAGACGAGTAGGATCAAGCTCCTTACACAATCTCTGCAAATCATGATGGCAGTCTACCAGCTCCTGACTAATTCCGCCAATAAGAATCTCATTTGAAATACCCCAGAACATAATAGACGGATGATTATAATTTTGAACAATCAGTTCAGTCAGTTCACGGCGACAATGCTCATGTGCATCTTTTCCAGATTTGAACACACTGATAAACGGAATCTCAGCCCAGACTGCAAATCCCAGTCTGTCACAAGCACCATAAAAATCCTGACTATGCTGATAATGTGCCAGACGAATCGTATTAGCCCCCAGTTCCTTAATAATCTTAGCATCCTGAACATGCTCCTCTGCAGTCAGCGCATTTCCTTTATAAAGCCTGTCCTGATGACGCGATACACCACGAAGTGAAACAGCCTTGTTGTTAATAAAAAATCCACCATCCGGTGTAACAGAATAACTGCGTACACCAGTATTTACATGAATTTCATCATATGTCTCGTTGTTTTTCTGCAGACGGGCAACTACTGTATACAAATTTGGCTCGTCCATACTCCACAGCTTCGCATCTGGAACATAGATTGTCACTGCAGTATCATCTGCCGGACGAACAGCAGCAGCGACCTCACATCCACATGCATCCTCAATGCTGTACATAACAGTAAAACAGTCCTCTTGGTTAGTAACAAAACTTTCAATTTCAAAAGTTGCACCGCCGTCTTCTGTTGGCTTTGGTGTCACTTTGATGCCAGAACCTCCGTAGTAATCCAAATCAAAATGAGTATGAGGAACACTGATTAGATTAACACCGCGATACAAGCCACCATAAAAAGTAAAGTCTGCTGAAGCAGGATACATTGAAGGCGTATCTTCGTTACTAACCTCAATTGTCATCTCGTTGTTTCCTTCCTTACACAAATCTGTGATATCGGCACGAAATGCAGAGAATCCACCCTCATGCGTAACAGCAACTGTTCCATTCACTTTGACAACAGCTGCTAATGCTGCCGCCAAAACTTCAACATAAACACGACCACCCTCTAACGGCTGCTCTGGCTTAAGAAATGTGCAGCGATACACACCTGTAGTGCGCAGATAACTGCCGTTGCCATCCATACCATCCACCGCATTCCAAGTGTGTGGTAATGTAACCTTTTCTGCCAGACGCTCTCCTTTAGGAAAAGACAATGACCAGTTCTCATTGAGTGAAATTAATTTTCTCATAATAATCCTCCCTTTATTCTATATAAAATAAAATTTTGCTTATATTTCAATTTCATCTCATATATTTCCCCTAAAAATGTCGTTCACTATAACTAGTATATCAACAAATGTCGCTATTGTCATTCTTTTTTTACAAAAAAACTGGCAGATATATGCATATCATCCCTCAGATCTTATGCATTCATCTGCCAGCTATATTTTAATTATTATTTTTCCACAGCTTTATTAATGTTTACAATACCAATTCCTATGCACACAAGTACAAGTGCTATAAGTGCATTGATTCCAAGCTCCTTGCTGCCTTCACGGAGCCACCATGCTGATAACAATACACCAAATACTGGATTTGTAAATCCAAAAATGGCAACCTTTGATACAGGATTATATTTAAGAAGGATTCCCCAAATAGAATATGCCACTGCTGAAATGCATGCAAGATAAAATAGCATAAGCATTGCATTTACTGATACATGTGTTATTCTTCCACCCATTATCAGTCCAAGAATTACCATTACAATTCCACCGAATATAAACTGATAACCGCTGAGCATAACTGGATTATCCTTTTTAGAATAATTTTTCATAAGGCAGGATGAAACCGCATATGAAATAGCGCATAAAAATAAACTTCCGTCACCCATAAGACTTAAGTTCATATCTATTTTCTGACCATTCATGCTTACAACTATAACTCCGGCAAAACCTATCACACAGCCTGCTACCTTTTTAAGATTAAGCTTCTCCTGTCTGAAAATAAGGCTTGATACAAGTATTACAAAAAATGTATTTGATCCATTAATAATAGATGCCTTTACACCACTATTATGAGCAAAGAAGATATACTGGAGTATTGTCTGAAATACTGCTAATTTAGCGATGCTTGGAACTGAGCTTTTTGTAGGAAGAAGAAGCTTGCGGTTTAATGCGCTTCCGATCAGTATCGTAAGGATTCCTGCAAATACAAATCTGATACCTGCAAATAATATCTGTGTCCATGTTTCGCTTGATGGTATCTCGAATAACGCATATCCAAGCTTAATACATGGTGAAGCACTTCCCCACAAGAATGTACATACTAATGCCAGTGCACATACCACCCATGTTTTTTGTAAAATTTGTGTTTTACTTTCTGAATTCCCCATTCGTCTATTCTCCTATGTTTTTTTCATGAAAGGCAATTGTAACATATAAATAGGGAAATTGCAATACGTAAAAAATCAGCCAACCAATGCCTTATTCTTCCATTTCCCGCTATAGTAACGAAAAACTGGAACTACACATCCACAGCCCCACGATAATGGCGTAGCAATCCAAATTCCCATTTCACCTAAATGTGGGGCAAGTAGATACGCAAATGTTATTCTTCCTGCTAGTTCTGTGAAACCTGCTATCATACAAGTATTAGCATCACCTGCTCCGCGAATAATGTTCTGATAACTTTGCATCACAGCGCAAATCAGGTAGGCAATTCCCATCACAGTTAAATACTGTGCACCTACTGTCACAGCATCTTGTGACTGATCTGTTCCAAGAAAGAGTCGCATCAACTGTTGTCCACAAAGCATCGCTGTTGCTGCAATAATAAGTGCTGATACAATACTCATAAAAAGAGTGCAGTGCAAGCCTTCCCTAATACGCTTAAATTGGCGATTTCCAATATTCTGACTTGTGAAAACAGAAAGTGCAGAGCCAAGTGAAGTGATAACCTGAATTGCAATACTATCTATCTTAGCTGCTGCAGTATAGCCTGCCATAACTGATGTACCAAAAGAATTTATCAAACGCTGTACGCTCATGCTTCCAATTGAAATCAGACAGGATTGAAATGCAGTTGGAACACCAATTTGAAAAATCTTTACTGTCATATCACGATCTGGCTTAGTCAAAATTCCCACTAAGCCAAATTCTTCTCTCTTTTTATACAGATAAAACAAGCAATATCCTGCAGACACATGCTGTGCAATGACTGTTGCAATTGCTGCACCTGCCACCTTAAGCGGAATTACAACGATTAGTAATAGATCAAGCAAAATATTAATTACAGATGCAATAATCAGCGCTGTTAATGGTGTCTTGGAATCACCAAGACTCCTAAGCACGGCAGATGCACCATTGTATGCTACACTTCCTCCAGTAAAAAGAAGCAATATTCTCATATACGTTACCGAATAGTCAATTACATCCTCTGGAACACTTAAAAGCCGCAAAAAAAATGGACACGCAAACACGCCAATCAGTATTACTACAGTTGTAAGTATTCCTGCTATCCATATGATTGATGTTACTGCTCGTCTCATATCGTAAAAATTTCCCACACCAAAACACTGTGCCACCAAAATACCTGCTCCATTACAAAGTCCCATTACAAGAGACAGCATAAAAAAAGTTAGACTGCCTGTACTGCCCACTCCGGCTAATGCCTGCTCTCCTAGGTATCTTCCCACAATCATTACATCAACTAGATTATACACCTGTTGGAACACACCACCTATTAATAGTGGAACGGCAAATCCCACAATTAAAGGCATAGGCTTTCCTGTTGTCATATTTTTCACTTGTCCAATGTCCTTTCTGTAACAGCTTGGCTTTCATTTATCTGCCATTTGTACAAAAGTACGATATCACACATAAATATAAGATACAATGGACAATCTCGCAAAAATTTATCCTATCTTACACTACTTCTTATATTCTCATATTACTGAAATCATGCAAATATAGACAGCTGTACCTGACATAATGCTAAGCAGCGTATTATGTTTCCATTTATAGCTTATTGCAGCTGCTAACACGCCTGCCATCTGCACGATTCCAATATGCTTTGGATCAGTCGTTATATCCCTTAGGCAATATACAATCAGAACTGCCATAATGAGCGGCGGCAGTGCTTTTCCTAACTGCTCTAACCACACAGGCATTTTGCGTTTTCCGCGAAAAACAGCAAACGGAAGTGCACGAAGTCCAAACGTAATAATTGCACACATTATAATAATTAAAAAAATTTCAATAGGATTTCTCATAATGCACCTCGTTTTTCTCTTTTCTCTGCCATAAAAGTAAAATGCCAGATGCAATAATCAATGCCGGCAAAATAAAATTGCTTTTTCCAAAAAAGAGCAGACAAATAATCCCTGTTCCAAGTCCAATCAATGCTGGTATATGACTCTTTGCTTTCTCCCATTGATCCATAAAAATAATAACGAACAAAGCTGTCATACAAAAATCAATGCCATCTGGAATCTGACCTAACAGCTGACCAAATAAGCCTCCAAGTATTGTTCCTGCCATCCAGTAAATTCTAGAAAACAATGTGACAAAGAACATTACCTGTCTGCGATTTGTGACTTCTGGTGAAAGCGTACAATTTACCGCATACGTCTCATCTGTCATCGTATGTATCATATACCATTTTGCCTTGCCCATTGCCTTAAAGTCTTTCAGAAATGTCAGGCTGTAAAAGCTTTGACGGCTATTCATAAGGAATGCCGTAAGCGCAATCGTAACAATTGATGCACCACTCTTTAGAAATGTGATTAATACAAACTGGAATGCACCCGTATATATAATAAAACTCGTGAATAATGCATAGTACCAAGCAAACCCTGCTTTTTGCATCAAAAGTCCATATCCAAATGCCACACAGATATAGCTAAAAAAAATAGGAAGTGACTTCACAAGCGCTTCCCGTATGCTGTTTTTCATTTCGCGTACCATACCTTTTCTTTTCTTTTTCTCTTTTATGATACTTTGCGAAATGTCTTTTGTCCAATCTGAAAGCAAAATAACCTGTTATAGGATTTTTCTATGATTGTACACAGAAAACCTTTTCTTTATTTCTCAACCAAATGTTTAAGCAGCCCTTCACAGCCTCTGACAATATCTTCATATGTGCGTCCAAACTCACCCGTGTACCATGGATCTGCAATATCCCCCGGATCATCTGCAAACATAAGAAGTTTGTAGATTTTGTGCGCAGGATCACCACCTGCGATACGAATCATATTAGAAATATCCCGGTCGTCCATCCCGAT
>ERZ836939.3260-NODE-3260-length-14114-cov-3.345544_pt1 | contig 14114 bp, 10 predicted proteins | sample MGYA00519912_ERZ836939 | MGnify/ENA primary metagenome ERZ836939 (study PRJEB31850, sample SAMEA3708810) | human gut metagenome | biome: human gut; feature: human-associated habitat; material: faeces | place: China | collected 2014 ... | reverse complement strand
ACAGATATCTGGGGCGCCAACCGTCTGGGGATCCAGACTGTCCTGGTACGGCCCATCAACCCAAAAGAAGAGATCCAGATCGTATTAAAACGTTATCTGGAAAAACCGGTTTTATACTGTTACAGGAAAAGCCTTGAAAAGTAAGATCCAGACAAAAGAAAATCGTGTGAAAAAGTAAAAAGAGACAGCAGGAGATAACGCAATGGATGGAAAAACAAAAGTATACGGTGTAATGGGAGATCCCATCGAACATTCCATGTCACCGCTTATGCATAATTTTTACGCAGAGCGTACAGGAACAGACTTAGTCTACGTTCCCTTTCACGTAAACAGGGGAACTGTGGAAATGGCTGTAAAAGGTGCCTTTGCTTTAAATATTCAGGGAATGAATGTAACCGTTCCACATAAACAGGATGTAATAAAGTGCTTGGAAGCCATTGATGAAGACGCAAAAGCCATCGGTGCTGTAAATACCCTGGTGCGTACAGAGCATGGATACAAAGGTTATAATACAGACGGTGCAGGCTTAAAACGTGCTATGGATGAAGCAGGTATTTCTATTGCAGGAGAAAAATGTATCCTCATAGGAGCCGGAGGCGCAGCCAAGGCAGCAGCCTACATCCTTGCAAAGTCCGGCGCGTCCGTTGTATATATCTTAAACCGAAGCGTGGAGAAAGCAGCGGCTTTAGCTGATTATATTAACGGACTGATGGGCCGTGCAGTGCTTATCCCGTTAAAACTGGAAGAGTATGACCAGATCCCTCAGGAAGAAAAGGGCTATCTGGCGATCCAGTCAACCAGCGTAGGCATGCACCCTCATACAGAGGACGTTATTATAGAAGATGAAGCTTTTTATAAGCTGATCCACACAGCAGTGGACATTGTATACACACCTTCCTGTACGAAGTTTATGAAAATGGTACAGGCTGCAGGGGGAAAAGCAATTAACGGTCTGGATATGCTTTTGTATCAGGGGCTGATCGCGTTTGAACTGTGGAATCCGGAGGTAAAGGTAGATAAAGATACCATTGACAGGATCCGTGAAATGATCCTGGATCATTTACATGGAAATACCAGAAAGCACAATGTGATCTTTACTGGCTTTATGGGAGCAGGAAAGACCAGCGCAGGCCATTTTTATGCAGATCATTATCACATGCCGTTCATTGATACAGATCAGGAGATCGAAAAAGAAGCAGGTATGGCTATTTCCCAGATCTTTAAGGAACAGGGAGAGGAAGCCTTCAGAAAGTTAGAAACACAGTGCCTGGAAAAGCTGTTAAGGACCACAGACGGGGCAGTGATCTCTGTGGGCGGCGGACTTCCTTTAAGAGAGGAAAACCGGGAACTTTTAAAGAAGCTGGGACTGGTAGTATATCTGGATGTTTCACCGGAGACTGTTTATAAGCGGATCGGTGCAGATGTGTCCAGCCGTCCTATGCTGCACAGTGATGATGTGCCCGGACGGATCAGAAGTTTACTTAATGAACGCAGGCCATTATACTTAAAAGCAGCCCATGTGGCAGTGGATGTAAATGACCGGTCTTTAGATGCCATCACAGAGGAAATCTACAGGGAAGCCCATAAATAAGTGGCTGGTGGCTGTAAAATCATCTAGAATAAGCTGTAAAACAGAAAAAAGAACTTGAAAAACGTACATACATAGTATAAAATAAAAAAGATTAGAGAGAAATTAGAGGATGCAGGCAGCATCCTGAACGAACTTAAGGAGGAATATCTTTATGATATCAGCAGGCGATTTTAGAAACGGAATTACACTGGAAATTGATGGACAGGTTGTTCAGATCCTTGAATTCCAGCACGTTAAGCCAGGCAAGGGCGCTGCTTTCGTGCGTACCAAATTAAAAAATGTTATCAACGGTGGTGTTGTTGAGCGTACTTTCCGTCCAACCGAGAAGTTCCCGGCAGCAAGAATCGACCGTGTAGATATGCAGTATCTGTATGAGGATGGAGATCTGTATAACTTCATGAACGTAGAGAACTACGAGCAGTTAGCATTAAACAAGGACATCATTGGCGATGCATTAAAGTTCGTTAAAGAGAACGAGATCTGCAAGGTTTGTTCTTACAACGGCAACGTATTCTCTGTAGAGCCACCTCTGTTTGTAGAGCTGGAGATCACTGATACAGAACCAGGCTTCAAGGGTGATACAGCAACTGGCGCAAGCAAGCCTGCAACTGTAGAGACCGGAGCTACTGTAAGTGTTCCGTTATTCGTAAACACAGGTGATAAGATCAAGATCGATACCAGAACCGGCGAATATCTGTCCCGTGTATAAGCAGATTATTGCTTAGATAAAAAGTAAAAGATTGCTCCGGCAGACCGCCGGAGCGATTTTCGTATATGAGATATACTCCCGGGGAGTACATCAAGAAAAGAATACAAGGAGAATGATATTGTGAAAAAGATTCTGGAAGCTCTGGAGCAGGAGCTGAAAGCAGCATTTACAGCCTGCGGCTATGAAGAAAAATTCGCAAAAGTGGTTTTATCCAACCGCCCGGACCTGTGCGAATATCAGTGCAACGGCGCTATGGCAGCTGCCAAGGCATATAAAAAGAAACCTATCGACATTGCAAATGCAGTGGTAGAACAGCTTACAGGAGAACATGCAAGTTCTGTATTTTCTGAGGTTGTGGCAGTAATGCCTGGTTTTATCAACTTAAAACTTTCTGAAGGCTTTTTAGCTGACTATATGAACGGTATGGCAGCAGATGAGAAGCTGGGTCTGGGAGAACCGGAAAAAAAAGAGACCATTATCGTAGACTTTGGCGGTGCCAATGTGGCAAAACCTCTTCATGTAGGACATTTACGTTCTGCTGTTATCGGTGAAAGCGTAAAACGTATGGGACGTTTCCTGGGCCACAATGTGATTGGTGATGTGCATTTAGGTGACTGGGGACTGCAGATGGGCCTTATTATTGAGGAACTCCGTGACCGCAAGCCTGAGCTGCCATATTTTGATGAAAATTATACAGGAGAATATCCGGCTGAGGCACCTTTTACCATCAGCGAGTTAGAGGAGATCTATCCGGCTGCCAGCGGTAAGTCAAAGGTGGATGAGGCGTTTAAAGAGCGTGCCCATCAGGCAACCTTAAAGCTTCAGAAGGGTTATCCTCCGTTCAGGGCTATCTGGAAGCACATTATGAATGTGTCTGTAGCTGATCTTAAGAAGAACTATTCCAATCTGAATGTAGATTTTGACCTGTGGAAAGGCGAAAGCGATGCAGAACCATACATCCAGAAGATGATAGATACCTTAGAGGCTCAGGGACTGGTACATGAAAGCCAGGGAGCCTTAGTTGTAGATGTGGCAGAAGAAGGCGATACCAAGGAGATCCCTCCATGCCTGATCCGTAAGTCAGACGGTGCTTCCCTGTATGCAACTTCTGACCTTGCTACCATCGTAGAGCGTGAGGAAGACTTTAAGCCGGACCGCTACATTTACGTAGTAGATAAGCGTCAGGCGATGCACTTTGAGCAGGTGTTCCGTGTTGCAAAGAAGGCCGGAATCGTGAAACCTGAGACTAAGATGGTATTCTTAGGTTTCGGTACTATGAACGGCAAAGACGGAAAGCCATTTAAGACAAGAGAAGGCGGCGTTATGCGTCTGGAGAAGCTGATCGCAGATATTGATGAGGCTGTTTACCAGAGAATTATGGAGAACCGCACTGTATCTGAGGAAGAAGCAAAAGAGACAGCAAAGATCGTAGGTCTTGCAGCTTTAAAATACGGAGATCTGTCCAACCAGGCATCCAAGGATTATATCTTTGATACAGACCGCTTTATTTCTTTTGAGGGAAATACAGGTCCATACATCCTTTATACCATCGTCCGCATCAAGTCCATTTTAAATAAATATAAGGAAAATGGCGGACAGGTAACAGAAGAGGGCTCTGAAAAGAAGATCCTTCCTGCAAAGGGCGCTTCTGAGAAGGCACTGATGCTTCAGCTTTCCAAGTACAATGAAGTCATCGAAAACGGCTTTGCAGAGACAGCTCCTCATAAGATCTGTCAGTATATTTATGAGCTGGCAAATGCATTTAACAGCTTTTACCACGATACAAAGATCCTCTCTGAGGAAGACCAGGCAGTAAAAGACAGCTACATCGGTCTGATCACACTGACCAGAAGAACACTGGAGATCTGCATCGGACTTCTGGGAATCGAGGCTCCGGAGCGGATGTAAAGAAGGGATAGATCAACGTCAATGAAGATCGTCAAAATGGATACAAACAGTTTCTGGAAAGGCGAAGCTGGCGTAGTGGGTCTGGTGGAGGACCAGGCCCACACCTTTAAAACAAAGTTATATCTGAAAAATGGTCAGGTAAAGGATTATTCCTGTACCTGTGAAAAAGGGAATTCTTACAGGGGCATCTGCGCCCATGGGGAGGCCCTTTTTGCATATTATAAAGAATATCAGGCGGAAATGTCCAAGCCTCTAGTACACAGTTCTTCCCAGGTCCACACGATGATCCGGGAGTATACCAACCAGGAGGTAGCCCGCATCTTAGAGGAAGAAGAGGGAAGCCAGGTAAAACTGGTGCCTGCTGTGATCTTAAACGGAAGGGATGTCCGGCTGGAATTTAAAGTAGGCCGTGAAAAAATGTATGCAGTAAGGGATCTGGCAGCTTTTTCCGATGCAGTGGCTGTAGGCGCCTATGTGGAATACGGAAAAGAATTGGCTTTCCATCACCAGGGAAGTTCCTTCTGTCCGGAATGCAGGGGACTTTTGTCTTTAGTCATGGCACTGACAGAGGGACAGAAATCCCAGAGGGATATATCCTTAAGCCGTATGAACCGGGAACGTTTTTTTGAGGTTTTACAGCAGGAAGAACTGGAGGTGCAGCTTCCGGGAGGGATCCGTTCCCAGCTTAAAGTACAGAAAAAAGATCCGAAACTGGTGATCCGCATCCGCAGATATGGAAGGGACGGCGTGGAAGCTGTGTTAGAAGGTGTCCGGACAGACGAAGAAGGGGACACAGAGCCGGTACTGGCTTTTTTCAGGGGAGAGCGGCGCATTTATATTGTCACAGGAAAGACCCTCTGCTGCTGTTCCCACCACTTCAGCCAGGCGGCAGGTACCTTTTTGGAGCAGATCACAAAGGAGAGGGAATACCGGATCCAGGCAGGAGCAAAGGACATTCCTCTTTTATATGAGCGTGTACTTAAGACATTAAAGCCCTACAGCATCATGATCCAGGAAGAAGTAGATCTGGAAGAATATAAAATGGAGCCTTTGAAAGCGGTGTTCCGTTTTGACGCAGACGAAAAAGGCACTTTATATATGGAACCTCTTTTATCTTATGGGGAATATACCTTCCATCCCATAGAAGATGAAAATCTTCCGTCTGCGATCTGCCGTGATGTGCCGGGAGAGTTTAAGATCAGCCAGGTGATCCGCAAGTATTTTAAGTGCAGGGATCCAAAAGACGGCAGGCTGGTATTAAAAGAGGATGAAAAAGCCTTGTACCACTTGTTAGATCAGGGAATGGAAGAATTCCGGGGACTGGGAGATGTATACCTGTCTGAGTCCATGAAAAACTGGAAAATTGTGGAAACTCCTTCTGTATCTGCAGGTGTCAGCGCTTATTCCGGCTGGCTGGAACTGACCGTGGATATGGGAGAATTTCCAAAAGAAGAACTGGGACGTATCCTGACTGCCTACAGCCAGAAAAAGAAATATTACCGCTTAAAGAGCGGACAGTTTTTAATGCTGGACCAGGGCGGTATGTTTACCCTTACAAAACTGGCGGGAGAGCTGGGAATCAGCAAAAAGGACTTACAAAGCGGCACCATCCGCCTGCCTGCTTATAGAGCACTGTATCTGGACCATATTTTAAAAGAAGGTCCGGGCATTACCTATTACAGGGACCAGCTGTTTAAGTCAATGGTCCGTGCTGTAAAGACGGTTGAGGACAGCGATGAGCCGGTTCCTGCCCGGTTTGAAGCTATTTTAAGGGAATACCAGAAAACTGGCTTCCGGTGGATGAAAACCCTGGATAAATGCGGCTTCGGCGGCATTTTAGCGGATGATATGGGTCTTGGAAAGACCATTCAGGTGATCGCTCTTTTTGAAGATACCTACAGCAGCGGGGAGAAGGCCCCAAGCCTTGTAGTCTGCCCAGCATCCCTGGTTTATAACTGGGAGCAGGAAATCCAGAAATTTGCCCCGGATCTGAAGGTTCGGTCTGTAGTGGGAACAGGACCCCAGAGATTGGAACTGCTGGAAAAAATAAAAGAAGATCCTTCCGGCTGCCAGATCCTGATCACTTCCTATGACCTGTTAAAGAGGGATATTGCCCACTATGAGGGGATTGATTTCCGATTCCAGATCATTGATGAAGCCCAGTACATAAAAAATGCCACTACCCAGAGTGCCCGCTCTGTAAAGGCTGTCCAGGTGCGTTCCCGTTTTGCGCTGACCGGTACGCCTATTGAAAACAGGCTGGGAGAGTTATGGAGTATTTTTGATTTCCTTATGCCCGGATTTTTGTTTGGAAATCAGTATTTCCGCAAGGAATATGAGGTACCTATTACGAAAGACCGGGATGAGCAGGTGTTAAAACGCTTAAAGGGACTGATCGGACCGTTTATCCTGCGAAGAGTAAAGAAAGATGTGTTAAAAGAACTTCCGGATAAGCTGGAAAAAGTAGTTTATTCTACTTTAGAGGAAGAACAGAAGAAGCTTTATACGGCAAATGCCCTTTTATTAAAAGAAAAGCTGGAAGCAGATGACTTTAAGGGAGCAGAAAAGCTGCAGATCTTATCAGATCTTATGCAGCTGCGCCAGATCTGCTGTGATCCGAGGCTCTGCTATGGAAATTACAAGGCAGGCTCTGCCAAGCTTAAGACCTGTATGGATCTGATCCGTACAGGTGTAGAAGGAGAACACAAGATCTTATTATTCTCCCAGTTTACCTCTATGTTGGATCTGATCGAGGAAGAACTGAAAAAAGAGGGGATCGAATGTTATAAGCTGACAGGGGCAACGCCAAAGGAAGAACGGATCCAGATGGTATCCCGCTTCCACCAGAATGAGGTTCCCGTATTTCTGATCAGTTTAAAGGCGGGGGGAACGGGACTGAACCTGACAGCGGCAGATATTGTGATCCACTATGATCCATGGTGGAATGTGGCAGCCCAGAACCAGGCGACAGACCGTACCCACAGGATCGGTCAGGAAAAGCAGGTTATGGTATATAAGCTGATCACCAGTGATACCATTGAAGAAAATATTTTAAATCTCCAGGAAGCAAAGCGAAATCTGGCAGACCAGATCGTAACCGGAGGAGGCATTTCCTTTGGCGAACTTACAAAAGCAGATATTTTAAAGATGATAGAGGAGAGCAGACCATGAAAAGAACAGTAACTTTTGGTGAGATCATGCTCCGATTAAAAACTCCGGAGCATATGAGGATTTTGCAGACAGATGCATTTGAGGCAAGTTACGGAGGCGCAGAAGCCAATGTAGCAGTTTCCCTGGCAGTGCTTAAGGATCCGGTATCCTTTGTGACGAAACTGCCGGAAAATCCTGTTGGCACAGCAGCCTTAAATGAAGTGAGAAGATACGGGGCAGACACTTCCAAGGTAGTCATCGGAGGTTCCAGACTGGGAATTTATTTCTTTGAAAAAGGAACAGATATTCGGCCTACCAATGTAGTCTATGACAGGGAAGGAAGCGCTCTGGCGTTGGCAAAGCCGCAAGAATTCCACTGGGATGAGATCTTAAAGGATACAGATATTTTCTATTTTTCCGGTGTGACACCGGCAGTCAGCGAGAATATAGCAAAGGGAGTATTAGAAGCCTTAAAATACTGCAAAGCCCACGGGATCGAGACAGTCTGCGACTTAAATTACCGCTCTAAAATGTGGGATACAAAAAAGGCACAGTCAGTTATGAGCGAGCTGATGAATTATGTAACATTATGCATTGCCAATGATGAAGATTTTGAGTCATCTTTAGGGATCCACGCATATGACGGGGATATTTCAAAGGGAATTGATCAGGTTGAAAGCTACAAGGCAGGCATGAAAGAGATCCAGAACCGTTATCCAAACTGCAAGGCAGTTGCCAGCGTCCTTCGCAACATGTATACAGCAGAAGACGGTGACTGGATGGCGATCTACTTAAAAGATGGTGTGTTCTATGAAAGCCCGGTACATAAAGTACACAGCTTTGAGGCAGTAGGAGCAGGGGATGCTTTTGCAGGAGCGCTGTTACACAGTCTGGTAAGAGGATTTGAACCTCAGAAACTGATTGATTTCTCTATTTCAGCCAGTGTATTAAAACTGATGATCCAGAGAGACTTTAACCTGGTAACGGAAAATGAAATCATGAGAGTTATGGAGTCTAAAGCGGCAAACCTGCAAAGGTGATTTTGAGGGTGGTTTCTATGAGCAGACAGAAAAAAATACAACTAGAAAATGGAACCATATTATTTTTAGGAGCAGCAGCCTTTATCTTACTGGCAGCCAGTCTGTTTCCTTCTTCTGCCATGTCACAAAAGGTGCGCTCTTATCTGGAAATGAACCGGATGGTGGAGAGAGCTTTTGCAGTGATGCTGCTGGTCCTTTCCACCCAGCTGATGAAGCGAAAGAGGACGGCCTGGGAAATGACCATGGCTGTACTGACTTTAAGTCTCCTGCGGGGACTGGAAGAGATAATACATACAGGACTGGAGGCCCGAAGTTTATTCCTGCTGGTCCAGGCGGCTGTCTTTTTCATCCTTTTGTGGAGCAGAAAAGATTTTTGCTGTCCGGCCTCTAAAAAGTCGGTGGAACAGGCTGTTGGCTTTATCCTCTTATCCCTGTTGGGAGTAGCTGTCAACGCAGCCATCACCCGCCATTATATAAATCTGGCTCTGGGAAAAGGAACGGTCTCTTTTGTTGAAAGCCTTGCAGCTGGTGTGGGAATGCTTTTTGGCATAGGCGGTGAATTTCCAGGAGGAGAGTTTGCGGAGCATTTAGAGCAGCTGATGTTTCTGTTCAGCTGGGGCTGTATCCTGGCCGGGGCAGTCCATATATTCCGTCCGTGGATGGAATATCCCGGGAAAACAGCATCTGACCTGCAGCATGCCAGGACCTTATTAAACCTTTACAGCCAAAATCCCTGCTCCTATCTGACCTTAGAAGATGATAAGATCCTCTATTTTGGAAAGCAGGTGGACGGCGTTATCCCCTATGGGATCGTAGGCGATACTGTGGTAGTCAACGGTGACCCGGTTTGTAAAGATGAGGACTTTCCCAAGTTACTGGATGAATTTAAGGAATTCTGCTTAAAAAGCGCCCACAAGCTGTTTATCTTAAGTGTGACAGACCATTATCTGGACGAGTATAAAAAACAGGGCTTTGGAACTGTAAAATGCGGGGAAGAGGCGAGATTTAAGCTGGCTGACTATGAGATCAGCGGTAAAAAAGGCGCCAAGATGCGTATGAACATCAATCATGCGAAAAAAGCGGGGATCGATGTTTACGAGTATAAGATACTGGAGAAGAGGAATGCAGCTTTAGAGGTAGAATTTAACCGCATTACCGATGAGTGGCTGGAAGGTAAGAAAAGTTCCATGTTAAAATTTACCATGGGTACTCTGGGACTGGATGATCCTATGGACCGGCGGTATTTTTATGCAGTAGACGAAAGCGGAAGCATGGTAGCCTACATTGTTTTTGTGCCTTTCCTTGGAAAGAACGGATATATGGCAGATATGACCCGTCATGGAAAGAAAGCACCAGGCGGTGTTATGGAACTGATCATGTATGAAGCGTTTCAGGTATTTAAGGAAGAAGGCGTGGAGTATGCCAGCCTGGGGGTAGCGCCTCTTGCTGGATTAAAAGAAGAGAATGCCAGTCTTATGGAGAAGCTTTTGGAGTTTGTCTATGAGCATTTAAACCAGTGTTATGGTTTTAAAGATCTTTACCGGGCAAAGGAGAAATACAGTCCTACCGTCTGGGAACCATCTTATTATGCGTATCTGCCGAAGATCCCTTCTCCGGATATGTTCTATGCAGTGGTGAAGATCCAGAACCCACAGGGTATCCTTGATTTCTTCCAGACAGTAAAATTTCCAAAGTTTTGGGATCATGGACAGAAAAAGCAGGAAACAGAGGCGAAAAAAGACCATGAGTGAAAAGGAAAAAGAAACAGGTGAGATAGAGGAAAGGGATGGTTTTATCGCTATTCCCGATGGATCTTTATACTATAAAAAATACGATATACAGGGAAAGGTCGGACTTCCGGTGGTGCTCCTTCATGGAAATAGGGGCACTCACCGGGATTTTTCTTCTTATATAGAAGTCCTTACGAAGGCAGGCTGTTCTGTAATCGCCATGGACAGCAGGGGACATGGGGCATCTGTGATGAAAATGGCGGCATTAAAAGCAGCTGTATTAAAAACAGGCCGCTCACAGGAAAAGGGAAAAAGAAGATGGACCGGGGCTGCGGATATGGCGGAAGATGTAGTCCGTCTGTTAGATCATCTGAAAATAGAAAAGGCAGTGATCCTGGGATTTTCAGATGGCGCCAATACAGCTTTGGAGTTTGCCGCAGATCATCCAGAGCGGGCAGAAAAGATCATTGCAGTCAGTGCCAATGCACTGCCGGACGGTCTGATCCCTCCTATGCTGTTTATGGAGAATACCCGTTTCCAGTGTGCGAAGATCTTAGAGAATATAAAGCCAGTGGGAAAATTTGGAAAATGGTGTAAAAGAGAGCAGTTTTTAAGCAGCCTGATCCTTCATTCCCCTTTTCTCACAGAAGAGAGATTGAAAAAAATATCCGTTCCCGTACTTTTAATGGCGGGAACCCATGATCTGATCAAAGAGTCTCATACCCGAATCATTGCCCGGTGCATCCCGGGAAGTCGTCTGGTTTTGATCAAAGGGGGTACACACCAGGGCTTTTTTAGAAAAAAAGAACGCTATATAGGAGAAATTCTGAAATTTATTTTTGACGAAAGATGTTAGTCAAAACTAACAACTTTATCAAAAAATTAACATAATTATTAAAAAAATAACGATAACTTTTCATATTGTATACAAAGTTAAAGTGTGTTATACTCAAAAATGGCTGTTAGGGACATGCTAAAATTGTTCCATTAAACAAAAGAAATCAAAAAGAAAGAGGGGAAGAAACCATGGGTTTGGCGACTTTTAAAGGCGGCATTCATCCGTATGAAGGAAAAGAATTGTCAGAAAACAAACCGATTCAGGTCCTTCTGCCAAAGGGCGAACTGGTATTTCCTATGTCTCAGCATATAGGAGCACCTGCAAAGCCACTGGTAGCAAAGGGTGACAGGGTTCTTGCTGGACAGAAGATCGGAGAAGCCGGTGGATTTATTTCAGCAAATGTGATCTGTTCTGTATCCGGTACTGTTAAGGCAATCGAACCAAGACGTATGGTAAATGGCGCAATGGTACCTTCCATCATCGTAGAAAACGATGGTGAGTATGAAACAGTAGAAGGAGTAGGAGAGGACAGAGATCCTTCCACACTCTCTAAAGAAGAGATCCGTTCTATCGTAAAAGAGGCAGGAATCGTAGGTTTAGGAGGCGCAGGCTTCCCAACTCACGTAAAGCTGACTCCAAAGGATGAGAATGCGATCGATTATGTAATCGTAAACGGCGCAGAGTGCGAGCCATATCTGACCAGCGACTATCGTATGCTGATCGAAGAGCCTGAGAAGATCGTAGGCGGTCTGAAGGTTATCTTACAGCTGTTTGATAACGCCAAGGGTGTGATCGCAATCGAGAACAACAAGCCGGAGGCTATTAAGAAACTGACAGAGATGGTAAAGGATGAACCCAAGATCACTGTCTGTCCGTTACTTACCAAGTATCCTCAGGGTGGTGAGCGTAGTCTTATCTATGCTACAACAGGCAGAAGCATCAACTCAACTATGCTTCCAGCAGATGCAGGATGTATTGTACATAACGTAGATACAATATACAGCATATATATGGCTGTTATTGAAGGAAAGCCACTTACTAAGAGAATCGTTACTGTTACAGGTGATGGTGTTAAAGAACCAGGCAACTTCTATGTATGGCTTGGTATGAACTACAGACAGCTTCTTGAAGCAGTCGGCGGAGTGGTTGGCGAACCAGAGAAGTACATATCAGGTGGTCCTATGATGGGATTTGCTATGTACAGTCTTGATGTACCAGTTATAAAGGGAAGCTCATCACTTCTTGTATTCCAGAATGATGTTGTATCTAAGCTTGAAGAGACAGCATGTATCCGTTGTGGAAGATGTGGTGAAGGATGTCCAAGCCATTTACTTCCAGCTAAGCTTGCTTCATTTGCAGCTAAGAACGATGAAGCTGGTTTCGTTAAGTTTGATGGTATGGAGTGTGTAATGTGCGGAAGCTGTTCATATGTCTGTCCAGCCAAGAGACCATTAACACAGCAGATTAAGGCTATGAGAAGTACAGTACTTGCTAACAGAAGAAAGAAGTAGAAAGGTGGGCAAACAAAGTGAGTGAGATTTTTAACGTATCGACTAATCCTCATGTGCGAAGCGGGAATACTACTCAGACAATAATGAGAGATGTTCTTATTGCTTTAACTCCTGCCAGCATATTTGGTATAGTTAATTTTGGCCTCGATGCACTGCTTCGTATAGTAATCGGTATTGTTACTTGTGTAGCATGTGAGGCATTATATCAGTATTTCATGCATAAGAAAGTTACTGTTACAGATTTAAGTGCAGCAGTAACAGGTCTTCTTATTGCATTAAATATTCCATCAACATTAAATGTTGGTTTTGAAATCGTAGGATGTGTATTTGCAATTATCGTAGTTAAGCAGCTTTTTGGAGGACTTGGACAGAACTTCATGAACCCTGCTCTTGCAGCAAGATGTTTCCTTCTTATTGCATATACAGGTCAGATGACTAATTTCGTTACATCTAACGGATTTTTAGACGCATATTCAGGAGCAACACCTCTTGCACTCCTTAAGCCTGGTGCAGAATCAACAGGCGTTGTTTCATTAGCTAAGATGTTTATTGGTACAACAGGTGGTGTTATCGGTGAGACTTCAGCAATCTGCCTTCTTTTAGGTGGTATCTACCTCCTTGCAAGAAAGGTTATTAACTGGAGAATACCTGTAACATATGTAGGTGTATTTGCAGCACTTATATTCCTTTTTGCACCAGGACATCATTTCGATGTAATCTATATGCTTGAGGAAGTATGTGGTGGTGGACTTTTACTTGGTGCTATCTTCATGGCGACAGATTATGTAACTTCACCAATTACACCTAATGGTAAAATTGTATTTGGCTGCTGCTTAGGTCTTCTTACATTCATTTTCAGAATGTATGGTGGTTCAGCAGAAGGCGTTTCATATGCAATTATCTTCTGTAACCTCTTAGTTCCTCTTATTGAGAGAGTAACAGTTCCTAAGTCATTTGGTAAGAAGAAGCCAGAGAAGAAAGCAAAGGAGGCTGCATAAGATGAAGAAAATAGTTAAAGATGCATTAGTTTTATTTGCTATAACACTTGTAGCCGGAATTCTTCTTGGTGTTGTATATCAGATAACACTTGATCCTATTGCAAAGGCTAATGAGAATGCTAAGGAAAAGGCTTACAAAGCAGTTCTTGCAGAAGCAGACAGCTTTGAGACAATAGATGCCCTTCCTTCTGATGATGATATTAATGCTTCATCAGACATTGACTTCTCTAAGGATAAGGTCAATGAAGTTGCTATAGGAAAGAAAGGCAGCGAGACAGCAGGTTATGTTGTAACAGTTACAGATAGTGACGGTTACGGCGGAGATATCAAGTTTACAGTTGGTATTTCAACAGATGGAAAGGTACTTGGAGTATCATTCCTTTCAATCAGCGAAACTGCTGGTCTTGGTATGAGAGCTAAACAGGATCCATCATTTACATCACAGTTTACAGCTAAGTCTGATGCAGTTGCATCATTTTCAGTAGTAACAGATGGTTCAGCATCAGAAAGCAATGCTAATGTTGATGCAATCGGTGGTTCTACAATTACTTCTAAATCAGTCACAAAGGGTGTAAATTATGCGCTTGCAGTTTACAAGCTTGTGGCAGGAAACTAGGGAGGTGCGGACTTTGAATAAAT
>ERZ836939.3249-NODE-3249-length-14148-cov-4.463563_pt1 | contig 14148 bp, 13 predicted proteins | sample MGYA00519912_ERZ836939 | MGnify/ENA primary metagenome ERZ836939 (study PRJEB31850, sample SAMEA3708810) | human gut metagenome | biome: human gut; feature: human-associated habitat; material: faeces | place: China | collected 2014 ... | reverse complement strand
AGAGGGCCATGGTGCCCCGGCCATGCCGGACGATCATGGGCTGGGCGTTGGCCCGGACGCGGCTGCCGGAGGTGGCGTAGCGGACATGGCCGGTGGCCATGTGGGCCGTGGGCTTTGCCAGCGAGCCCAGCACCGCCGGGGTGAACACCTCATTGACAAGGCCGAGGTCCCGGTGGCCGTTGATGACGCCGTCGTCGTTCACGGCGATGCCGCAGCTCTCCTGTCCGCGATGCTGCAGCGCGTACAGGGCCGAGTAGGCGGCAGCGGCCACGTCCTCGGTGCCGGCACGGTCATAGATGCCGAAAACGCCGCACTCTTCGTGAAGCGGGTATGCAAAATCAGACATTACAGTTCCTCGATCTCTTTCTGCAGTTTTTCTTCCTTGGCGGCGATCTGCCGGGCCATGGCGACACGCTCAGCATCCAGCTTCGCAGCCAGTGCCTCATCGCCGAGGGCCAGGATCTCAGCAGCCAGCCAGGCGGCGTTCTTGGCACCGTTCAGCGCCACGGTTGCCACCGGGATGCCGCTGGGCATCTGCACGGTAGCCAGCAGCGCGTCCAGACCGTCCATCGCACCGCCCTTCATGGGGATGCCGATGACGGGCAGGGTGGAGTTTCCGGCGAAGGCTCCGGCCAGGTGGGCGGCCATGCCGGCGGCGCAGATGAGCACGCCGAAGCCGTTCTGACGGGCCCCACGGGCAAACTCCGCGGCGGCGGCGGGGGTGCGGTGGGCGCTCAGGATGTGAGCCTCATAGGGGATGCCGAACTCCTGAAGCTGGGCGCAGGCCCCTTTGACCACCGGCCAGTCGGAGTCGGAGCCCATAATGACAGCTACCTTTTTCATAAAAAGACGCTCCTTTCTTGTTTTCCCGCGGCGGAGCGCATTCAAAGGCGGCCTGCGGCCGTCCTTCGCAAATACAGCTCCAGGCGGAAAAAATCCAAGGCTGCCTGCGGGTACAGACAGCCTGAGGGTAGGTTACTTCTCAAATTTGGGCGCGCCGGGGCGCAGGGCAGACCATCCTGCCCGGGAAAAGCCGCACAGTCCCTCCAGGACCATGGAATTACCCCCCAACACGCATCGTTTTAGGAACCTATTTTATCGAAAAAACATGGGGTTTGCAAGAGGACGGCGGAAATTCGTAGGCTTGAACAATGGGGAACGCCGATTCAGACAAAAAAGTTGGCGGCCTCCTGCACAAGAGCGGTCAAAGCAGTCCCGCAGTGGCCAGAATGCGGGAGACCCGCCCGGCCCGCACCGACCAGGCGGCCTGGGCCCCGTGGTCCAGACGGCGCTGGGTGACCAGGGAGGGGAGCTCCTCCAGGGCGTGCTCGCACAGGGTGACAAACTCGCGGTTGGAGTGGGCCCCGTACACCACGTCGGGGAAGGGCTCCACCTGGTCGGGCCACAGCATGGCCACGATGGGCCGCCCGGTGGACAGGTACTCGTACATCCGGGTGGGGATCACATCGCTGTCCGGCTGCTCTTCCCGGAGAAAGTCCAGCAGCACCTGGCACCGGGCCAGGTAGGCGGGCACCTCCATCTGGGGACAGGGGGGCAGGAAGGACACGTTGGGCAGCCGCTTGAGCTTTTTCACCAGGGGGTTGGGCTCCCGGCGGCCCAGGAGCAGAAAATTCCACTCCGGATGGGCGTGGGCAGCGTGCAGGACGGGGGACAGGTCCAGGTCGGGGTGGATGGTCCCCGCCCACCCGAAGGTGGGGGCGGTCCGCCGAGGCGGGCGGTCCTCCGGCGGCCGGGCCGCCTTGGCAAACAGGGGGTAGGCGGTCCCGTTGGGCAGCAGGGCGATGTTGCTGCTGCACGGGGAGAGCCGGTCGGCCAGCCCCTGGGAGGCGGCGAACACTACGTCGGCGGTGGAGGAGAGCACCCCCTCCCAGGCGGGGGGCAAGTCGTCCCACTCCCGGTCGCAGTCGTACACCAGCCCGTCGTAGTCCAGCCGGTCCAGCAGGTGGACCTGCTCCGGGCAGGTGGTCCACAGCAGGGGGGCGCGGAACCGGTGCTTGGCTATTTTCCCGGCGATGTACCGGGCCAGCTTCCGCTGGCCCAGCTGAAAGAGCTCCCCGTACCGCTCGTCCACCGGGAGGAGGAGCGGGGGCAGGGTGTAGGTGGTGATGTTGGGCTTCACCGCCCGGCCCTTGCCCCGGAAGCGCTGATCCCGCCAGCTCTCGGCGGGGGAGAAGTAGAGCACCTGCACGTCCTTCAGCCGGGCCACCAGCTGCTGGGTGCGCCCGGGGGAGGGACTCCAGGGCTCGTTGGAGAGACAGACGATCTGTTTCAATGGGGGCCTCCTAGGAAAACACGCTCCAAAACGCCCTTGCGCGGAGCGGAAAAAGCAGGTATAATACGCAGACACGGTTAAAACCGTGTAAAAAAAGATACTGATATTCCTTACTTATTATATCGGCCCCGGCATGCGGGGTCAAGGGAGGAGGTCCCAAAAATCCATGCTGGAAATCATACAAACCGTGGACGAGACCATTCTGCTGTGGATTCAGGAGACGGTCCGCCAGGGGTGGCTCAACCCCCTGGTGGAGTTTTACACCACCCTGGGCAACGGGGGGCTGCTGTGGATCGTGCTGTCCCTGGCCCTGCTGTGCTGGAGGCCCACCCGGAGGGTGGGAGCGGTGTCTCTGCTGGCGCTGGCCATTGGGTTCCTGTGCACCAATGTGGCGGTGAAGCCCCTGATCCAGCGGCCCCGGCCCTACACGGCGGTGGAGGGACTCATCCCCCTGCTCACCTCCGGGGACCCCAACTCCTTCCCCTCGGGGCACACCTGCGCCGCCTTCGCCGCCGGTCTGGCCTGGGCGGGGACCTGCTCGGCCCGGTGGGCCCGGATTGCCGCGGTGGTCAGCGCCGTGTGCATGGGACTGTCCCGGCTGTATGTGGGGGTCCACTACCCCAGCGACGTGCTGGCGGGGGCGCTGGTGGGCTCCCTGGCCGCCCTGGCCGCCCTGGCCCTGGCGCGGCGGTGGGAGAGAGAGCATAAACAACTGTAGGGGCGGATATCATCCGCCCGCATAGAAAACCCGGCCCGGTCTGCGATAATACAGACCGGGCCGGGTTTATTTATTGGCTTATCGACACATGCGGTGATCTATTTCGCCGAAGGACCTACTCGGTTGGCTGATCGGTTTCAGTTCCCAGATAGAAATTGATAGCGCCTGTGGCGTTATAGTGGCCGGAATCGTCCTGATAGGAGGAGAAGTGGGTGTAGTCCCCCACATTCCGAACAAACAGTGTGTAGATTCCAGCGGGTATGTCCTCTAGTGTGCCATGGGCATCCCCGTCCTCGACCCTTTGATGGTACTCCGTTCCATCGATTCTCCGCAGACCGGCCTCAAGGGTTAAACTGGGCCGGCTATAGGTAATGGTATAGATAAAATCAGCTCCGCCCTCTGGGATTTGGACCGCCTCAGAGCGAACCGTTTCTGCTCCGGGAGCGAGGCCGGAAAAGGAGAGTCCGTCGGTCCATGTTTCTGAGTCAGAAATCTGCTCCCCAGCGTTTTGGATAGTGATTTCTTCCCCAGGGAGGCTGACAGAGCCGCCGTATTCGGCGCAGATCCAGGTGTCTCCCTCCACCCGCTCCAGACGGTACTCGTGAGTGTCCAGCCAGCGGCCGTCCTCGGTCAGCTCCAGCCCGCCGCCGGACATCCAGTAGACGGTGTTGGGGGCAAGGGGCTGAACCACCATGGACAGCCGGGCACAGAAGCGGTCGCTGTCATCGGGAATGGTCTGCGTAATGCTCCAGGAGGATACCTGGGCAAAGGCGACGGCTCCAGGGTCGTCGACCGACAGGCCCAGATAGGCCTGGACCAGGGCCGCGCCGAAGTCCTGGGCCACCTGGTCAAAGCTGCCGCCGGAGGAGGAAAAGATCAGTCCCTCCGGGGAGAAGCCGGAGTTTTGTTCCGGCTGATCTGCCCTCTGCCGCTGCTCCTGCTGCAGGGCCTCCAGCTGTTCCAGAAGATTGCCCCCAAAGCTGGCAAAGGGGAGGCAGGATTCCTCGGTAAAGTGCTCCGGGTCCACGTCCATCACATAGGTCCTGCCGGCGGAGCTATCCACCCAGAGGTAGTAGGTGTGAAAGGCCGTCTCATCCTGGGGGTCGTCCCAGAGGGCGAGGGGACGGGCATGAACGAAGGCGGACTGCCAATCCATCTCCAGCATCTGATCTGAGAAGTTCATCAGGTCTCTGGCTTGGAACAGCAGGTCCTTGGCCTGAGCGAGCAGGTCCGGGTCCGTGATCTGAGTGGGATCGGCATAGCTGCTGTAGAGCGGCTGTCCCAGCCGGATGGCCTGCGCCGACCGAATGTCGCTTCTGAGGCTGGAATAGTCGCCGCTGGGAACTGTCTCCTGGCCGCGCTGTCCCCCCGCAAACACAAACACCGCCGCCAGGGCCACCGCGGCCGCCGCCAGAAAGAGGGCGGCTTTCTTTGTCTCCGGCTGTTTTACCAGCTGGGCAATCCGCCGCTGGACGGTTTTCTTTCCTCCGGTCATGGTGGTGGAGCAGGACAGTACCCCGCCCGCCCCGGACCGCCGGGCCACCAGCCCGATCAGCGTGCGGCCGTAGGGGATGCGCTCTCCCTCCCCCAGCTGCCGGATGGTCCCCTCGTCGCAGGAGAGCTCCCCGTCCCGCTTGGACAGCACCACCGCCGCCCACACCAGGGGGTTATACCAGTGGAGGACCAGGGCCAGGCACCGGAGAAGGGACCAGATGTGGTCCCTGTGCCGGAAGTGGGTGAGCTCGTGGGAGAGCACATGGGTGCGGACTGTTCTGTCCTCCGCCGCCTCCGGGGTAAGGTAGATGGCGGGGCGGAGCACCCCGCACAGGCAGGGGGAGGACAGCTCCTCCGCCTCATACACCGGCAGGGGACAGCCCGCTGTGGGGAGGGGCCGTCGGCTTTGGCGGAGCTTTTGGGCAAACCGCAGGTTGGCGGCCAGCACCGCCAGCAGGACCACGCCGGCACCCGCCGCCCACGCCAGCACCACGGCGGCGTGGAGCACGTCATCCAGAGTGGGGCCGCCGAAATACAGGTAGACCTCCCCGTTTTCCTGGAGCTCCCAGAGGGCGGCGTCCTGGCCCGACGGGCTGGCCTGCACCGTACCGTCGTCAGTGATGGTGAGGCCGTTCTCCTCCAGCAGGTCGGAGGGGATGACCGCATGGCCCGTGGCGGTGTTCGGGGAGAGGGGGCGGTTTGACAAAACGGGCACCTCCGGCGCCAGATCCGCCGCCGAGGCGGGGAGGGAGAGGCTGGGAATCTGGAAAGGTACCAGCAGCCGCAGGAGGACCACCCCCCACAGGGCGTACCGCACCCGGGGGGACAGCGTTCGGAACAATGTCCCCCGCAGAAGCAGAAAGACCGCCAGCAGAATGGACGAGGTGACGCACCAGGAGATGAGCAGCTCCATCATGTTCCCTCCGCCTCCTTTAAAATGGCGTACAGCTCCTCAATTTCTTCTCTGGTCAGGGCCTTCTCCCGGGCCATGGAGGACACCATCAGGCCCACGCTCCCCTGGTACACCCGGTCCAGGAAGGAGCGGGTCTCCTGGCGGGCGGCCCTCTCCCGTTCCACCGCCGGGAAGTAGTGCTTGGCACGGCCCCGGACCTCCACCCGGACCAGCCCCTTGTCCTCCATCCGCCGCAGGGTGGTAATGGTGGTGCTCTTGGCCCAGCCCACCTTCTCTTTTAAAATAGGGACCAGTTGGGTGACCGTCTGGGGAGCGCGCTCCCACAGGCAGTCCAGCACGTACCACTCGCTGTTGGTGAGCATCGTCTCCGCCATATTCACACGCCTCCTTTTTATAAGTTTACTTTGTAAACCAAACATACCACAAAAGGTCTACGTTGTCAATCAAAACTTCCGGCGGAGGGCGGCGGTCCAAACCGGCGGAATGAACCCGGTCTTAACAGGAAGCGAGCCCATCTTAACATACATTTTACTATTGACGAACGGTCCCTTTGATGCTATCGTATATGTGCTGGAATATCGAGGTAGAGTCTGTCGCAGAGGGCAGGAAACTGCGCCTCCTTTGATTCACAGCGTCGGAATGGGAAAGAGAATTTCAGTGCCTTTCCCCCGGAGATGGACAGGACTTTTGAGGGAAAGAGGTCCTGCTCTTTTTTTGCTCCTGGGCCATGTTTGAAAAATGTCAACATGCCAAAACGGCGGGCCTTTTCCCACCATGCCGCGTTCATTTTCCCTGCAATCCACCAAGGATTGCCGCGTCAAATTGCCTTGCCTGGCGGAAAATCCCTCGTCGTTGGGCACATTTCCACTTTTCAAACAAGGCATAGAAAAATAAAAGGGGTTTTGCTGGACTATGGATATGGATGTTTCGCTCTCTTATTTCTTACAGGCGATCTCCACAAACCCGGTCATGCTGGTGACCGTTCTCCTGACCCTGGGGGTCATCTTCGTCAATGGCTGGACCGACGCGCCCAACGCCATTGCCACCTGCATCACCACCCGCTGCCTGGGGGCCCGGAAGGCCATTATTACCAGCGCGGTCTTCAACTTCCTGGGCGTGCTCATCATGACCCACATCAACAGCGCGGTGGCCTCCACCATCAGCAACATGGTGGACTTTGGAAGCAATACCCACGAGGCGCAGATCGCCCTGTGCGCGGCTCTGTTCTCCATCGTGGTGTACAGCGTGGGGGCCTCCTACTTCGGCATCCCCACCAGTGAGAGCCACAGCCTGATCGCCGGCCTCACCGGCGCGGCCATCGCCATCCACGGCGGCCTGGACGGGGTCAACCCGGACGAGTGGATCAAGGTCATCTACGGCCTGTTCCTGAGCCTGGCCCTGGGTTTCCTGTCCGGGTGGGTGATCTGCAAGCTGATTACGATTATCTGCGCCGGGATGAACCGGCATAAGACCAACCGCTTCTTCCAGGCAGGCGAGATCTTCGGCGCCGCCGCCATGAGCTTCATGCACGGCGCCCAGGACGGCCAGAAGTTCATCGGCGTGCTCTTCCTGGGCGTGGCCTTCAGCAACGGCCAGAGCAGCGTGGAGGGCGTGATCATCCCCGTCTGGCTGATGATCGTGTGCAGCACGGTCATGGGCGTGGGCACCAGCGTGGGCGGAGAGAAGATCATCAAGTCGGTGGGCATGGATATGGTCCGCCTGGAGAAGTACCAGGGTTTTTCCGCCGACCTGGCCGGCGCCTTCTGCCTGCTGCTGTCCAGCGTGTTCGGCATTCCGGTGTCCACCACCCACACCAAGACCAGCGCCATCATGGGCGTGGGCGCGGTGAAGCGGCTGTCCGCCATCAACTTCGGTGTGGTCAAGGACATGATGCTCACCTGGGTGTTTACCTTCCCCGGCTGCGGCCTCATCAGCTTTGTGATGGCCAAGCTGTTTATGACCATCCTGTGATTCCGGAGCGTTCCGGTTCTGTTTGAGTCCCCATTTGAAGATTTGATTCAGGAGTGAGACGGAAATGGCAAAGAAGCAAGACGCATATTATTTTGAAACCTTTACGGCCTGTCTGGACGACGCCTGCAAGGCGGCCCAGCTGCTGGACCGGTCCATGCGGGAGTTTGACCCCGCCCAGATCAAAGAGACGCTGGACGAGATGCACAACATCGAGCACGCCGCCGACGACAAGAAGCATGAGCTGCTCAACGTGCTGGCCAAGGCCTTCATCACCCCCATCGAGCGGGAGGACATCATCCTCCTCAGCCAGAACATCGACGAGGTCACCGACAAGATCGAGGACGTGCTGCTGCGGGTCTACTGCAACAACGTGCAGAAGATCCGGCCGGAGGCCCTGGAGCTGTCCCGGCTGGTGATCCGCTGCTGTGAGGAGGCCAAGCTCATGGCTCAGGAGTTCGCCGACTTCAAGCGCTCCAAGGGCCTGCGGGACCACATCATCCGCATCAACACCCTGGAGGAGGAGGCCGACCAGCAGTTCATCAACAGCATGCGCACCCTCCACACCACCTGCACCGACCCCATTGAGATCATCGTGTGGCGGGAGATCTTCCTCTATCTGGAGAAGTGCGTGGACGCCTGCGAGCACGTGGCCGACACGGTGGAGAGCGTGGTCATGAAGAATTCCTGATCGGATGAGGTCTGGAAGAGTTCATATGGAAAAGGAGGACGAAGCCGTCCCGCCTTCCGGCCGGGCGGCCCAGTTCGCACTATGATACAGTTTTTAAAAAAGCAGCCCCCCGGGCGGCTCATTGCCCTGGGCTTTGCGGCGGTGATTCTGATTGGCAGCGCCCTTTTGATGCTGCCCATCTCCATCCGGCCGGGGGTGGAGGTGGCGTACATCGACGCGCTGTTCACCTCCACCAGTGCAGTCTGCGTCACAGGCCTCATCGCGGTGGACGCCTATGACAACTTTACGGTGTTTGGACAGGCGGTGCTGGCCGGACTGATCCAGATCGGCGGCCTGGGGGTCACGTCGGTGGGCGTGGGACTGATTCTGGCCGCCGGCCGCCGGGTGAGCATCAAGGGCCGCTCCCTGGTGAAGGAGGCCCTGAATGTGGACAGCTTTCAGGGAATGGTGCGGCTGATCCAGTGGGTGCTGAAAGTGACCCTGTGCTTTGAGGGGGCTGGCGCCGTCCTGAGCTTTCTCACCTTCTCCCAGGACTATCCCCTGCCCCGGGCCCTGTGGACCAGCGTGTTCCACTCGGTGGCCGCCTTCAACAACTCGGGCTTTGACATCCTGGGCGGGATGCAGAACCTCATCCCCTATCAGAGCGACGTGCTGCTGAATCTGGTCACCTGCGCCCTGATCATCTTCGGCGGCCTTGGCTTTCTGGTGATGCTGGACATCCGCAGGGCCGGGAGCTTCCGGAAGCTGACCTTCCACTCCAAGGTGGTCATCACCACCACGGCGGCCCTGCTGGCCGTGGGCACCCTGCTGCTGAAGGCCACCGAGGACATGACCTGGCTGGGGGCCTTTTTCCACAGCGTGTCCGCCCGCACCGCCGGCTTCTCCACCTACTCCATGGGGGAGCTGACCAACGCGGGGCTGTTCACCCTGATCCTGCTCATGTTCATCGGCGCCTCCCCCGGGTCCACCGGCGGCGGTATCAAGACCACCACCTTCTTCGCCCTGATGCAGCAGGTGCGGGCCGTCTTTACCAAGAAGAAGCCCGGGGGCTTCTACCGGACGCTGCCCGGAGAGGCCATTGACAAGGCGGGAGTCATCGCCCTGCTGTCCGTGGTGGTGGTGTGCGTGGGGACCTTCCTGCTGTGCGTGCTGGAGCCGGAGCTGGACTTTGTGCGGCTGCTGTTTGAGGAGGTCTCCGCCTTCGGCACGGTGGGACTGTCCACCGGCATCACACCCGATTTGAGCGTGGCCAGCAAGCTGGTGCTGATATTGACCATGTACATCGGACGTCTGGGGGCCTTTACCCTGTTCTCCCTGTGGATCGACCGGCCCGACCCCAGCATCCGGTACACCGAAGAAATGATTACAATAGGATAGGAGCGCTATGAGAAGAAAGCAGTCAGAGACCTCGTTCGGGGTCATCGGTCTGGGGCGGTTCGGCACCGCCCTGGTGAAGACGCTGGCCGAGGCGGGCCAGGAAGTCATTGCCGTGGACAAGGATGAGCAGAAGGTGAAGGCGGTGCGGAAATACACCGACTACGCCTTTGTGGTGGGGATGCTCAACGAGGAGAGCCTCCAGGAGACCGGCGTGCAGAACTGTGACACGGTCACCATCTGCATCGGAGAGCAGCTGGATGTGAGCATCCTCACCACCATGCAGGTGATCAAGATGGGCATTCCCCACGTGATCTCCAAGGCCAACAGCCAGGAGCACGGAGAGGTGCTCAAGCAGCTGGGGGCCACGGTGGTCTACCCCGAGGCGGATATGGCCGTGCGCATCGGCAAGCGGCTGATCTCCCGCAGCATGCTGGATTACATCTCTCTGGACGACGACGTGGAGGTGCGGCGCATCCAGGTGGGCGGAAAGCTGATCGGGGCCAGCATCCAGGAGCTGGACGTGCGCCGGGTCTACGGCATCAACATCATCGCCGTGGAGCGGGACCACCAGACAAACGTGGAGTTCTCCCCCCAGTACCGCTTTGCGGCGGAGGACATCATCGCGGTCATCGGGAAAGTAGATAAAATTGACCATTTTGAACAGGACATTCGTCCCTGACACAGGGGAGAATCGCCTCAAAGAACAGACAGGAGCATCACTTTGGATTTCAAGCAGCATCTGATCGTAGCGGCCAAGGGGGCCGTGGTAGGGGGGACCATGCTGGTTCCCGGGGTAAGCGGCGGCACCATGTGCATCATTCTGGGCGTCTATGACCGGCTGATCCACGCGGTGAGCACCTTTTTTCAGAGCAAGCGGGCCAATTTCTGGCTGCTGTTCTGTTTCTGCCTGGGGGCCGGAGCGGGGATTTTTCTCTTGTCCAAACCCCTGCTCCAGCTGATGGAGCTCTTCCCCAAGCCAGCCAGCTTCTTCTTCATGGGGGCGGTGGCCGGAAGCGTGCCCATGACCTTCCAGAAGGCCAAGGTGACCTCCTTTCACTGGCGGGTCCCGGTCTATGTGGTGGTGGGAATGATCATTGTGTGGGTGCTGGCCAAGCTGCCCACCATGGACCAGATGAGCGGCGGCGGCCTGGAGCGCTACGCCATGCTGGTGGTGTCCGGCGTGGTGGCGGCGGTGGCCCTGGTGTTGCCGGGGATCAGCGTGTCCTACCTGCTGCTGGTGCTGGGGATGTACAGCACCACCATCCAGGCCATCGGGAATTTGGATTTTGAGTACCTCATCCCCCTGGGGCTGGGGGGAATTCTGGGGGTGGTGGCCACCACCAAGGCGCTGGAGCATCTGATGCAGGTCTACCCCCGGGCCACCTACCTGATTATTCTGGGCTTTGTGGTGGCGTCCATTCCCACCATCTTCCCGGGCGTCCCGGCGGGGGCGGAATGGATCGTGTGTGCGCTCACTCTCGTGACCGGGTTCGGCGTGGTCTATAAGGTCTCCAGCTTATAAAAAAGCCCGGCCTGGATGAGAGGCCGGACGGAAACGCAGAGCGAAAAAAGCGGGGCTGGTCTCCGGTGCCGGGGCGGCACGGGAGGGGACAGCCCCGCTCTGTTATGCGGTCTGAGTCTGGTTCTGGAGGATGCGCAGGGCCATGATGAGGCAGGCCTGCCGCTGGGCGGTATCCTGGGGACCGAAGCGGCCGTCGCCGTAGCCGGCCACAATGCCGCTCTGGGACATAAAGGCCACGCTGCTTCTGGCCCAGGAGGAGATGTCCCCTCCGTCTGAGAAGGAGGGGGTGCCGTCGGGAACGGAGCCGCCCAGGGCCCGGTAAACAGCGGTGAGCATGACGGCGGCCTGCTCCCGGGTGAGAAGCTCCCCGGGGCCGAAGGTGGAGTCGGAGGTGCCGGCGGTAAAGCCCATGGAGTAGGCCTTGAGCGCCTCCGAGTCGGAGGTGTCCGTGAAGGGATTCTCTCCGGGGACCTGGATGGACTGGCCGCTGGCCGTCTCATACAGCCGGACGGTGAGGGCGGCGAACTGAAGGCGGGTGATGGGCTCCCGCAGGTCCTGCCCCTTCAGGTGGTCGGGCATCAGCCCGCCGGCGATGGCCTGGTTGACCAGGTTGAGGGCCCACTCGTCCACCGGCTCGCCGGTGGCGGAGACGGGCTGTCCCGAGGCCGAACTGGGGGCCTTCAGCCAGATCCCCCGGTCCAGGGTCTCGCTGCTCTGGCCGCTGCCGGAGAGGGTGGACACGTGGTAGAGATGGGCGGAATCCCGGACCACCAGGTCGCTCTGACCGGACAGGAGGGAGTTCAGGGCCCAGTGGCCGCTGCTCTCGGAGTAGGTGAAGATCTCCACCAGCAGAAGGGCGCCGGTCTCGCTGCTCACCCGGGTCCCGATGGGGACCAGGGTGGCGGAGTAGGTCTCCGTATCCGAATAGGAGAAGGGCTCAGTGCCCAGGGGGTCCAGGGAGAGCTGATAAGCTGCCTGGCCGCTTTGAAGGGTGGCGGCCGCCGCTCCCGTAGTGAGCAGGGCGCACAGCAGAACGCCAGAGAGAATCCGGGTCAGGACCTTTTTCATGGTAAGCAGGAGTCCTTTCTGTAAAAAATTGGGCCGCGGAGGTTCACGCGGACAAAATGACAGGTGGACCGGCGAAATGCCGGGCTGGAAATCAAGTACCATTTTACCGGATTACATAAGAAATAACAAGCGGATAAACATGAAGATTTTATGAAATATTGGGACCGGCGCTGCCGGGCCGGAAGGGAGTGCCATTTTCGTGGAATATAACATCGTGCCCATGGACCGCAGCCACATTGAACAGATCGCCGCCCTGGAGCGGGAGTGCTTCTCCACCCCCTGGAGCGAGGCCATGCTCACCGAGGCCCTCTTTGATTCTCAGGCCAGCTTTATCGTGGCCGAGTCGGAGGAGGGAGGCGTGCTGGGCTACGCGGGACTCCAGGTGGTGCTGGACGAGGGGTATATTGACAACATCGCCGTGGAGCCCAATGCCCGCCGCCATGGGGTGGCGGACGAGCTGCTGGACGTGTTCTGCCGCTTTGGGGAGGCCAACCTGGCCTTCCTCACCCTGGAGGTGCGGGCCTCCAACGCCCCGGCCATCGCCCTGTACCGGAAACACGGTTTTGAGGAGGCGGGGCGGCGGAAAAATTATTACACCAAGCCCGCCGAGGACGCCATCATTATGACCCGCTACTTCAAGCGGATCGGAAATGAGCATGGATGAGCCGGAGCTGAGGCCGCTGGGACTGGAGGAGGTGGGCCTCCTCTACCGCCGGGAGCTGAAGGGGACCTTCCCGCCCTCGGAGCTCAAGCCCCTGCGCACCATCCAGAGGCACATGCAGGCGGGCCGCTATCCGGCCTGGGGCCTGTATCAGGGGGAGAAGCTGACGGCCTACGCCCTGCTGTGGCAGACCGTGGATGGAAGGGCGGTCCTTCTGGACTACCTGGGGGTGCCCCGGAACCGCCGGGGGCAGGGCTGGGGGAGCCGCATGCTGACACAGCTGCGCCGGATCTACGGAGAGAGGGCGGCCATCCTGGCGGAGGTGGAGGCTCCGGAGGCGGCGGAGCCGGGGGAGCGGTCGCTCCAGGAGCGCCGTCTGGACTTCTACTGCCGGGCGGGGTTCCAGTACGCGGGCTTTGACAGCCGGCTGTTCGGCGTCCACTACCGCCTGCTGGCCGCCGGAGCCGGGGAGGAGCCGGAGCTGCTGGAGGCCTACCGCACCCTGTATCAGGGGCACTTTCCCGGCGCTGTGTTCCGGCGGTTCGTGCAGATCCCGTGGAGCCGGCCGGAGTAAATCGGCCGGTTGGGAAAGGCCTTCTGCGGTGAAAATTTTGTGAAAGCAAGCTGGAAAAAGCGGCCTGCCGCTTTTTCAACAGTCTGAAAAGGGGGAACCTTTTATGAATATCCTAGCCATCGAGTCCTCCTGCGACGAGACCGCCGCCGCGGTGGTCCGGGACGGACGAACCGTACTGTCCAACTGCATCGCCTCTCAGATCGAGATGCACACCATCTACGGGGGCGTGGTGCCCGAGATCGCCTCCCGGAAGCATGTGGAGGCGGTTACCGGCCTGGCGGAGCAGGCGGTGGCCCAGGCGGGCCTGACGAAGCAGGACCTGGACGCTGTGGCGGTGACCTACGCCCCGGGGCTCATCGGGGCGGTGCTGGTGGGGGTGAACTTCGCCAAGGGGGCGGCCATGGCCCTGGACCTGCCCCTGATCCCGGTGCACCACGTGCGGGGACACATCGCCGCCAACTACATCACCCACCCGGAGCTGGAGCCCCCTTTCGTGTGCCTGTGCGTCTCCGGCGGCACCACCCTCATTGTGGATGTGCGGGACTACACCTTTGACGCCCTGTATGACCGGGTGGGCTATATGACCCAGAAGGCCGTCCTGTTTTCCGGCGACATCCGAAGCAACGTGCTGTTCGGTGCCAGCCGGGGCGGGAACTCCGACGAGGACGTCCAAAAGGCCCTGGACCTGGCCCAGGCCAGCGAATTTGTGGACAGGATGCCCGGCGGCATCCGCGCCCCCATCGCAGAGGGGGGCACCAATGTCTCCGGCGGGCAGAAGCAGCGGCTCTCCATCGCCCGGGCTTTGGCGAGACGGCCGGAGATCCTGGTGTTCGACGACTCCTTCTCCGCCCTGGACTACCGGACGGATA
>ERZ836939.3248-NODE-3248-length-14152-cov-2.970065_pt1 | contig 14152 bp, 12 predicted proteins | sample MGYA00519912_ERZ836939 | MGnify/ENA primary metagenome ERZ836939 (study PRJEB31850, sample SAMEA3708810) | human gut metagenome | biome: human gut; feature: human-associated habitat; material: faeces | place: China | collected 2014 ... | reverse complement strand
GCCTAACTCGGAAAATGCTCCATGAACCGGCGCTCGGCATCCGCGGTGCCGATGAGGACAAGCACCGTATCGGACTTCATGGGCGCGTTGGGGTCCGGGGGCACACGCAATACGCCCTGACTCTTCAAGGCGACCACGTTGCAGTCGGTCTTTTCACGGATGCGGCTGTCACGCAGGGACAGGCCCACAAGGGCCGGGGGCGCCGTCACCCGGAAAATGTTCAAGCCTTCCGTCAGAATGGTTACCCGGCCGGGACTGAGCAGATTGATGATCGTACTCGCCGCCATCGAAGCGTGCGACATCACCAGATTCGCCCCGGCGTTGTACAGGGAGGGCACGTTGCGATCAAGTGTGGAACGGCTGAGGATCTGCACGTCAGGCCGCAGCTTGCGGCAATAGATGGTCAGATAGATGTTCAGGTCATCGTCATGCGTGGTCACGATGACGGACGGGGTTTCCATGATGTGCGCCCGCTGGAGCACCGCCAGTTCCCCGGCATTCCCGAGAATGTAACGGGGATCGTCCGGCGGCACGAGCCGGGGGTTCTTCTCGACGAGACAGAACGGCAGCCCGCGACGTTCCAAGGCATCCGCCGCCGCTTCCCCCACCTTGCCGCCGCCGAGGATAAGCACGGGCGTCCGGTTCGCCTTGCTGCTCCGCTCGGCCTTGCGGTCATAAGCCTCAAGCTGATCCGCCGTCCCCGCGAGCAGCAGGATGGAGGCCTCGTCGATCCGGCTGTCCGGGCGCGCGGACATATAGGAATTGCCCTCCCACAGCCCGGCCACGTTGAGGCCGAAGCGTTCGCGGAACCCGCACTCGCGCAGCGTCTGCCCCATGAACTCGGTGTGGATGACCGGCGCCTCGGCAAGGCACAACGTCCCGAACCGGGCGATGATGTTCGACTGGGCGCGGGTCCCGTAGACGCGGCGGGCAAGGCTCCGCCCAAGCATCTCGGTAAACGAGTAGACGTGGTCGCACCCCGCCAGCATGAGGATGTTCATGGCCTCCGGATTCTCCGCACTGGCGGCGAGCAGGGTCGACGGCGCGACTTCTCGCACCGTGGAGGCGATGTTCGTATTCCGCAGATCCCCTTCGAGCGCTGCGACCAATGCCGCCTTGTCCGCCCGCAGGTTCCGGTAGGTGTTGGCGTCGTCGAACTCGCCGGTCACCACATCATAGCGGTTGTCGTACAGTTCCAGCGCGTGCTGCCCGTCCGGTACAAGGATGACATACGGATAGTTGTGCTGCCGGAGCTTGCGGGCCACGCTCAACGAGATGTCGTTGTCGCCCACCAGAACCGTATGGCCGCTGGTATCGGACGGCAGGGAGCGCGGCTTGCGCTTGTTGTTGTATTCCTCGATCCACGGCTGGTACACGAACCGGATGAACGTAAACGGCATCACGATCATGATGAGGATGATACCCGACACCAGCACGATGATGGAGAACAGTTTCCCGATATCGCTCGTGAAGGTGATGTCCCCGAACCCCAACGTGGACATGACGGTCAGCGTCCAGTAGACGCCGGTGATATAAGAATAATCCCGCCCTTCGTAGGCCATGATCTGATGAAACACGATGCTGAACAGCGCCACCAGAACGGTCGTGAACAGCAGGAAGCCGATCACGATGCGCTGATTGCGGCGTCCCGTGGTCTGGGTCAGGAGCGCCGGGAGAAGGGTCAGGAGCAGTTTCATGGTCAGCGCCCGTAGCTGTCTTCAAGACGCACGATGTCATCTTCCCCAAGGTAGGAGCCGGACTGGATCTCGATGATGACCAGCGGGATCATGCCGGGATTCTTGAGCCGGTGCACGGTGCCGAGGGGAATGTAGGTGGACTGGTCTTCATGGTACAGGAGCACCTTGTCGCCAACGGTGATCTCGGCCGTCCCTTCGACCACCACCCAGTGCTCTGCCCGGTGGTGGTGCTTCTGGAGCGAAAGCTGCCCGCCCGGTTTGACGATGATGCGCTTCACCTGAAAACGCTCACCTCTCGCCAGCGTTTCGTAACTCCCCCACGGACGATAGACCAGCGGGTGGCTTTCCGCCTCGCCGCGCCCTTCCTTTTTCAGTGATTCGACGATCTTTTTCACATCCTGCGTGCGTGCGCGATCCGCCACCAGCACGCTGTCCGCCGTCTCCACGACCACCAGATCCGATACGCCGAGCGCGGCGACCATCCGATTGGAGGCGTGCAGATAGCAGTTTTCCGCGCCCTCGGCGTAGACATCCCCCACACGCACGTTGCCGTCCCCGTCGTGCGGAGCGGCTTCATAGAACGCTTCCCATGACCCGAGATCGCTCCAGTCGGCTGTCAGAGGGACCACGGCGGCCCGGTCCGTCTTTTCCATCACCGCGTAGTCGATGGAGTCGGCGGGCGAACTCAGGAAGGCGTCGGCGTCGGGACGGATAAAGTCCCGATCGGCGTGATGCCCTTCCCACGCCGCCCTGCACGCCGCATGAATGCCGGGAGCGTGCAGGGCCAGCTCTTCAAGGTAGATGGATGCGCGGAACAGGAACATGCCGCTGTTCCACAGATACCCTCCGTCCGCCAGCATGGCCTCGGCTCTGGCGAGATCCGGTTTTTCCACAAAGCGCGCCACAGCATACCCGCCCGAGGGGAACGCCCCACCCCGGCGGATATACCCGAACCCTGTTTCCGGTGCATCCGGCGTGATGCCGAATGTAACGATACGCCCGGACTCGGCGCAGGCGCGGGCCCGCGCCACGGCTTCGGCGAAAACATCCTGAGGTTTCAGCACATGATCGGACGGCAGCACCAGCAGCAACGGATCCCCCCCGCCGGACAACGCCGCGAACGCCGCCAGCGCAATGGCGGGCGCGGTATTCCGTCCCTTGGGCTCCAACAGAATAGTTCCGGATACGCCTTTCTGCTGCAAGGCCGCCGCCACATAAAAGCGGTGCTCTTCATTGCAGACCACCAGCGGATCGGCGCTGTCCGGCAGAGCCGCCGCCCGATCCACCGTATCGCCGAACAGGGTATGCCCTCCCAGATCCATGAACTGCTTGGGATACAAGGCTCGGGAAAGGGGCCAGAGGCGGGTGCCGCTGCCGCCGCACAGGACAATGGAACGCAATGTGGACATGAACATTTCCTGTCTATTTCACGGTAAATTTATGAAACACCAAACACGCCCCATCAAAAGGCGGCAGCAGCCGCACGGAGGCTTCAGCCGGCGGAGAAAAGCGGGAAAGCCAGCTCCACGCGGCCCTCTCCGACGCAAAGCCGCGCGGAGCCAAAATATGAAACGACAAACCTTCGCCCGGACGCCAGATCGGGGTCAGCGCCACGGATGGGGAGCGTTTGCCGTAGCCGCGCCACGCAGTATACGCCTCTTCCAGCGTGCCGAACGCACCAAGGCTTAAAAGCACCCCCTTGGTCATGGACGGCGGAGGGGCATACAGTACGGCGGGAAGCGTCAGATCCTGCGCGCCTGCGCCGATATCGTTTCTGTATCCGGGGTTTTTGCCTAAAACCAGTTCCAAGGCGGAGCCGGAACCGTACAACGCCCGCACCAGTTCGGCAAGAGCCTCGCCGGGCTGCAAACGGAACGTCCCCAGCGTTTCAGGGACCGCGTTCTTTTCCGCTTCGGCACCCTGCCCACCCGCCGCTTCCGCAGTGGAGGATTCCGCCTTTTCAGGGACGGCGGGGGGCGCTTCATCCGGAGGCAGAGGCTGCGGAACGGCTTCCCGCGACGCCGCACGCCGCACGGCATCATCCCCGGCTGCCCGCCCTTTTCCGGCAGTCCCGGCGGTATCCGCCTTCTCCGCTTCCGGCAGCCAGCCCAGCACGCCGGACACCACCGCCTCCAGCCGGGCGTGCGCGTCGTCCTTTACAGCCTCCGGCATCCAGCGGTATCCGCCCGCGACGCAGATCAACGCCAACGCCACAACCAGCCAGCGGCCCCACCGGGTTTCCACATCGCTGCCGTTACGGGCCACCTGCGCCCACACCATACGGCCGGTTACGGTTGTACGGTTGCCCACAAGCAGGGCAAGCAGCATCTGATGCCCGAGGCGCATGAGCTGGCGGGGCTTCCCCCTGCTGGCCCGGTGCAGGGCGATGAGGCTCCCGAGTGAAAACAGCCGTTCCGCCCTCTGCCCTCCCGCCAGCCGCAACCGGTGGCGCACAAGCCGGATGCTCTCGCGCATGGAGAGCGGCTTCAGATACAGGTACTCGTTGATCCGATCTTTAAAGTTGGGCATACCTTCAATGATCTGTGCCAGTTCCGGCTGACCAAAGATGACGATTTGCAGAAGCTTTTCCGTGTTCGTCTCGAAATTCAGCAGTTCGCGCAGCACTTCCAGCGCCGCCGGACTGAGCTTCTGCCCCTCATCTATAAAAAGGACAAGATTCCGGTTCTGCTCCAGCGCCTTATCGAAAACCCGATTTTGAATGACGCTGATGCACTCCCGGCGCGCCACGCCCTCGGGAGGCCGCTGCCCGGCGAACAGCTCGCACAGGTGCCGCACGAATTCATCGGCATCCTCGAACCCCGCGTCCAACAGCAAAAAGACGTCGATGCCGCTCTGCTCGTTCAGGCTCCTCAGCAGACAGCGGCACAGCGTGCTCTTCCCCGTGCCCACCTCGCCGAGAACCACGTTCAAGCCCCGCCGCAGCCGGATGGCGATTTCCAGCCGGTTCAGGCAGTCCTCGTGCGTCGGCGTCCGGTAATACGCGTCCGGGTCCGGCGAGTTCGAAAACGGCTCCCGCGTCAGATTCAGGAGTTCCAAATAGCTGCTCATTCGGCAATACCCTCAAGAAAACGGCCTTGGAGGAAAAAGGGAAACGCTCGTCGCGGGAGCGGGAACGCACAGGCCTTCCCGTTTTTCCCGGCCTCCATCCTTCCGCGCTATTCCAACTTCCCGATGGCCTCACGGAGACGCCCCTTGTCCTGTGCGTGGACGAGGGCCGCCTCGGGCGCGATGATGCGCTGCATAAGCAGGCGTTCGATGTCGTCGTCCATCGTCTGCATCCCAACATTGCGATTGGTCTGCAAAACGCTCGGCAATTGGAATGTCTTGCTCTCGCGGATCATGTTCCGCACGGACGGGATGCCGAACATGATTTCCAGCGCGGGTACCCGGCCCTTCTTGTCGGCCCGTTTGAACAGCGTCTGCGCGATGATCGCCTGAATCGACTCCGAAAGGCTCGTCCGTATCTGCGCCTGCTCCTCCGGCGGGAAGACCTCGATGATGCGGTCGATGGTCTTGGGAGCGGAGATGGTGTGCAGGGTCGCAAACACGAGATGCCCCGTTTCCGCCGCTTCGAGGGCAAGGGAAATGGTTTCGAGATCGCGCATTTCTCCCACGAGGATGATGTCGGGGTCCTCGCGCAGTGCGGAGCGCAGCGCCGTGCCGAACGAGCGGGAATCGCGCCCTATCTCGCGCTGGTTCACGAGGCAGCTCTTGGATTGATGCACGAATTCGATGGGGTCTTCAATGGTAATGATATGGTCGCGGCGCTTGGTATTGGCGTAGTCCACAAGCGCGGCCAGCGTGGTGGACTTGCCGCTCCCGGTGGGGCCGGTCACAAGCACGAGGCCCTTGGGCAGCAGGGCCAGCTCGCGCAGCATGATCGGAAGACCCAGCTCCTCAACCGTGCTGATTCGCTGCGGGATTTCGCGGAACACCGCGGAAATGCCGCGGTTCTGCCGGAAAAAGTTGGCACGGTAGCGCGCCAGCCCCGGAATTTCATAGGCGAAGTCCAGATCGCCCGTCTGCTCGAACGCCTGCACGCGCTCCATGGGAACCATTTCACGCAGTACGGCCAAAAGTTCCTCGGTCGTAACAACCGGAGCGTCCACCCGTGCGAGGTCCCCGTAGATCCGCAGGAGCGGCGGATTGCCCGCTGAAAGGTGCAAATCCGAACCGTGATTGGCGTGCAACAAATGAAAAAGATTGTCTATTTTTGCCATGCATGACCTTCCTGCACGGTTTTTGTTGCCGGAGCGCCCGGTTCTTGGTACACCTTGGCAGGAACAAGGTGCGTATGAAATACGCGAGACGGAAGATTCTGTCATCACCGCTGAAGGCCTGATCGCCATTTGTGAACAAGCCCACAACATGCTGGACTCAATCACAGAAGGCTTCCGCCGACAGCCCGCGCACCGTTGCCCGATCGGGCGTGCCAAAGGAAGGCTCCGCGTGTACCAGACCATCCCCCCGGAATTGCTGCATCCCGAAATGTTCATTCCCGCCGCCACGCTGCTCGGGCTCCTGCTCGGCAGCTTTTACAACGTCTGCATCCACCGGTACGTCAGCGGCGAATCCATCCTTTTTCCACCTTCCCATTGCCCGCATTGCAACCAGCGCCTCCGCTTCTGGGAACTGATCCCCGTCCTCAGCTATCTGCTGCTGCGCGGCCAGTGCGCCCGCTGCCACAAGCCCATCCATATCCGGTATCCGCTCGTCGAGCTCCTGTCCGGCCTGACGTCCGGCCTTTTGGCATGGCGTTTCGGCCCCACGCTCGCCTTTCCCGTCTATCTCGTGTTCACGGGAATGCTCATCGTCGCCTCGGGCATCGATCTGGAATGCTTTATCCTTCCCGACGGCATCACGCTCGGCGGGACAGTGCTGGCCGTGCCCGCCGCCATCTTCGCCCTCGGCATGGACTGGACGGACGCCCTTCTCGGCGGCCTTGTGGGCGGCGGGACGTTCCTCGCCGTACTTCTTGTCTTCAAACGCCTGCGCGGCGTGGACGGCATGGGGTTCGGCGACGTCAAACTCATGCTCATGCTCGGCGTCCTGTGCGGGCCCCTCGGCCTGCCGCTGATCACGCTGGTCGCGGGCGTCTCGGCCCTTGCCGCCTTTCTGCTCATCGCCTGCCTGATGCCCCGCGAAGCGCCCTTGCGCGAAATGCCCATCCCGTTCGGCCCGTTCCTGAGCCTCGGCGCCTTCGTGCACATCCTCGCCGGTCAGGAAATCCTCGACTGGTGGATCCGGTTCATCACGGGGTAGCGTACAGCGCAAGCACTTTCCGCACGTAATTGCGGGTCTCCTCAAACGGGGGGATGCCGCCGTACTTGTCCACGTTGGCGGGCCCGGCATTATACGCCGCCAGAGCCAACGAAACGTTCCCGCCGTACCGATCCAGCATGGATCGGAAATAGCGCACCCCGCCCTCCACGTTCTCATCGGGATTGAACGCATCGCGCACCCCCAGATGCCGCTGCGTGCCGGGCATGAGCTGCATGAGCCCGCTGGCCCCGGCCGAAGAGACGGCCTTGGCGTCGAATCCCGATTCGACCTTGATGATCGCCATGACCAGCCGGGGCTCGACCCCATGTTGCCCGGCATACCGTTCCGCGAGCCGCGCCACGCCGTCCGGCCCCACCGCACGCATCAGCCGCTCGGCGCTGAAGCGTCCGAAAAACTGATACCTCCCGTCGCCGTCCGGCCTGTTCGTCAAAAAGACGGTCCCGTCCTCCCCCACATGCCGATAGATGGCCACGGACTCCGCAGGCAACGGATCCGCCGGCTGAGCTGACGGGGCATCCGGGCGGGCCGCGTGGGGCCGCTGAGGAAGCGTTTTTTTGATGGGAGGCCGCACCACGACCTTGAGTTTGGAAGGTTCGGCTGCCCTAACGCTCGTGGCGCACAAAAGGCAACACACCAGAATGAGGCCCGCCCATACGGGGAGCCCCAGCCATGAGAGTCGAGGCCCCTCGTCTTTCGGAACAGCCTGTGCTACCATCATTTCCAACCGTAACGAGCCTCCCGTCAAAAGACAAGGAGCGCCCTCCGCACCTGTCCGGCGACGCCGAGGGAAAAGGTCCGCCCATGAAAAAACGCAAGCGTTTCTCCCTCGCATGGCTTGCCCTGCTCGCACTGGCGGGCGGGGTGGAACTGCTTATCGTGGACGGCACGCTTTCGGGCGGCGCCCCATTGTCCCGCGTGGCATCCAGCGTGCGGGAAACGCTGGACCAAACACCCACCCCAGCCAATGCGGCCTCTCAGCAGATGTACATCTGGAAAGACGCATCCGGGGTCACGCACATCAGCGAAACGCCGCCTCCCAAGCCGCCCGCGGGCAAAGTGGAGGAATACCAGTTCTCGCCGCAGCCTCCAGCCGCGCAGCCCGAGCCCGTCGCCCCTCTCGATATACCGAGCCCTGAGCACCAGCCGTCCGCCGCCGAACGGGAAAAGGCCGCCGCTGAAGCCCGGAAAAGGCTCCAACAGCAGGTCGAACAGCTACAAAAGGAGCGGGGGCAGCTTGAAAAGCAATTATACCGCGCCCGGGCCACGGGCGACGGCTACGCGCAGATCCGTTTCCGTACTTTGCTGGAACAGAACCGAGAGGCGCTGGAAAAGCTCATCCCCAAACAGTGACATATGCCATGCAGCCACCCTTCCGCAACGGATTTACCCTGATTGAAATCGTCTCCGTGCTCGTCGTGCTCGGCGTGCTGGCCTATCTTGGCATTTCGGCCTTCCGGGGCAATGACGAGATAACCGCCTACGCGGAACGGGACAGGCTCCTCTCCCAGCTCGTCTATGCCCGCGCGCAAGGCATGGCGATGGGCGGCGGGCAATGCGTCACCATAGATACAAACAAGGTGAGTTTCTTCATGAAGGGCAAATCAGCCCTGCCGACACTGCTCAAGGATTATACGCCTTCCGCATCAATCCAGAGCACCCCTCCGGCTACGTTCTGCTTTGACGCGGCGGGAAGCGTCTGCGGCGAGGACAGCCTCGGAAGTCCGAACGAGACGGGCATCCTCTACTTCACCGCGTCAGCCTCCGATCAAACATTCAGCTTCGGCGGCGGGATCACGCTCACTCTCTTCGCGGAAACGGGGTTCGTCCAATGAACGCGCGCGGCTTCACCCTCATCGAGATCATCGTCACCATCATCCTCATGGCGATCATGGGCTTCATGGCGGCGCAACTCATTGCCACGACCTTGCGCGGAAGCGCCGAAAGCGCCGGGCAGATCAAAGATCTGACGGAGGCCACCAGCACTCTGGAAGAATGCATCGCCTACCTCAACACGGAAGCCATGCAGCAGAAGGCTGCCAGCGACCTCATCACGGATAAAGGCCTCGAAGCTCTTTTGGAAGCCCAAGATAAACGGGAACTGTGGCACCCGGACGGCTGCCCATCCTGCCCGGACAACCTGCTGATCACCGTCAAGCGCGGTTCCGTGGAGCTTTCCCGTGCGTTCTGATGCCCGCGCCCCTGAGCGGGGTTTCACGCTGCTGGAAATCGTCTGCACGCTGGTCATCCTCGGCGTGCTCGGCTCGCTCGTGTTCTCGGGATTCGGCACGGCCATCACCGGGTATACGCAGATGCGGGAAGTCGGAACGTCGGACATGCAGGCCGAACTGGCTCTCATCCGCCTCCGGAAAGAGCTTGCGGGAGCCGCCGATTTTCCCGAATCACCTTTCAAAGACAGCCCTTCCGTCACATTCACGAAGACGGATGGCACGCAGACAACCATCAGCTGCGAAGATACCGGAAACAAGCTGCTCATCGACGGCCAAATACTCCTCTCGGACGTAGCCTCATGCCGTTTCACCACGAACGGGGCCGGCCCCTCCTACATCGGCATCGTGCTGACCCAGCAACTCGCCGAACGGCAAGTCACCTGGACGCTTTCCGTCGCCCCCCGCAACACCCCCCTCGCCAAGGATTGAGGTTCCCCATGCAGACGTCACAACGCGGAAGCGTCCTTCTGACCATCATCGGCGGGATCGTCATTCTGGCCCTGCTCGGCATGGTCGCGGTTTCGCTCATGACAGGTTCCGTCATGACCGGACTGGACGCCAAGGAAACGGTGCAAGCCTCCTATCTCGCCGAATCGGGAAAGGAAATCGTCCGGGTGCAGACGTCAAAGGCCGATACCGGAGCAAGGCTCATGACTTTGGTGGATGATACGCTGGACGGCAAAACCTTTTCAATCACGGGCGGGAACGTCTCTCTCAAGCTGTTCCCCTCGTGGTTTCGCACTTCAGACACAGGGACGTTGCTGAAGGGAGGTTCCGGCTGGTATCCCGAAGCGCCATCCGGGACGCGCGAACTTTTGCTGATTGCCAAATCGGGTACAGCCAGCAGAGCTGAATACTCTTTCGGAAAAGCTGCGGCGCTCACCCCCAACGCGGATGCGTATCTTATCGGGCACGGGACGCCGACGTATCCCACAAAAACGCAAACGACCATTTCCGTCAACACGGCAAAAAACGACTTTGATTACTTTCCCGAAACCGGCGGACTGATCGGTGTCGTGAACAAGGGCGGGGCCACGCTCAATCCCGACAGCGCGAAACGCCTTATCTATGAACGCCTGTCCAAATCCGGTTCCACCTATACGTTCGAGGGCGTCCGCCCCGTCTCGGGCTCTTCCTACCCGGAACTTGGCGAAGACAAGGAACTCGTCCTCGGGCAATATATCCGCGTGGTCAGCGAAGCCCAAACCGCCAACGGTGCACGGGCCGCGCTGGTGTGGCATACGAACGGGAGAAGTTCACTGCGTTCGGGCAGTGGCTCAGGGGGATCGGGAGACGGAGGCGTACAGGAAATGCCGGAAGTGTCGAGCCCGCTCAAAAATAAAGACGACGCGGAAGAAATTTTTGATGACAACAGATTCGGACACTTCGAGACGGCTCAAGATAAAAAAGGACTGCTCGTACAAGGCTATGAAAGAGCCACACCGGATCACTTTCTGAATACCAGAAAAAACCACACGACCTATGATTCGTGGTTCGCCGGCATCACGGAAGAAAAAATAGCCGAAACGCCAAACAACGACATCCTCATCCAAACATCGGTCATCCCGTGGTACCAAGTATCGTCAAACCTGTTTGCCGGGGTTCTGTTCAGAACACACTTTCTTCCAGAACCGGGCGATGACGATGACGACGAGCTGACTTCGTATGGCGTTTCCGGGCTCGGTATGGGGGTTGTCTCCGGCAAGGTAACTACAGGTTATATTCAGTACCCAACGGCTCCGGGAGTATACGACAACACATACACAGGCGTAACGCGATCTCCAGTGAACCCTGCACTCATTCCGGGAGGCTATAAAAATATCTCACATTACCAACCCACCTGGCCTGATACTGTTCGCCAACCGAACGTCTATATTCCTGATGATCCTTACGGTACCTATAATTACCTGTACTCGAACGTGGCGGACCGTACCCTGCGCGACGGTGTTGTATTGTGGCACTACAATGACAAAAAGACAAAACACGCGCTCAATTGTCTCGCCTACAGCATCCCCGAAGGGGAAATACTCAAAAAGAACAGTACGACAACCCTTGTCGTCCGCGTGTGGGAACAAGACAAAAAGAACTACGTCCAAGGCTGGATTGCGTTTCAAAACAACAACAATTTTATGGAAGAAACCTACTGGCCGTCACTCACGGACACTCAGCCCTCAAACGGCGTTTCACGGGGACAGCAACCGACTTTCCACCGTATCATCTGGGGATACGTCAACCCGGCTCTCGCCATAAAGATAGATGACTATACCATTGCGACCTCCGAAGGCATTCCCGTATCCGGTGTCCATGATCATGCCGGGATATTTTCAGGGGCCTATTCCTCCGTTCCTGAAACACCAGACGGGCTTGTCTTCCGACACTTCAAGGTCGGCATTCCCGGCACCGGCGGTTCCGGTACCGACGATGTCCCCGGCCTCACTCCCGGCATCGTCCAGTAACCCATCCCCCCCAAAAAGCCCCTGTTCCGTCGGGAACAGGGGCTTTTTTCTTGTCGCTGCAACAAGGCGCTATCCATACAGATGGCAACGGGCCAGATGATCCGGCGCGATTTCCCGGAGTTCCGGGGCTTCCTCACGGCAACGGGGCATTGCCTGCGGGCACCGGGGATGGAACGCGCACCCGGCGGGCGGCGAAAAGGGGCTCGGCAGTTCACCGGGCAGGAAAGCCCGGATATGCCTCTTTGCAGGATCGTGCACGGGCGCGGCGGCCAAAAGAGCCTTCGTATACGGATGTGCCGCCGAACCGAACAGGGTGTTTCTATCGGCCTGCTCGACGATGCGTCCCAAGTACATGACCGCCACCCGGTCGCTCATATAGCCGACGACCGACAAGTCATGTGAAATGAAGAAATACGTCAGCCCGAAATCAGCCTGTACCTCTTTCAGCAGGTTCAGCACCTGCGCCTGAACCGAGGCGTCGAGGGCCGACACGGCCTCATCGCAGACGACAAGCTCCGGGCGGGTCACCAGTGCCCGTGCAATCGCCACACGCTGCCTCTGGCCGCCGGAAAACTCGTGCGGGTAACGTCCGGCATGTCCGGGCTGCAACCCCACGCGGCGCAGGATTTCGCCCACACGCTCCTGACGCTCCGCCGACGGCGCGCCTATGGCCATCAACGGCTCGGCAATGGACGTACCGATCCTCAACCGGGGATTCAGCGAAGAAAAAGGATCTTGAAAGATCATCTGCAAACGGCGGGAATACCATGTGTCATTGCGGCCCGACACGCCGGGCAATACGGATTCGCCGTCGAAAAGGATTTCCCCGCCCGTCGGAGGAAGAAGCCGCACAGCCATGCGCGCCAGTGTCGACTTGCCGCACCCGGACTCGCCCACCAGGCCGAGCGTCTCGCCGCGACGTACGGAAAGCGATACACCATCCACTGCGCGAACTTCGCCCCGCACTCTCCCGAGCACACCCTGCCGCACCGTAAACGAACGGCTCACATCACGAAAATCAAGAAGCGGAGAAGAGGCGGAAGACATGCATACTCCGAGGCTGAAAAGGAAACCGAAAAACGTCAAACCAGAAAATCGGCTAGCATTTTAGTACCGTTTCTGGTAAAAAAATTGGTCTTTTACCATTAAAAACGAAAAGCATCGACAACCACCGACGCTTTTTGCCTTTTTGCTATGGCAGTTTTTACACGTCAACTTCTAACAAAGCAAGGAAGACTATGAAACGGATTGCCTCCCTGTTGCTTGCCGCCTGCCTGTTGGCGGCTCCCCAGCTTACTGGAAAAGCCCAAGCGGAAGGATTTGCCCTGTCCGACTTCGGCGCCCGAGGCACGGCTCTCGCCGGCGGCATGGTTGCCCGCGCGGACGATCCTTCCGCCGTGGCTTGGAACCCCGCTGGGATCACTCAGCTCCCCGGTACCCAAATAATGGTGGGCATGACCGCCATTCAGCCTTCCGGGACCGTCGACACGGTGGACCGCTTCGGCATCGACCGCTCCACCGACGTAGACAAGCACACATGGGCAAATCCGCACGCCTATCTCACCCATCAGTTCAGCGATAACCTCTGGGGCGGCATCGGTATCTTCTCCCGGTTCGGCCTCGGCAACTCCTATCCCAATAATTGGCCGGGACACAACAATCTCGAATATGTCAGCCTCAAGACCGTTTCACTGAACCCCAACCTCGCCTTCAAAATCAATGATAATCTCTCCCTCGCCGTGGGCCTTGAGTTCATGTACGCCACCATGCTCATGAAAAAAGACGCGGATCTCGGCGGGATGGTCAACCCAGCCCTCGCCGGGCGCTTCGGGCACGATCAGCAGATGCTCACCGGGTCCAGCATCGCCCCCGGCTTCAACCTCGCCGCGCATTACAAATTCAACGACGAATGGGCCGCAGGCCTGACCTACCGCAGCCGCGTGAAGCAGGCCGTACGCGGGCATTTGGAATTTGAAAACAAGAATCCGCTTCCGGGCGTCCACCTGCCCAACTCCGATCTGCACGGCAACCTGAACCTTCCCGATACCATTTCCTTCGGCGTGATGTGGAAGCCCATGGAAACCCTGAGCTTCGAAGCCGGAACTGTGTACACCGTATGGAGCAACTATCGTTCCCTGAACATCCACGTCGACGATTACGGCACCGCGTACAGCCCCAAAAACTGGCGCGACACGTGGGGCTTCAACGTCAGTGCCGAATACAAGGCGCTCGACTGGCTGACCCTGCGCGGCGGCTATGTTTTCGAAACCAGCCCGATGAAGGATAGCACCTGCGACTACATGACCCCGAGCAACGGGCGTCACCGTATCACCGCCGGTGTGGGCTTCAATTGGGATCAGTGGACCGTTGACCTTGCTTACGGCTACCTGATCATCAAGGAACTCAGCTACGACAAGTCCACCGCCGACGGCGTCCTGAAGGGACGTTCCCACAACGGGAGCAGCCA
>ERZ836939.3247-NODE-3247-length-14165-cov-3.507300_pt1 | contig 14165 bp, 15 predicted proteins | sample MGYA00519912_ERZ836939 | MGnify/ENA primary metagenome ERZ836939 (study PRJEB31850, sample SAMEA3708810) | human gut metagenome | biome: human gut; feature: human-associated habitat; material: faeces | place: China | collected 2014 ... | reverse complement strand
ACCGAATATCGGACCTAGTCCGGCAATATTAAGGAACTGAATCATAAAAATCTTCTGTAACAACATGCTTTTCTTCCATTGCCTGGCTCATTATTTTTAAACATTCTTCTTTTGTTTTGACTTCCAGATCAGTAAATATAAATTCCGGTGAAAATAAAATAAAACATTCTGGTGAAAATGGTGTTGCATTTTCTATCATTATAGAATTCATATTGTCTAAATGTGCCCTCAAAGTAGAAATTCCTGTTTCATTTAAGATATTTGGAATGACTACAATTCTCTTATCTTTTTCTTTTCTCTCTTCTGTCGAAATGATAATGTCATAATCTTCATAATCCGCAATCTTAAAGTCATGAATACTTACAAATTTAATTTCATCAATCTCTGGCACAGATTTCTTAATCTTTTCTTTTACTAATTGTGTATGACCCATGTTAAAATTAGAAACCATTACCGTGCGGTACTGATGTTTTTTTCTTTCGATCGCTGCCTGAATATATAACACGATATATCCAATTTCATCTTCTGTAATCTGAAGTCCATAATATTCTTCAAACAAAATACTGATCGCCCAGCTTGCACGAAATACATTCTTATATTCTTTTTTTATAAAATCAATCTTTTTATTATGTAAAAAATGATTTTTTTCTTTAAAAGTTTGAACATTATGATAAAATGAACAAGGTGGAGGTGGTAATAATGATAGTAGACCCGTTATCCGGTGGACATAATGGTAATAGTGAGGATCATTTACCACCGTCGGTAAAGTTCCTCTTTAAATAAGAGGGGGAAAATAAATGATAAAACAAATGACTTCTGAAGAATTAAAAAATTTAATTCTTCATGGGAATAAAGAAATAATTAAAGAAGTTTTAGAAAATATTCACCCGGCAGATATCCTTGATATTTTGCATGAAGATGAAGATTCATCAAAAGAAATCTTAGAACATTTACCAAATGAAGTTATTGGTGATATTTTAGATGAAGAAGATGATGAAGAACTTATCTTAGAATGGTTGAATTTATTTTCAAAATACAAACAAAAACAAATCTTAGATGAAGTAAGTCATGACGTTATTACGGATGTTATCGGATCAATCGAAGATGAAGATGAAAAAAATGCTTTTTTAGAGTTATTGGAAGATGACGATAAAGAAGATGTCAAACAGTTATTACAATATAACCCAGAAACTGCTGGGGGAATTATGACAACTGAATATTTAGATATTCATGTAAATAATACAGTCAAAGAAACATTGTTATTTTTGCAAACAACGGAAGAAGAACCTAGACATTATCTTTATGTTGTAGATAAAGAAAATGTATTAAAAGGGGTTGTTTCTTTAGGGGATATCGTTACAAGTACCTTTGATACACCAATGCTTGAGATTACAAATCAAAATGTTAAAGCTGTTTATTATTATGAAGACCAAGAAGAAGTTGCGAAGACTTTTAGTAAATATGGATATATTTTGATGCCTGTTATAGATGAACAACATCATTTATTAGGTGTTATTGATATCGATGATGTTATGGATGTCATCGAAGAAGAAACAACAGAAGACATGAACTTATTAGGAGGGGTTGGTTCTGAAGAACGTTTAGATTCAACACTTGTAGAATCTTTTAAAAACCGTATTCCTTGGTTGATTGTCAATCTTTTTACAGCAATTATGGCTTCAAGTGTTGTTAGTGTTTTTGAAGGAACAATTGCGAAAGTTGTTGCTCTTGCAACGATTAGCCCGATTATTACAGGAATGGGTGGTAATGCCGGAACACAAACTTTAACTATTGTTGTTCGTGGTTTATCACTAGGAGAATTAGATAAAGAAAATGCTCGCAAAGTTTTATTAAAAGAAATTGGACTTGGTATTTTAAATGGTGTTGTCATTGGGGCATTAGTTTCAGTAGGGGCTTGGTTCTTTGCTGGTAATCCATGGTTTGGTGTTGTAGCTGGAGTCGCCATGATTTGTAACATGATTGTTGCCACACTTGCAGGTTATTTTGTACCAGTTATTTTAGATAGATTTCATGTTGATCCAGCCCTTGCCAGTGGGGTTTTTGTAACAACATGTACAGATATGTTTGGCTTCTTTGCGTTTTTAGGACTTGCGACCATTTTAATGACACATTTACTCTAATAAAAAAACATTGGAAAAAAAGCCAATGTTTTTTTATATAAGTTGATATTTTTTCATGGTTTTATAAATACCATCTTCAGCAATATCATCACATACTTCATCAGCAATTGCTTTTAAACCTTCTTTAGCGTTACCAACAGCGATACCGATATGGCAATACTCTAACATATCCGCGTCATTCATGCCATCGCCAAAGGCAAAAGTATTTTCTTGAGGAATGTTTAAATGATTGATAAGCGCTTCAATGGCGCTTGCCTTGTTAACACCAACAACGGATAATTCCCCTGAGTCATCTCCAAAAGAAGGAACGGTACAATGAATAACATTGAATGCATCAGAAAAGTTATCTATAATTGTTTGAAAAGGAATATCTTTATTTTCTAAAAAACAAATTTTATTGACATCACTACGATACATACTTTCTCCCTCTATTAAAGATGTAATAAAGTGACTTGGTTGTTCAGCTTTTTTCTTTCTAGCCTTTTCGTCATTTTCTAAATCGCCATAAGTAATCATTTCTAAGCGAGATACTAAATTTTCACTAGCAAATAATCCACCATTACTTTCAAGATAGTAGTCATAATCATTTTCTTCAAAGAAATCAACGACACGATTTACATCTTTGTCAGATACTTTTTTATGATAAAGCATTTCATCACCAATGGTTACAAAGCCACCACCAGCACCAATGATGCCATCAAAACCGACATCTAAAATATGTGGGTAGATTTCAGCAAGTGATCTTCCTGTACATAAAAAACATAAATTCCCTTTTTTTCTTGTTTCTCTTACTGCTTTGATTGTTGATTCTGGTACATATTCTCTTGCAGGTCTAACATCAACGAGAGTACCATCAACATCAAAAAAGATAATTTTTTTATTCATAACTAACCTCCAACTTAATTTTATTATAGCGAAAAGAATGTATTGAAATTATTTTTTTCATTTCGTGCAAATATTTTTGTTTTCAATAAAATAAGAGTAAAATTATAAATGGAAGGTGAATGTATGAAAGGAAATACACAGGATTTAACAAAAGGAAGTATTGTCAAAGCAATTATTTTGTTTTCAATTCCTTTATTAATAGGTAACTTATTTCAACAACTTTATAATGCAGTCGATTCTTATGTTGTAGGAAATTATGTTGGAAAGGTTGCTTTAGCGGCAGTTGGTGCAAGTACACCAATCATTAATATGTTGATTGGTTTTTTTATGGGAATTTCAACAGGGGCAGGAGTTGTTATTGCTCAATTCTTTGGAGCTGGTAATACTTGTAAAATGAAAAGAGCAATTCATAATAGTATCGCTTTAACTCTTGTTATGGGAGTTGTTTTAACGATTGTTGGTTTATTATTTAATGATCCAATTTTAAAAGCAATTGGTGTTCCTAGTGAAGTGTTTTCTGAAGCTTCAACGTATTTATCTATTTATTTTTGGAGTCTTATTTTTGTAATGGTCTATAATATGGGATCAGGTATCTTACGTTCGGTGGGAGATTCTAAAAGACCGCTTTATTTTTTGATTTTTTCAAGTGTTGTTAATATTATCCTAGACTTTTTATTTGTTAAATATTTTCATTTTGGTGTAGCTGGTGCAGGATATGCGACTTTAATTGCTCAAGCTATTTCAGCAATTATGGTCATGTATGTTTTAATGAAAACAGAGGATGATTATAAAGTTGTTTTAAAGGAAATTGGTTTTGACAAAGAAATTTTATTAAAAATTATAAAAATTGGTTTACCTACAGGTTTTCAACAAAGTATTGTTTCTTTATCAAATGTCATTGTTCAATCTTATATTAATGTTTATGGAGCCTCTGTTATAGCAGGTTATTCTGTAACGATTAAAATAGATGGTTTTGTTAACTTACCTTTACAAGCTTTTAATATGGCTATTACAACTTTTGTTGGTCAAAACATAGGAGCTAAACAGTATGACCGTGTAAAAAAAGGAGCTTATATTACAACAGCATTAGCAACACTTACCATTGCTTGTTTTGTAGTAATTATGTATTTCTTTGGTCGTGATTTTATTGCTTTATTTAATCAAGAAAAAGATGTGATTGATGCTGGAAGATTGATGCAGTTAACATTCTTACCATTCTATATTGTTTTACCAATTAATCAAGTTATCAATGGAGTTTTACGTGGAGCTGGACGTTCAGCTATTCCAATGTATGTGATGATATTCTCTTTTGTTTTCTTAAGACAAATTTATCTTTTCTTAATTACAAAAGTAACAAGTGATATTGTTTATGTCTTTTTAGGATGGCCTACAACATGGGTCGTATGTAGTTTGATTTTTATTATTTATTTTTTCAAAGTACAATGGTTACCACAAGAAAAAGATGCCTAGGCATCTTTTTGGTTTAATATTTTATTTTTATCAATGATAGGTTTTTGATATGTTTTAGAATCATTGATATCAAATTGTTTTAAATAATCAATTACTTGATTTGTAAGATATGTTGGTGTAGAAGCTCCTGAGCTTACAGCAGCATATCTTTTATTTTTTAACCATTCAATTTCTAAATCTTCAATACTTTCAATCATATAAACATCACATGTATGATAATCATGAGCAATACTTGCAAGTTTTCTTGTGTTGTTTGAATGAGGATCACCAACAATAAAGATAATATCAACATCATCTTCAATGTTTTTAATAGCTTCTTGACGTATTTTAGTAGCTGTGCATGTTTCTTTTTCAATTTCTACAAAAGGTAAAATTTCTTTTGCTTTTTCGCATAAATCATAAACATCATAAAGAGACATTGTTGTTTGATTAGTCATAACATATTTTTTAGTAGGATCTATTGTTTTTAAATCATCTATATTTGTTATTAAATGAATTCTTTTTTCATCAATTGAAATTGCACCTTCTGCTTCAGGATGTCCCTTTTTACCAATATACAAAATTTCATAACCTTCATTTAATTTATCTTGAATAAGATCATGAGTTTTAATTACATCTAAACAAGAGGCATCAATTACTTCTAAACCTTTTTCTTTCGCTTTATCAAATACTTTTTGACTTGCTCCATGAGCAGTAATAATGACTTTTCCTTCATTGATTTCATCTAATAGTTCTAATCGTGTTTTTCCTTTGAAATCAATTGTTTGAATTCCTAAATCTTCTAAAGCATTTACAATATATTGATTATGTACAATCATTCCTAGAATATAAACAGGTGCTGTTTGGTGTGCTTGTTTTTTAGCTATTTCAATTGCACGAACAACGCCTTTACAATAACCTCTAGGAACAATACCTTTTACTAACATCTTTTATCACCTCAAAGATGATTATAACATATTTTCAAATATTTCATTGTTTTCTTTAGAAATTGGTTTTAATTCCTTTTCTATTTCATCAAAATCTATGTCATTTAAATGATTCATTGCTTTTAATAAAGTCAAACCTTGTTTGGTATTATCAATTAATGGTTTTACTTGATAGATAATAGGAATAACTTGATTTGCGATTTGAATACCTCGTATCGTTGTATGAAGAGTATGTTGTAAATTAAATTTTTTAGGTATTCTTTGAAAATAAGGATACATCTGAGGTTGATAGTAATAATAATTGGGGTTTTGATAAGGATACATAAAATCACCTACTATAAAATATGATGAAAAGGTAAAAAAGTGAAACTTAAAAAGATAAGATAAAAATTACAAAGAAAAATAAAAGCCCTTACATTGAAATGGAGGGTATGTTATACTAACAAATAGTGAGGTGTTAAAATGATTAGAATATTATTATGTTGTGGTGGGGGCTTTTCTTCAAGTGCTATTGCAACAAGGATGGAAAAAGAAATTAAAGAAAAAAATTTAGAAGATAAATACAATATTGAATTTTTACCATTTGGTTTAGGATTAAAAGAATTAGACCGTTTTGATGTTGTTATTTTATGTCCACATTTGAAGGTAGAATTAGATAGAGCTTTAAAAAATCAAACAATTGATAAACCACTTTATTTACTTCCACCTAAAATGTATGGACTCATGAAATTTGATGAAATCATTGTCGATATTGAAGATGTAATGAAAATGTATCAAGAAAATCCAGTCGTACCTGTAAAATTTCCTGGAGAAGATAATTTATTACGTATTACTAGAGGTGTTGCTTATCGCCACGCACATCCCTTAAAATAGGGAAAGTTGTCGATCAATATAAGGAACCTGTTTAGCTTCTTTAATAATATCGTCTTTTTGAAAGTTTCCAATTAAAAAAGGGGACTTTTTATTATGCATTTTAACATTTTTTAAAACAGTTACACGATCGTAATTGGCATAACAATAAAGGCAACCATGTAAACACGTATTATAAACGCCAATATCATTATTTAATAAACAACGGCATCCTTGTCTAGCTTCATTTATTTTAGGTAGTTTTAATGAATGACCTAGAGCTCTTTCAATAATTTGTTGATTCATACATCCACTTGTATGAACACCTGTTGTTTTTAAAAATTCATTTTCGTGACATGTATAGATTTCAATGTTATATTTTTTTCCAATTTCTACAAATTTTTGACAAAGATAGATTTGATCTTTTTGATTTACTTCTTGAACTTCTTTAAAATTCTTTTTTGTTTTTTGATATAAATCGATAAAACTAATGACACATTGATGAGTATATCCAGTTAGTTTTTGACACATTTTTTCAAAGATTCGAAGATGATATTCAACGGTATAATAATCATTTAAAAAGATAGGGTCATAACGCCAACCAATACAACGACTTCCTATTTTTTTAGATAGTTCAATGAAGCTACGAATAATTTCATTTTTATTGGGAACATAGGGTTCAATCGTTTGATTGTAAGGGGTGATTGTTACAAACCAAAATTGTTTATAGTCTTTAATTAAATCTAGACGTGAAAGCATTGGTTTAGGATTTTTAGTACAAAAACAAATAATATCAATGACTTGAGGATCTAAAATATATTTTGTGACTTGATGAGGGAAATAGGGATTACGAACACAGACAAAACCTTCTTGAATACGATTAAAAAACCAGTCACTAAAAAAGGCAGGAATATCTGTACGATTACCAGTATTTAAGATCATCTAATCACCTCCAACAAGAATATTATAGAATAATTATAAAAATCCATCCATAATATTTGTTGAAATGTATCAAAAATATGGTATAATAACGTGACTAAAAAAGAAAAAAGGAGGATTTTATGGCAACTTTTCAAGATTTTAAATTACAAGAATATTGTAATCAAGTAATTAAAGAGTTAGGTTTTAAAAAGCCAACCCCAATACAAGAAAAAGTCATTCCCCTTGTATTAAAAAATAGAGATATTATCGGGATTTCACAAACAGGGACAGGTAAATCACATGCTTTTTTATTACCAATCATGTCTCGTATTGATGTCAATAAAGATTGTGTGCAAGCTGTTATTACAGCACCAACAAGAGAACTTGCTTCTCAATTATTTAATAACGCTAAAACATTTACAAAATATTTACCAGAATTACGTGTTTCATTAATTGTTGGAGGAAGTGACCGTCAAAGAGCTGTTAATAAACTTTCAATACAACCACACGTGGTTATTGGAACACCAGGACGTATCAAAGATTTATCTTTAGATGCGCAAGCTTTACAAATTACAACAGCAAAAACTTTTGTAGTCGATGAAGCAGATATGACATTAGAATTTGGTTATTTAGAAGATATTGATGCTGTGGCAGGAAAAATGGCTGATGATCTACAAATGATGGTTTTCTCAGCAACGATTCCACAAAATCTAAGACCATTTTTAAAGAAATATATGCAAAGTCCAGTTACTATTGAAATCAATAGTAAACTTGCTACAACAGCCAATGTTGAACATATTTTACTCGCAACAAAGCATCAAGATCGTTATGATGTTTTAAAGAAGATCATGGCAACAATTGATCCTTATATTTGTATTATTTTCGCGAATAAAAGAACAGAAGTATCAAAGATTACGCGACAATTAAGAGAAGATGGTTATAAAGTTGGAGAAATCCACGGAGATTTAGAACCTCGTGAAAGAAAGAAAATGATGCGACAAATCAATAACAATGAATATCAATACATTGTTGCGACAGATATTGCTGCACGTGGAATTGATATTGATGGTGTTTCTCATGTCATTAATATGCAATTTCCAACAGAACCTGATTTTTATATTCATCGAAGTGGACGTTCAGGGCGTGGAAACTATACAGGTATTTGTTATAGTATGTATGATACAACAGATGAAAAAAATATTGCAATTCTTGAAAGAAAAGGAATTGAATTTAAGAATATGCAACTTAAAAACGGACAATTTGTGGATTTAGGACAAAGAGAAAAACGTAAAAAACGTATTCGTCAACAAACTGAACTTGAAAAACAAGTTCAAATGATTATCCGTAAACCTAAAAAAGTAAAACCAGGATATAAAAAGAAACGTAAATATCAAGTTGAACAAGTTGTACGTAAACAAAAACGTGCGATGATTCGTGAAGATATCCGTCGTCAAAAGAAAGAACGTGCCCGTCAAGCACAAATCGCTAAACGTATGGAGGAAGGCAATGATAATTGGTAGTCATGTCTCAATGTCTGGAAAAGACATGCTTTTAGGTTCAGTAAAAGAAGCTTTATCTTATGGTGCTAATACGTTTATGTTTTATACAGGTGCACCACAAAATACGAAAAGAAAAGCCATTAGTGAATTAAAGGTGGAAGAGGCAAAAGCTTTAATGAAGGAAAATAACATTGATTTAAAAAATGTTGTTGTTCATGCACCTTATATCATTAATCTTGCTAATACGGTTAAAGAAGAAACTTTTGAATTAGCTGTTAACTTCTTAAAACAAGAACTCCAAAGATGTCAAGATATTGGGACATCGATTCTTGTTTTACATCCTGGAAGTCATGTAAAAGCTGGAGAAGAAGTAGGTCTTCAACAAATCATTAAAGGTTTAAATGAAGTATTAAAAGATACACCTTATCAAGGAAAGATTGCTTTAGAAACAATGGCAGGAAAAGGCAGTGAGTTAGGAAAGACATTTGAAGAAATCAATTATTTGATTTCTCATTGTGATTATCCTGAAAAATTAGGTGTTTGTTTAGATACGTGTCATATTCATGACGCAGGATACGATTTATCAAATTTTGATGCAATTTTAGATGAATTTGATCGTATTATTGATTTAGATCGTTTACTTGTTGTTCATTTGAATGATTCTAAAAATGTTCAAGGAGCTCATAAAGATCGTCATGCAAATCTTGGCTTAGGTGAGATTGGTTTTGATATTTTAAATGGGATTGCTCATAATGAAAGAATAAAAGATGTTCCTAAGATTTTAGAAACACCTTATATTGATGGTAAAGCTCCTTATAAAGAAGAAATAGATATGTTGAAAAATCAAGAATTTAGAAATATTGAAGTATGATTTTGAAACAAAGATTTCAATTTTAAACTAGTGGAAACACTAGTTTTTTTCATAATTGATTGAAATAGAATAGGTAAATAATGTTCACTACAGAGTAAAAAACGGTTTTGATCTATCACTTGATAGATCACCTTCAAATCTTCTTCATTTAGCTCTAATGCTTGTATTTCCTTATTGCTTCTAAAATCTTCATACGATAAAAAATGTTCAATGAATAAATTTTCCATAGTTTTACGCCTCCATAGTTATATATATGAAAAAAAGATGGTTATTATGAATTAACCATCTTTAAAATTTCATCTTTGAGCGTTTGTACCATATCTTCTTGTTTAACTTTTTTAATAATTTTTCCTTTTTTGATCAATAATCCTTCTTTAACACCACCGGCAATACCAATATCGGCATTTTTGGCCTCACCTGGACCGTTAACTGCACAACCCATAATGGCTACGGTAATATCTTGATGGATATTATTTAAGAAATCTTCAATTTCTTTAGCGACTGGAATCAAATCATATTGAATTCTTCCACAAGTTGGACAAGATACAAGGGTAGGAACATTTTTAATTAACCCCAATTCTTTAAGCAATGTTTTTGCTACTTTAATTTCTTCTACAGGATAATCACTTAAAGAAACACGAATCGTATTTCCAATTCCTTGATATAATAAAGTACCAATACCTAAAGAAGATTTAATTGTTCCTCCAAGTTTTGTTCCTGCTTCTGTAACCCCTAAATGAAGGGGACAATCAAAGGTTTCACTAGCAAGTGTATAGGCCTCAATTGTAAGCATTGTATCGGAAGATTTTAAAGAAATACAATAATCATGGAAATCTAGACTTTCCAAAATATCAATATGTTTCTTTGCACTTTCAATCATTCCTTTAGCAGTAGGACGACCATATTTTTCTAAGATATCTTTTTCTAAAGAACCACTATTGACACCAATACGAATAGGAATATGATGTTCTTTACAAGATTCAACAACGGCTTTTACCTTTTCAATACTTCCAATATTTCCAGGATTGATACGAATTTTATCAATTCCTGATTCAATCGCAATCAAAGCTAAACGATAGTCAAAATGAATATCGGCAACTAAAGGAATATGCACTTGTTTTTTAATATCTGCTATCGCATATGCATCTTCTTTGTCAAAAACAGCCATTCTGACCATTTCACAACCGGCATCTTCCAATTCTTGAATTTGTTTAACGGTTGCTTTCACATTTTTAGTTTTGGTATTTGTCATGGATTGAATAATGACATGATTATTACCACCTAATGTTAAATTTCCTACTTGAAACGCTCTTGTTTCTTCTCTTTTCATTTCTATCACCTAATACTATTATAAATTATTTTACCAGCTTTTCAAATTCATTTAACAAATCTTCAAAATAATGGAAAGCATCATCATAAATAGCGTCATCTAAAGGATCAACACCCGCATGACTTAATAAGTCAACAGGAGATTCTTTTCCACCTGATTTTAAGAAGTTTAAATAACGTTCAACTTGTTGCGTGTCACCATTTAATATACGTTTAACGATAGCTAAAGCAACAGTCATTCCTAAAGTGTATTTATAAACATAATAATCATAATAGAAATGAGGAACATAATAACAAGACCAACCTACAAGTTCATCCATTTTTACATCTTCACCAAAGTATTCTTGATTCAATTTTGCATAAAGATCAGTCATGATTTTAGAAGACATGGGTTCATTGTTTTTAGCCATTTCATGAAGACGATGTTCAAAGTCCGCAAACATCGGTTGTCTAAAAATAAGACCAACACAGTTTTCTAATTGTTCATACATATAATAGGCTTTTTCTTCTTTTGATGAAGTATGATCCATCATATAGTTGATAAGTAAGGTTTCATTAACGGTTGAAGCGACTTCCGCTACAAAAATACGATAGTTACTATTAATATAGTCTTGATTATGGCTTGATAAATACGTATGCACACTATGACCTAATTCATGGATCATTGTTGATAATGAATTATAGTCACCAATAAAGTTCATTAAGATATAAGGTTGTGTTAAATAGCTTCCGCTACTATAAGCACCACCACGTTTACCAGTAGTAGGGTAGTAATCGATCCATCTTTCCTCTTTAGCACGGTTAATAATAGCTAAATAATCTTTACCAAAAGGAGCTAAAGCTTGATTGATGATGTCAAAGCATTCTTCAATTGTAAATTTTTTAGAAACACTTTTTACAAGAGGAACTGATAAATCATAATTATAAAGTTCATCTAGCCCAAGAATTTCTTTTTTTAAATGATTATAGCGATGGAATAAATAACGATATTCATTATTTGCTTTATCTAAAATCTTAAAAAATAAATCGGTAGGAACATCATCATTAAAAACACTTGCCGCAAGGGGTGAATCAAAATGACGAATATCACTATAAAAAGCATCTTTTTTCATAACCCCTGAAAGAGTTGAGGCAAAGGTATTTTCAAAACGCTGATATTCTTTAAAGAAATGATGGTAGGCCTGTTTTCTAACGTCTCTATTTTTATTCTTTAAAAATTCATTAAGTGTCGCTTGATTTAATATTTTCTTTTGACCATTGACTTCAACATCTTCAAATTCTAGGCGTAAAGAATCAAAAACTTGTTCTGCTAATTCAGAGATATTGTCTACTTTTGCAACCAATTCTTCTTGTTCTTTATCTAATAAATGAGGTTTAAAAGCTAAAGCATTTTCTAAAGAATACCGATAAGATTTTAAACGTTCATCTTTTAAATATTCTCTTACCGTTTCATCGTTTTCAACGATTTCATTATCAACAAATACAAGTTTAACACTTGATTGTTGAATCAGTGACATCACTGTAGCAAGCATTTTTTGATATTCTTGTTCTTTAGGTTCTACATCACAGTTTAAATGCGCAAAACAGTAAGCTTTACTTACAAGCATTGACATTTCATCACGCTTTGATAAAAAACGTAAAAGGATATCAACGCTTTCAGTCATTTTCCCTTTAAATGAAGTCAATTCATCAAGTAATTGTTGACTGACTTCTATATCATGATAAAACTCTTGAGGATCTTGATAAATTTTAGAAAGATCCCAAGTATATTTTTCTTCTATATCTTTTCTTTCCATAAATACATCTCCTTGTAATGTAAAAATATTTTACTCTTATTTTATTTCAAAGTCTATTAACATTATAATCAAGAAAAGAAAGAATAAACAAAAAAACCAGACATTTGTCTGGTTTCAATGATTAGATTGAGTTAACTAATTTAGCTAATTTAGATTTTTGTCTAATAGCGTAATTTTTATGATGGATTCCTTTGTTTACATAAGAATCTAATTTGCTAGAAGCGATTACTAATGCTTTTTCAGCAGCTTCTTTATTTCCAGCTTCAACTTCAGCTCTTACGTTTTTGATTGCAGTTTTTAAAGCTGATTTATAAGAAGCGTTTTTAGCTCTTTTTTTGTTATCGTTTTTATAACGTTTAATTTGTTGTTTCATATTTGCCATGATTTTTCACCTCGCTTTGCAATTTGCCACTTCATTATATATAAAAAGTCAAGGAATTGCAACAATTTTGTGTAATTTGTTGGAAATAAGGGAATAATTATGCAGGTGAGAATATGAATAAGTATAATACACATAGTGATTTAGCGAAGGAATCATTGGATTTATTAAAAGAAGGAAAACATTATCAAAGAAAGATTGAAAAAAAGGAGGACTTTTCAATTGAAACGTATGAGTTTTTAGAAGATACGGAGTATTTAAAAAAAGGAAAGTATATTGAAATTTTTTTTAAAGATCATATTTCTAATATCAGTGAACAAATAACAAAAATATTAAAAGAAATGATAGATCAAAATGAATATCCTCGTATTTTAGTTACGGGACTTGGTAATCCTTATTTAACCAGTGATGCAATTGGACCACGTACTTTAAGAGATATTCGTGTCACGCATTATTTAGATGATGGTCTTAAATTAGAAAATCATTATTATGATATTTTATCACTTACACCAGGTGTGATGTATCAAACAGGAGTAGAAACAGTTGAAGTGATCCAGGCAATGGTCGAGCAGTTTCAAATAGATTTAGTGATTGTTATTGATGCTTTATGTGCAAAAGATTATCAAAAATTAGGGCATGTTATCCAAATTAATAATGTCGGCATTCATCCTGGTAGTGGAATTGGTAATCACCGTCAAGCTATTCAAGAAGAAACCTTAGGATGTCCAGTCATTGCGATAGGGGTTCCGACTGTTATTTATGCCAGTTCAATTGTTAAAGATGTTTTTCAATTAATGAAAGATTATTTTGGAGATGCTATTGATATAAAAAATAGATTAAAAATTGGGAAAAGAGAAAAATATGAAGGGACTCTTTCATCAAGTCAACAACGTTATTTATTAGGTCATATTGGGAGTCTTGATCAAGAGGAATTAGAATCTTTATTACAAGAAATATTGACACCGGTTGATCGTAATTTTGTGATGTCTGATAAACAAATTGATGAAACAGTTGAAAGGATGAGTGCTCTTCTAGCAAAGGCTCTGAATGACTTGAGGTATAATTATTGATTTGTCTCATATATTTGAATAAATACAAG
>ERZ836939.3240-NODE-3240-length-14194-cov-2.499470_pt1 | contig 14194 bp, 10 predicted proteins | sample MGYA00519912_ERZ836939 | MGnify/ENA primary metagenome ERZ836939 (study PRJEB31850, sample SAMEA3708810) | human gut metagenome | biome: human gut; feature: human-associated habitat; material: faeces | place: China | collected 2014 ... | reverse complement strand
TATCAGGGATTCGGCAAACCTGAAGTCCCCGGTATCCACGGAATAAATGGGCTGATAGTACAGCTCTACCTTTTTTTCAGACAGCTGCTCCTTTAATACCTGGATGATCTGCTTCCTGCGCTCCAGCTTGCCAAGCATCTCCTGGTCACAGTAGAGTACCTGGCCGTACCGCCCTGTCTTTGCCTGGTACACCGCATATTCAATGGCGCTGACCGCTGATTCCAGGGTATTCACATACCCGGAGCGCCGGATGATCCCAATGACCGCAGGAAGGATGAATTGATAATCCCTGTTCTGCCAGGGCAGTGCCATGCGGGCCTGTATATCCTCCACACATTTGGACACACGGCTGTCAATCCCCTCCTTGTCATCGGCAAACAAAAGCGCAAACTCATCACCGCTGAAGCGGTACACATTGCCCCGGGGCCCAATCCCGCACAGGAACCCGCACACTTCCTTCAGGAACTCATCCCCTCCGTGCTGTCCGCATACATTGTTGACCTGGCGGAAATCCCGGATGGAGACAACCATAAGCACAAAATCTTTCTCCGGATGCTTTTTTAACATCAGGTCCAGCATATTGAGAAGTTCCTGACGGTTGGGTACATTGGTCAGATAATCCAGGGAAATCTGGCGGTTCTGCAGATGGAGGTAAATGATGAGCAGGGCGCAGGTTGCGGCTGAACCTGAAAGGATGATTTCAGGATAGAACTGCTGGAACAGGATAACCAGCACGGCCAGGACCGGAAATGCGGCCAGTATATGATAAATCTGCCTGTCAATATAAATCCTGTTCCTGACAGCCACCAGGATGCAGCCCAGGCAATAGGCATAAAAGACAAAGTATGTAAGGAAAATGCAGCTCCCCTGCACATAATCCCCCTCAATTATATCGAACATACACCTGTTAAAGGGGTTTGACAGGACCAGTCCTGCATAGAACACTGCCGGTATGACCCCTGCCAGGACCATGGGTTTTAGCTGCGGCCTCTCCTCATAGATAATGGACACAACATAAAGATAATACACCAGACCCATGAGCGGGGTCAGGATAAAATAAACAGTGGTAACAGCCCAGGTCATCAGTACCGGCACCCGGACATAGTGGTAGAGCATGAACGTGGAAAGGATGTTGCTCGTCATGGCTGCAAAGGTTACGGTAAGACAGCCCTGGAACATCCGGTTCTTAAGACTTGGAAGATGGCTTCCTTTCCGTGAATATACCCATATGATTCCCAGGATAACTAATGATATTGATTCAGGAGCTATATTCCACCTCACTGTCCCCACCTGCCGTTTCCCATTTTTGCGTTCCTTTTATGTTCTATCATATACCCAAATTACATTTACAGCAATATCCAATTTGAAAAGAATATTTTGTAATATATTTCCGTTTGCAATATTTTTTAGATATTCTAAAAATTTTTGTTGATAATTTCTACTATATTTGTTACAATTCATGGAGAGGCAATCTACAATATCAACAAAAATCAGGAGGGTATTATGAAACAAATGTTATTTTTAGTCCCATTGGTAGGTCTGGCAGGCCTGTTGTTTGCTGTCTTTCTAAGGCTTTATGTAATCAGACAGGACCCGGGCAATGACAAAATGAGGGAGATTGCAGATGCAATCGCAGAAGGCGCAAGAGCCTTCCTCACATCTGAATACCGTATACTTATTGTCTTTGTTGCCATATTATTTGTTGTAATCGGGCTTGGGACCCGCAGCTGGGTAACCGCCGGATGTTTCCTGGTTGGAAGTATTTTCTCCACCACTGCCGGTTATCTGGGCATGAGCGCGGCTATCCGCGCCAACTGCCGCACCGCCAACGCGGCCCGTACCTCCGGTATGCGCCAGGCCCTGTCCCTTGCATTTTCCGGCGGCAGTGTCATGGGTATGGCCGTGGTTGGCCTTGGCCTGATGGGCGTGGGCGCGCTTTATATCATCACCAGGGATGTGTCCGTCCTGTCCGGCTTCAGCCTGGGCGCGTCCTCCATTGCCCTGTTTGCCCGTGTGGGCGGGGGTATCTATACAAAGGCAGCCGACGTGGGCGCTGACCTGGTGGGTAAGGTAGAGGCAGGCATCCCTGAGGACGACCCCCGCAACCCGGCTGTCATTGCTGACAATGTAGGCGACAACGTAGGGGATGTGGCAGGCATGGGCGCGGATCTGTTTGAGTCCTATGTGGGTTCCCTTATCTCTGCCCTGACCCTTGGGCTTGTATTTTATCAGGAAGCCGGCATCCTGTTCCCGCTGCTGCTTTCTGCATCCGGCATCGTGGCTTCCATCATAGGCGCGCTGCTGGTTAAGGCCATCGGCAACACCGACCCCCACAAGGCGTTAAAAACCGGGGAATACAGTGCAACCGCGCTGGTGGTCATCAGCGCCCTTGTCCTCAGCCGCACCTTTTTCGGCAATTATCTTGCGGCCCTGACCATTATCACAGGCCTGTTTGTAGGCGTCATCATCGGATTTGTCACGGAAATCTACACCTCCGGCGATTACCGTTTTGTAAAAAAGGTGGCCGCGCAGTCCGAAACCGGCTCAGCCACCACCATCATCAGCGGCCTTGCAGTAGGCATGCAGTCAACGGCCATCCCCATCCTTCTGGTATGTATCGGCATCCTTATATCCAACCGGCTTATGGGACTTTACGGAATTGCCCTGGCAGCTGTGGGAATGCTTTCCACCACCGGGATCACGGTTGCCATTGACGCCTACGGCCCCATTGCTGACAATGCGGGCGGGATTGCGGAAATGGCCGGCCTGGACAAATCCGTGCGTGAAATCACCGATAAGCTGGATTCCGTGGGCAACACCACTGCTGCCATCGGCAAGGGCTTTGCCATCGGCTCCGCCGCACTGACCGCCCTGGCCCTGTTTGTGTCCTATGCGGAGGCAGTAAAGCTTAGCACCATTGATATCCTGAACGCCCATGTCATCATCGGCCTGTTCATCGGAGGCATGCTCACCTTCCTTTTCTCTGCCATGACCATGGAGTCTGTTTCCAAGGCAGCCCATCAGATGATTGAAGAAGTACGCCGTCAGTTCAGGGAGGATTCAGGAATCCTGAAAGGGACATCCAGGCCGGATTACGCTTCCTGCGTATCCATCTCCACCAACGCGGCCTTAAAGGAAATGTTCCTGCCCGGTCTCATGGCAGTGCTGGCGCCCCTGGCCACCGGACTGATTCTTGGCCCGGACGCCCTTGGCGGCCTGCTTACCGGCGCCCTTGTGACCGGTGTCCTGATGGCAATCTTCATGTCCAACTCAGGCGGCGCCTGGGATAATGCAAAAAAATACATCGAGGAAGGCAACCATGGCGGAAAAGGCAGCACGGCCCACAAGGCAGCCGTGGTTGGCGATACGGTAGGCGATCCCTTTAAGGACACCTCAGGACCTTCCATCAACATTCTGATTAAACTTATGACCATTGTATCCCTTGTATTTGCCCCGCTGTTCCTGCAGTACGGAGGCTTACTCTGATACGGATGCGCCACGGCAGAACGGGTTCCCGCCAGACAAAGGCAGGAACCCGTTCACTATTCCATGGTTTTTCAAACGAACCGATTTTATCCGGCAGTCAGGCGCCTCCTCATCCGCAATGACAACCAGGCTTTGAAAGATTTCCTCCGTTGGATCCAATGGTTTCCTTAAACCAGTAAAAGGATTCCTTGGCATGGCGCGTCCCGCTTCCGCTTCCGTCATCATCCTGGTCCACATAGATGAAGCCATAGCGTTTCTTCATCTCCCCTGTGGTGGCGGAAACCAGGTCAATGGGGCCCCACATCAGATATCCGAAGCATTCCACGTCGTCCTCCTCCACGGCCAGCTTAAGCTGTTCCAGGTGGAGCCTCAGATACTCAATCCGGTAGCTGTCATCCACGGTCCCATCTTCCTTAAGTGTATCCACTGCGCCCAGGCCATTCTCAGTCACAATCAGGGGCTTCCCGTATTTGCGGTACACTGCGTTCAGGAGATAGCGAAGGCCTTCCGGGTCAATGGCCCAGCCCCATCTGCTCTGCTTTAGATAAGGGTTCTGGATGCCCCCGAACAAGGTTTCCTCCCCGTCTTCCCCATCATGGTGGCCAACACTGGATGAGTAATAGTTAACGCCGATGAAATCAATGACGCCATTCTTAAAGCTTTCCGCGTCCTCCTCCACACCGTCTAAAAAAATGCCCATTTTCTCATATTCCTTCCGCTTATACCTGGGGAAACACCCCATGCACATGGCGTCCGCCTGATAAAAATCACGGTACATCTCCTGAAATGCCCGGAACGCGTTCCCCGGCCTGCAGTCATAGGCATACACGGGCTGAAGTCCGAATACACATCCAATCTGGTTTTCCGGGTCTATCCTGTGCCCCAGCTCCACTGCCTTTACGCCGGCCACCGTCATATTATAACCTACGGTGGCCAGTGTCCTGGCCGGATCCTCCATTTCCGAGAACTTCAGTCCTGCTATCATGTAAGTGAATATATCTGAAGCCTGGGTGGCAGGGTCAATATGGTTCATCTCATTGAAGGTGACCCAGTACCTTACTTTTCCCTTCAGGGCCTTAAACATGGTGCCGCAGTACCTGAGATAAAAATCAATGACCTTCCTGTTGGTCCAGGAGCCATACTCCGTCACCAGGTGATAGGGCAGTTCAAAATGGTACAGGGTAATGATTGGCTCAATCCCATGGCGGCGTAATTCATCCACCACATCCGTGTAATAGCGGATGCCTTCCTCATTGGGTGTTTCTTCATCCCCCAGGGGATAAATCCTGGACCAGTCCACGGAAATGCGCAGGGCCTTAAAGCCCATCTGCGCAAACAGCCCGATGTCCTCCCTGTAGCGGTGGTAAAAGTCAATCCCCTTGTGGGATGGATAATATTTTCCGTCCTCAATTTCCTTACAGATTTCCCTTGGCACTTCATGGGAGCCGCTGGTCACCAGGTCCATGATTGCGGTTCCCTTACCGCCCTCACGCCATGCTCCCTCACACTGGTGGGCAGCAATGCTGCCGCCCCATAAAAAGTCTTCCCTCATCCTTATCTGCTCCTCTTTCTGTCTTTTAAAATACAACGCTCAGGCATTCTTCATCTAAACGGATGGTTTCACATACAGCCGGGATCACATCCAGGAACTGGGCCGTATTGGTGATGATGACCATGATGGTGGTATCATAACCTTCCGCCTCAATGGCTTTCATATCCGCTTCCACCAGCAGCTGTCCCCGCTCCACGCGCTGTCCCTGTTCAATGTGGGCCGTAAAATACTTACCGTCCAGCTGGACCGTGTCAATGCCGATATGGATCAGCAGCTCCACGCCGGAATCGGTTTTGATTCCAATGGCATGTTTGGTCGGGAACAGGCATGCCACCTGGCCGCTTACCGGCGCATGGACCTGATTGCAGGCCGGTTTTATGGCAATCCCCTTTCCCATGGCCCCGCTGGAAAATGCCATGTCCTTTACCTGGGACAGTTGGACCACCTGGCCTTTTGCCACAGCGCTTAAACACTCTTTGTGAAGGTTTTTGTTTTCCGCGGTTTTTACGTCCGTATCACCGGCGTCGGAACCCTCTGCTTTAGACCCCTCTGCGCCAGAACCGTCCGCACCGGCTCCTGCCGCACCAAAACCATCCGTGCCCATGCCGGCCGCCTGCGCCAAGCGGGCCTTCCCAAACCGGAACAAGGGCCTTCTTGTGTCCTGGGTCTCCCCCTCTGGCACGCAAAGGATGAAACCTGCAATGGCCGCTGCCACGAATCCAATGATAACCGCAGCTATCATATAATAGAAGTTATTGAAATCATTGACGCCGATATAGGAAGGAAGTCCTGCCAGGCCCCAGGCCATGGTGTAGGTCTTAACCTCCATCAGGCCTGCAAACAGGCCTCCCAGGCCGCCGCCGATTATGACGGCCAGGAACGGACGGCGGTATTTTACGAAAGCGCCGAACACGGCCGGTTCCGTGCAGCCCAGGATTGCAGAGAAGCTTACGGTTCCGAACAGTTCCTTCTGTCTTGGGTCCTTGGAACGGAGGAAGTATCCGAACATGGCTCCTCCCACCGCGATATCAGAGATGGTGCAGGCTGCCAGGAACAAGGGGTCATACCCCATTTCCGCCAGGAATGCCATGACAACCGGCATGATGAAGTTTCCCGCACCCATCATGATCAGGAAGGGCTGGATGGCCGCGTAAAAAGCCACCACGCTCCAGTTGCCCAGTGTATTGGCCAGGAAGGTGCACACAAAGCTGATTCCTTCGCCAATCCAGGTTCCGATGGGACCAAAGAACATCAGGGTAACAGGCAGGGTTATCACCAGTGTAAATACCGGAATCAGGAAATACTGCAGAAGGTTCGGTATGATTTTCTTTAAAAACGCCTGCACATATCCCATGAACCATACTGCCAGCAGGATTGGGATAAAGGAACTGGAATAGGTTATGGCCGGAAGCGGGATTCCAAACACGCTAAGGCCTTCCATCCCGTTTATGGAAGATGACAGCAGGGTTGCCGCCAATGCCACTGCAAGATAAGGGCTGGCATTCAGCCGCTTGGCGCAGGCCATGGCCATGAATACGGGAAGGAAGAAGAACACGGCCCCCCGGATGGAATCCAGCACAATATAGGTGGGGCTGTCCGCCGACACCAGCCCGGTCAGGGATACCAGGGACAAAAGCCCGGCCAGCATGCCTGCCGCGATAATAGGCTCCAGCAACGGGGTCATGGATTCCGACACCAGGTCAAGAGCTGCCTTAAACGGGTTCTTCCTGCCCCCGGTCCGTGAATCCGGCGCCTGGACGCTGATTCCCAGCATGGAAACCAGCTCCTCATGCACCTCTGAAACATGGGTTCCGATGATGATCTGATATGCCACATCATTGGATACCACGTCAATCACCCCATCCAAAGCCTTGATCTCATCTGTTTTCGCCAGGCTCCGGTCCTTCAGTGTAAAACGAAGCCTTGTCATGCAGTGCACCACTGCGCTGATATTATTTTTTCCGCCCACTAAGCGGATGATCGATTCATTTAATGCCTGATATTTCATGGCTTTTACTCCTTTTTTTCATTTCTGTCCGCGACCCTGTGTATATGCAGGATCAGATATGTTTCTTCATCAATTGTAAGTTCCATTTTAAATGTTTCCTTCACATATGCCCGGATTTTCCCGGCACACCCATACGCGGCGGGATACAGCATCCTTACCTGGGAGTTCAGCGCCTTGTCATTGTCCTCAAATACCTGTCCGGCCTGCAGACGCTGTATGAAATACTGCAGATGGGTGATAAGGCGCATATAGTTCACGGACGACTCATCCAGACGTATGTTATAGTGGTACTGGATGATGGACAGGATGTCCTTAAGCACCTGCATGGCCTCTATGGTCTCCTTAAGGTCCTTTCCCTCGGACTGCAGGTTCACAAAATGGAGGGCGATGGACACCGCCTCATCCTCAGGGAACTCAACATGGAACCGTTCCTTTAACAGCTTCAGCGCATGCAGGCCGACCTGGAAATGCCCGGGGTAGAATTTCTTTACCTCCCAGGTCAGGGGGCTGCGGATGAACTGGCCTTTTCCCGCCCGTTTCAGTGCAAAGTCAATATGATCCAATAAGGTCAGATATAAATAATCATTAGCCTTCTGCCCCAGCAGCTGTTCTCCGGATGCAATGACATCATTGACAATGTTCAGATATTCTTCATCCGTATTGGCAAGCAGGTAGCTGAAATGCTCCAGCATGTCATTGGAGTCTAATACATATGTTTTCTCAATCTCATCTTCTCCTATGGATTGGCCGGCCTTTTTTCTGAATGATATGCCTTTGGAGTAAACAATCAGTTCACTGCCCCCTTTTTTCACCACTGCAACATTGTTATTTAAAATCTGACTTATCTTCACAATAGATCCTCCTTTCCAGAAAAAAAAACTCAAACTACACGGAAAATAAAAATTTTCAGTGTAATCTGAGTTCTGCCTGCATACCAGTAACATACTCACTTCGTGACTCCCTAGTCACATAAGTTTTCTTTTCTAAGTTTTTCTCTGGTTTTTATTCTATATAATAATTCTTACAATGTCAAGCCCTATTTCCAATCAATTTTATGGAAAATTTACAGTGCCTGGAAGGCTGGCATTTCAAATCCTCCTGTCATTCATCAAATATGCTGACAATCTCCCCGCTCAGTATCCGGTTCATATTCTTAACCGCGCAGAAATTGCCGCACATGGAGCAGGTATCCTCCTTTTCCGGCTTTGCGGACGCCCGGTACCTCCTGGCCTTTTCCGGGTCAATGGAGAGCTGGAACATGCGCTCCCAATCCAGGTTCTTACGGGCAGTGCTCATCTCATGGTCCCACCGGGAGGCTCCTTTGACGCCCTTTGCAATATCTGCTGCATGGGCCGCGATCCTGGATGCCATGATTCCCTCTTTCACATCCTCCAGGTCCGGCAGCCGCAGATGTTCTGCCGGGGTCACGTAGCAGAGGAAGGAGGCCCCGCTGGCAGCAGCCAATGCCCCTCCGATGGCGGCAGTTATATGGTCGTATCCCGGCGCAATATCCGTTACCAGCGGCCCCAGGACATAAAAGGGCGCGCCCTTGCAGATGGTCTGCTGTATCTTCATATTGGCCTCAATCTGGTTTAAGGGCATGTGACCCGGGCCTTCGATGATGACCTGGACATTCTTATCCCATGCCCTCTGGGTCAGCTCCCCCAATGTCACCAGCTCCTCTATCTGGGAAATGTCCGAAGCGTCCTCAATACATCCGGGGCGGCATGCGTCCCCCAGGCTCAATGTCACATCATACTCCTGGCAGATGTCAAGTATCTCATCAAAATGTTCATAAAACGGGTTCTCCTGCCCTGTCATCTCCATCCATGCAAATATGATGGAACCGCCCCTGGAAACAATATTGGTAAGCCGCTTGGCCTGTTTAAACCGCTGCGCGGTCCGCCTGTTTATGCCCACATGGATGGTCTGGAAATCCACCCCGTCCTCCGCATGCATTTTCACGATATCAATCCATTCACGGGAGGTGATATCCTTTAGCGGCTTGTGATAATAAACCACGGCGTCGTAAATGGGAACCGTGCCTATGATGGCCGGGCATTCACGGGTCAGCATCTTCCTGAAGGTACGGGTGTCCCCAAAGGAGCTTAGGTCCATGATGGATTCCACTCCCATACGGACCGCGTCATTTACCTTGCACAGTTCCATATTAAGGTCCTTACAGTCCCTGGATGTTCCCAGATTAACATTAATCTTTGTTTTCAGCATGGAACCGATTCCGTTTGGTTCAAGGCATCCATGCTTTCTGTTGGCAGGAATGGCCACCTTCCCTTCCGCCACCAGCCTCATCAGTTCTGTCGGTTCAAACTGTTCCTTTGCAGCCACCTTCCCCATCTCTTTTGTCAGGATTCCCTTTCTGGCCGCATCCATCTGTGTTGTGTAGTCCATGTTTTTCCTCCTCATCTTTTTTGGTAAATAAAAATGGCCCGCTCCGTCAAGGAATGGACCATGAATAAACTCATGCACTGCATCTGCCGCGCAGTCTGATGCGCAGTTGATGTATTTCCATATTTTCCCTACGTTGGCATTATCCAAATCAGGTATAATAGGTCGAAGTTCGATTACTTCCTCTCAGCCTGCTTCACAAGCTCCCTGTTGTAGTCATATCATATTAAAACTTCTGATATCTGTATCATCAGTTTATTCTGTATTGCTTCAAATGTCAACCTTTTTCTGCGTCCTCCTGGAAGGCAGGCGGTGCTTCTCCCCCCACTCGCACATCATGTCCAGGATGGGAATCAGTGATTTGCCCCGTTCTGTCAGGCTGTATTCCACCTTGAGCGGTATCTGGGGATATTCTTCACGGTGTACCAGCTGGTCGCTCTCCAGTTCCTTCAGTGTGACGCTGAGCGTCTTATATGAGATTTCCCCAATGTACTTTTTCATCTCATTAAACCGCACCACACCAAATTCCATAAGGGTGTAAAGGATTGTCATCTTATATTTGCCATTAATCAGGGACAGGGTATAGCTGAATCCGGTCTCGCCAAGGCTGGCCTGTGATATGGAGCATTTTCCCATAGTACACTCTCCTTCAGGTAAGTACTATACTTATATGTTAGTACCGAACCTCAATGTTTGTACTTGTATTTTATAGTGATACTGTTAAAATTATAATATGTCTAAAAAGAAAAGTCAATGACGGAGCGTAATCAGATAATGGATAAAACATGCACTAAAAAACAGGGCTGCCCTTGTGTCAGCCAATGCTGTGCAAAGACCGGCAGCTATCAGGTTTCAGGAAATACGGCCCTGTCCATGGATTGGGACGGCAATGCCCCAAGCATCCTCCACAGCACCCCCCTTACATTCAGGGAACTTTCCATCAGGGACCGTTCATGGATGGCCCCAATCCTTGCGGCTGAGGACAGCCTGGCATCCGACGGATGCTTTGGCACATTCCATCTCTGGGGCAGGGCCTATGGGATGACTGTAGCGGATGCAGGTGACCGGATGATTGCAAAGTACCGTACAGAGGATGGCCTGTTCTTCTCCTATCCGGCCGGCAGCAATACTCTGAAGCCTGCGGTCACCCATATGAAGCGGCTGGCAGAACAGCTGGGGCAGCCTCTCTTAATCAAAGGCGTGACCGAAGCACAGAAGCAGTGCCTCCTGGCTGAATTCCCCGCACAGTTCCAATTTGAGGAGCTGCGGGACAGCGCGGATTATATCTATGAGGCCGGAACCCTTGCCAGTCTTGGCGGGAAAAAGCTGCACAATAAACGGAACCACTGCAACCGCTTTGAACAGGAATGTCCGGACTGGCATTTTGAAGTGCTGGGACAGGAACACATAGAGGCCTGCCTTGCCCTGCTGCAAAGCTGGGAAGATGAACATGAAGGACTTGAAAGCGGTATGCCGGAAGCGGAAAAAGAAGCCATCCTCAGAGCCTTCAGGCATTATGATGTCCTGGGACTTACAGGCGGCGTCCTCTATGCCGGTGACCGGCTTCTGGCATTTACCTTTGGGGAGCCGGTGGGCAGGCATGGATTTGATGTACGGTTCGAAAAAGCCGATATCACGGTCCACGGCACATACCAGATGATTAACCGTGAATTTGTCCGCCACCTGCTTAAGGCCTATCCTGGACTGCGTTATATCAACCGCGAGGAAGATATGGGGATGGGGAACCTGAGAAAGGCAAAGGAATCCTACTATCCCGCATTTATGCTGAATAAATATGCGGCCCGCTGGGAATAAGCGGACCGCATATCCATATAGGGGAGCAGACGGAACCTTCACCCCTGCTTCCTGTAACCCTGCTTCATCTCCCCTGTTCCATCCCCTTCCTGTCCGCCTCCAGTATCCCTTTCCTGATTGCCTCAAATGCAGCGGGCGCGTATCCAATCCGCTCCACGCAGGCACAGAAACTCCGTTCAGACACATCCGTGTACATGGGATTGTTGTGGACATGGCCGAATATGTTGGCGTAGGGGCTGTATATATTCACATACATGGGCTCATGGGACAAAATAAAGAATTCATCTAAGATGACAGGAAGGAAGCTAACCTCGTCAAATCCCATATCCATCCAGCTGCGGCTGTCAAAATCCCTGTCGTGGTTCCCCGCTATCAGGACCTTGTATCCATTCAGCCTTCCCAGTATGGCCTTCATCCCATCCACATCCATGCCGCAGGCAAAATCGCCCAGATGATAGACCGTATCCTCCGCACCGACCACACGGTTCCAGTTTTCAATCATCTGCTCATTCATCTCATGGCCGTCCTTAAAGGGCCTTCCCTCATATTTAAGGATTGCGCCCGCATCGCCAAAATGGGTGTCTGATATCATATAAATACTTCCCATAAAATCCTTTGTCCAGTCCCATTCCCCTATGATGATTATATCTGAAACTGACTGGAAAGCATAGTTGATTTTAATATTCCCTACAGCCAGAGGCTGCAGATAAAGGTGGCGCACAGGCCCCCCAGGGACATCATCACATTGCTGATGGACAAGGTCTTAAGTCCTGTCTCCATATCAAATCCCATACAGTTGGTATATACCCAGAAATAACTGTCATTTACATGGCAGCAGGCCCGCGCACCTGCGCCGGATGCCAGGAATATAAGGATTGGGTTTAGACCCAGGCTGGCTGCAATGGGCGCGCACAAGGTGGCTGCGGTTGTCACGGCTACGGTGCCTGAGCCCTGGACTATCTTTAACAGCCCGGAAATCACGAAAGGTATGAGGATAAATGGAAGCCCAGTATTCACTACCATAGCAGCAAGGCTGTCGCCTGCGCCGGATACCTTTAACACCTGTCCCAGTGCACCTCCTGCAGCAGTGATGAATACAATGGGTCCGGCATCCTTTAAGGTTTTGTCCATGATTTCCAACACCTTCTTGCTGCCCAGTCTTTTTCCAAGGGTTGCCATAGCTAGCACTGCACCGATTGCCAGGGCAATATTGGAGTCCCCAATAAAAGATGTGACGGTAAGCAGCAGAGAACCTTCCGGGCACAGCATGTCGCATGTTGTCTTTCCAAGGATCAGAAGAATCGGCACGACCAATGGAAGAAGGCTTGCCATGGTTCCCGGAAGGTCTGTTTCATCCTCAATATCCAGACCCTCCTCCTCTTTTTTCCCGGATTCCTGGAAGGAATAAAAGCTGGAAGGTTTGTTGCGGAAATATATCTCTGCAAACCCCCATCCAAATAAGGTCATGAAAACCGCTGCAAACGCCCCGTACATGATTGCCTGCCCGATATCAATCCCAAGAAGCCCTGCCGCTGCCAGAGGGCCCGGCGTTGGCGGAACATACACATGGGTTGCCAGCAGGCCTGCTGAAAGGCTGACCGCCAGGATTGCCAGGGGTATCCTGGTCTTTTTGTGGATTGCCTTTACAAGCGGCGTCAGGATGACAAAGGCTGCATCTGAAAATACAGGTATGGACACGATATAACCAGTGATTGCCATGGCCAGCCCTGCGCGCTTCTGTCCCACCAGCCGGACCGCGTCCAGCGCCATGCGGTTGGTTCCCTTTGCCGCATCCAGATAATTACCCAGCATGATCCCGAAAATAATGATGATGCCAATACTTTTCACGGTTCCGGAAAATCCGCCTGTGATGGCCCCGATTGTGTCAGCTCCTGTCATTCCGGACAGCAGTCCCATGACAAGTGCGGTTGCAAGCAGTGAAATAAACGCATTGGCCCTTACCTTGAGGCACAGGAACAAAAGCACGGCCATACCTATTATAAATACAAACTCCATTGGCATAATTGAATCCCCCTATTTTATCGATTTGTGTTCGCCCTTTTTTCATCCTTCTTTTTCATCCTTCTTAAACCTTGCCCGCATCAAGGGCTTGATTCCTCCTGCCTCCAGGATGTTAAGCGCATGCTCACCCAGCTGCTCACAGGCATAAACCTTACCTGTTTCTTCCACTGTAACCGTGCCTTTTCTTATGTCCAGCTTCAAAGTCTGGCCGTCACGGACCTCTTTGCTTATGCCCTTACATATAACCAGGGGCAGCCCCAGGTTAATGGAGTTGCGGAAGAAAATCCGTGCAAATGAATCAGCCAGCACAGCAGACGCACCCATGTTAAGCAGGGCAATGGGCGCATGTTCCCTGCTGGAACCACATCCGAAATTAGTGCCTGCGACCACCATACCTCCTTTCGGGAATGAGGAGGCAATGGATTCATCCACCCCGCCCAGACAGTGGCTGCCAATCTCCCCAGGGTCCGTAATTGCCAGGAACCTTCCCGGATAAATCTGGTCCGTGTCGATGTTATTGCCCAAAACAATGATTTTTCCTGTCATCTCTGTATTCATCTTATTGCCTCCTATAAATAATCCCGCGGGTCTGTAATACGGCCATTGATGATACTGGCCGCCACGGTGGCCGGGCTCGCCAGATATATGGATGCCTGGTTGGATCCCATCCGTCCCGGGAAGTTCCGGTTGGTACTGCTGATGCAGGTTTCACCCGGCGCAATGATTCCTTCATGGGCGCCCAGGCAAGCGCCGCACCCAGGCGTGGTTATGGTTGCCCCTGCATTCATCAGATCCTGTATGTATCCTTTTTCCATACAGGAAAGCATGACCTCAGAAGATGCCGGCACCACCACCAGCCTGCTGTATGGGGGTATGTGCCTCCCCTTCACGATCTTGGCCGCAAC
>ERZ836939.3217-NODE-3217-length-14298-cov-2.534508_pt1 | contig 14298 bp, 13 predicted proteins | sample MGYA00519912_ERZ836939 | MGnify/ENA primary metagenome ERZ836939 (study PRJEB31850, sample SAMEA3708810) | human gut metagenome | biome: human gut; feature: human-associated habitat; material: faeces | place: China | collected 2014 ... | reverse complement strand
CATTTAAGGCCATCATACGCTCGGTTCCTGCGCCAATCGTCTGTACCACGATGGTGACAGTCTCCTTCTCTCTGTCATAGTCACAGATCGTAAGTGGAATACGCTCTCCTACTTCATCTGTCTTTGCAATGATAAACTGTCCCGGCAGACACTCATTGGCTACACGCGGTGCCTTGATGTCCATCAGGATAATGTTATCTGCCAATGTTTCTTTTCGAACAATCGGGTACATAAACTGCCTCCTGTATGTAATAAATTTAATCTAATCCCTGTTCTCTTTTTCTGCTGAATACAAAAAGAGGTGCATAACACACCTCTTTATTGTATATGACTTCTTCACTTTTCGCAACGACTTTTTACGAAAAATATACAAGCTCATCTTCCGGTTTCTGGGCTTTTTCGATGGAAACCGGGTAAAGAACCGGTCCTTTTCCCTTATATTCCCGTGCAAATTCGACACGGATCTCTGCCGTAATTGTAATCCATGACTTGTGCGGAAGTTCCTCTTCCCTGTCATATTTACATTTGAAACCGATAAATGTCACATCCTCAATGCAGCAGGTCATCGCAAACCGTCCCGGAACAAACACGCCTTTCTTGAGTTTATCCGGATTATATACCAGAGCCAGGAATTTTACTTTCTTGTGATCGTATTTCTTATAATTTTCCATGGCATCCATGTACCAGATAGCATAATCCGCATCGGTCAGCTCAATCACATCCTGATTGATATCAAACGGTAATTCCTCCGGGCGCTCATCAATCGTTCCGTCCTTGCGCTCATAGACGATCTGTGCTTTCCGGTTGATGTTCTTAATGGTACGGCGCAGATGTCCGCGGTCAGTATCATCATCTGTACGGTTAAAAATAACCACATCACTGGAAAAAACCTGTTCCTGCATCATTGCACGCATATTATTCATATACAGATCATACGTCGTGGAATCTACGGTTGCCAGTGACTGTACAATCACCCAGCCCTCCGGCATTTTTGCCTCAAGCAGCTTGTCCATCCCCCAGGTGCCGTTGTACTCGATAAAAATTTGTTCCGGCTGATAGGTGTCCTGGATTTCCTGCAGTTTTGCAGGCGTAAAATCCTCTTCCTCTTCGACCGTTACCAGCTTGAAGTTGATGGTTGCCAGTTTTGCTTCGTCATATTCTTTCTCGCCGTCTTCGCACATGATGATAATTCCTTTCGAACCATCACCGAAGTTATTCTCAAACAGCGTTTCTTCTACGAGAGTTGTTTTTCCGCTGTCCATAAATCCTGTAAATAAATATACCGGAATATCCTGTGCCATAATTGCTCTCCTTACATTTTTATTGGGGTTTACAGCATTTTAAAGACCAAATGTCTTCAGTAATTCATCCTCATGAATCTCCGTTCCGATTACCACGATACGTCCGGTGTAATCCGGCTCACCCTCACGGATCTCATACTCGCCCGGAACCATATCAAAGTACAGCCAGGTACCATCGGTACTCTCCACCATACCTTTGGAGCGGAGGATATTGTCAGAATCGACAAACTTCTTAAGTACTTCCTCAAGTTTTGCACGCTCGAATTTGTGCGGTGTCTCCTTGCCCCAGCTGGTAAATACATCATCTGCATGATGATGGTGATGGTGCTCATGGTCATGGCAGCCACAGGTACAGTTTTCATCATGCTCATGGTCATGGTCATGATCGTGATGATGCTCATGTTCTTCGTGGTCATGGTCATGGTCATGATGATGCTCATGTTCTTCGTGGTCATGGTCATGATGATGCTCATGTTCTTCGTGGTCATGGTCATGATGATGGTGCTCATGCTCATGTTCTGCCTCTTCCTTTGCATGATGTGCCTCGGCAAGAGCCTTCATCTCCAGATTATCCTGTCCTTCTATTACCTTAAGAATCTGTTCTCCGGATAATTTTGCCCAGTCTGTTGTAATAATGGCAGCCTTTGGATTCAGTTCCTGAATTTTATTGACACAAAACTCCAGCTGTTCCGGTGTTGCATTCTGGCTGCGGCTTAAAATGACAGTTGTCGCATACTCGATCTGGTTGTTGAAAAACTCACCGAACGCCTTCATCTGCTTGCTCGCCTTAAGCGCGTTTACAACCGTTACCAGTGCGTTTAATTTTACATCCTGCTCTTTTTCAATATCAATCACGGACTTCATAACATCGGAAAGCTTACCGACTCCGGATGGCTCAATCAAAATACGGTCCGGATGATACTTGGTGATGACTTCATTTAAGTTCTTTCCGAAATCACCAACTAAAGAACAGCAGATGCATCCGGAATTCATCTCTGTAATCTGGATTCCTGCATCCTTTAAAAAACCACCGTCAATGCCGACCTCGCCAAATTCATTCTCGATAAGGACAATCTTTTCCCCGGTAAATGCCTCATCTATCATCTTTTTGATAAAAGTTGTTTTTCCGGCTCCTAAGAATCCGGAGATAATATCTATTTTGGTCATGATAATCCACTCCTTTTTGTTTTTTCAAAATCTATTCTATTTTACTCGTTTTTTTATAATAATGCAAGTTGTGACACAGCCGGTCTAATAATGCATATGATAAAGTTTTTCATACACACCGCCCCGTGCCAGCAGTTCTTCATGGGAACCGGATTCCGCAATCCCGTCTTCTGTCAGAACCAGAATTTTTTGTGCATTCTGGATCGTTGTCAGACGGTGGGCGATCACAAATGTCGTACGGTTCTTTGCCAGTTTCTCCAATGATTCCTGTACGACCCTCTCGCTCTCGTTATCCAGCGCGGAAGTTGCCTCATCAAAAATAATATATTCAGCCTGGCACAGAAGCGCCCTGGCGATTCCGATTTTCTGCCTCTGCCCGCCGGACAGCCTGCCGCCGCCATCGCCCACATCCGTAAGAAGACCGTCCGGCTGTTCCAGGACCCAGTCCTTCAGGCGCACCTGTTTAAGCGCCTCAAGCAGTTCCTCCTCAGAAGCATCCTCCTTTGCAATCCTCAGGTTGTCGGCAATGGTTCCCGCAAACATGCTGACGGACTGCGGAACCATGATAATATGCTTTCTAAGCTCCTCGGGCGTAAAGCTGATATAGTCCCTGCCTTCCAGTACAATCCGTCCGCCTGCCGGGTCAAAAAAGCGCATGAGAAGCCCGGCCACCGTACTTTTGCCGCAGCCGGAAAGCCCGGCCAGGGCAGTCACCTTTCCCCGCCGGATTGTCAGTGAGACATCCTTAAGCGCAATGTTCCTTCCCGTATAAGTGTGCGAGACATGCTCCATCCGTATTCCCATATAACCCGTCTCATCCTTTGGGAAATCCGGGCAATAGGGCCTGGAAGTATCCATATCCAGCAGATCCGATACCTTCTCCGCCGCCGATACACCTGCCAGCGCCGTATGGGTGGCTCCCATGAGCTGGCGCACAGAGTCAAAGAAGCTGTAGGACAGAAGCAGCACCATAAGGGCCGCGCTGAATGAAACATTTCCCCGTACCAGGTTAATGCAGATGATTCCAGTGGCAGCAAGGACGGCGCCGTATATCATACCGTCCGTCATCAAAAAGGACAGGAAGTTGACCTTCATCACATCCATGATTTTCCGGTTAAACGCATCTGCCTTACCGGTCAGCACAGCGGTCCTGTCCTCATCCCTTTCAAACAGCTTAAGCGTGGCCAGCCCCCGGACACTTTCCAGGTAATAACCGGTCAGGTCCTCCAGTGAGGTCCAATACTCTGTCTTGAGCAGTTCAATCCTGGACCGGAACACATTATTCAGCGGCAGCAGGATAAATGCAATGGCAAACAGCAGGATTGCAACTGTAAGGGAGGCCCCCTTGAGCTGGAAAAACAGATAGACCGGGGCGCACATGCAGTAAATCAGCCCCGGAAGATACTGGCTGTAATAAGTCTGCATGGATTCCACACCGTCAACCGATGACGTGATGGCTGAAACCGGTCCTATTTTCTCGATGTTGCCTGCGTCCAGCTCCAGGACCTTGGAAAAAATCCTGGCCCTCAGCCCAGTCCTGGCCCTGGCCGTGCAGCGGTACTCCGCCTCTCCCCGGAGAAGTTCGGAACAGAGCATGAGAAATGCCGCCGCCAGCGCGGAAAGGATGGCAGCGCCAGCATCCTTAACCGTCAGGGACGGCGAGGCAATATTGCCCAGAAAGCCTGAAATCGTTTTTGCAAACGCTGCCGCCCCAATCAAAGTCACCATCTTAAGTCCGGCGATTGCCGCCATCCATCCCCACAGTCCCTTTGATAGTTTCAGCAGTGTCCGGTTCATCAAAAGCATATGGTTACCCCCTGTCCTATATGTACCGGTACCGCCATGGACCGCACGGTACCGGAATTCATGAAAACGCTATGAAGCGGCATAGCCTTATGGTGGCCATGCCGCTCCGTTCTATTAGCATAAGCTAACTACTCTTATTCTACTACAAGGCCCGTATAAGGTCAAGCAGTTTAACTTCCTCATTAATCCACAAGCTTATCCAGTTCCTTCACATGCTCTGTCTCATTGGATGTCTTATGGTTTGCCTTGGAGGCATAAAGGTTCACTGCTGCCTGGGATTTCTTTATGGGCTGCATGGTTCCTGCCCCAGCCACGCATCCGCCCGGACACGCCATTCCCTCTAACAGGTAACCGTTGTATTTGCCTGCCTTGGCCATGGTAAGAAGCTTCCGGCAGTCCTTAAGCCCTTCTGCGTTGGCAACCTTGATTTCCCTGTCCGGGAAGCGCTGGTGGATGACGTCAACCACTGACTTTGCAACGCCTCCTGACACGGCAAAGTTACGCCCGTCCATGGACGCATCATTGACACCGTCCGGGTCCTCCTCCATTTTCTCAATCTCCACATGCTTTGCATCAAAAATCCCGTCCATCTCCTCAAAGGTCAGCACAAAGTCCACATCACTGCGGATATCCGTCCGCATGGCTTCCAGCTTCTTGGCCGCGCACGGACCGATGAACACAACCTTGGCGTTCTTATGGTGCCGTTTAATCAGACGGGCTGTCAGGGTCATGGGGGTCAGGGCCATGGAAATGCAGTCAGCCTGTTCAGGGAACAGCTTCTTAGCCATCATGGACCAGGCCGGACAACAGGATGTGGCCATGAACGGAAGCTTTTCCGGTACCTCCTGCATGAAGTCAATAGCCTCCTGGGTGGCGCACAGGTCGGCGCCCACAGCCACCTCAAAAACATCGGCAAATCCCAGCGCCTTCATGGCCGCACGCAGTTTGCCCGGCGTCACCTTCTGGCCGAACTGTCCCACGAATGCGGGCGCCACGGCAGCATACACACGCTCGCCGGACTGGATGGCGCGGATGACCTGGAATATCTGGGACTTGTCCGCAATGGCCCCAAAGGGGCAGTTCACAAGGCACATGCCGCAGGATACACATTTATCATAATCAATATCCGCCTTGCCGTTTTCATCTGAGTGTATGCAGTCCATGCCGCAGGCCGCTGCACACGGACGTTCCTGGACAATGATTGCATGGTAGGAACAGACATCCGCGCACCTTTTGCACCGGATGCATTTGTCCTGGTCAATATGGGAGCGTCCGTTGGAACGGTCAATGCTCACAGCATCCTTAGGGCACACCTCCACACAGGGGTGGGCCAGGCAGCCCTGGCATCCGTCCGTCACCATTACCCGCATTTCATGGCAGGCATTGCATGCAAACTTCATCACATTGATAAGGGGAGGCGTATAATACGTCTCAGGCTGGTCCGCGGCTTCTATATTATCCGATATCGGCGCAGGGTCAGCCGCGCTGCGGTAGGGAAGCCCCATGGCCAGTCTCAGCCGCTCCCCCACAATGGCCCTTTCCAAGAATACGTCGCTGCGGTAATTGCCAATCTCTCCCGGAATGATTTTATAGGGAAGTTCTTCTATCCTTTTATCCACAGGCCATTCCGTGTGGTAAGCCATGCGGGCCACTTCCCTGAATATCCTGTGCCTGATTTCCTGTATACGCGTTTCTACGCCTCTCATGGTGTGCCTCCTTAACATCTATCTGTCAACCGGTTCTTTTTTACTTGATAATACAGTACCGATTATATAGGAAAGGCACGCAAATGCAAGTATATTAACTTATTTTTAACCATTGTTCCTGATTTTAACCATCCGCCAGCTCCCTGACGGGCAGCAGTTCAATGTATCCCCTGGTTCCTATGCGTTCCAGCTGGATCCGGGGATTGTCCCTGTCCCATCTGTACCCGGCCGCCGACGGTTCATACCGGCTGATGGCTGCCTGCACCTGACCGATTGCTTCACAGTAGTCTTCCTCGGCAAATGGTTCCCCCTGGAACATCAGGTATCTGCATGCAGGAAACGTTATCACATCAAAACCTTCAGGCACCACGCCGTCATAATCCGCCGCCACCTCCACGCCCTGCACATACACGGACGTGCCCGGCTTTACATAGGCGCCCGGCAGCCACAGGCACACCGGCTCCCCGCTGATGGAACGGATGCTTGTGAGCAGTCCCCACACATCGCAGCCCACCTCTTCACAATACGTAAAATACTCCTCCGCCTTTACGCCCCGTTTTACCAATACCTTGCGCTCCGGCTTTTGGATTTCCCGGATAAATACATTTTTAACTGCTTCCATGCTTTTCTCCCTTCTGATATACCTGTACTTGACTCCGTAAGGCGTAAACAGATTGATAGGAACCGGGTTCAGAGCATATTCCTTTGGATTGCATCCAAATTCCCTGGAAAATGCCCTCTGGTAGCCGTCCACACTTTTAAATCCCATTTCAAAAGCAACATCCACAACCTTTACCTTCCCATCCCTCAGTCTGAGCGCTGAACGCGAAAGCCGGAACCTGCGGATATAATCCGAAGGAGTCATTCCCACATGGCGTACAAAAAGCCGGTAGGAATACCAGGGTGAATACAGGGAACATGCGGCCAGGGCTCCTAAGCTGATTTCCTCATCCAGATGCCCGGCTATATAATCCTGCATCCTCTGCACCGCTTCAATCTGCACCGCATCAACCTGCGTGGATGCGTCCTGCCCCGCTTTGTCCCGCGCTGCTTCAATCTGTCCTGCGTTCCCTTTTATCTGTTCCATTATCTGTCCACCGCCTTACACACACATTATAATCATCATAAGGAAAATGCTCTCGACTTTTTTTGCCCTGTTCCATCCCAGCATTCCCAGGGTGCGCCAGAACAATCATTCCAGCCGTCTGAGCGCCCCGGTACATATCAAAAAAGGAGGGGCAGGAATCAATCCGCCCCACCCCCCCGGCATGTCAGAAAACACGTATCATACGCAGCACTGCTTCCGCCCCGCCGCTGTCATGGTCACCGGTAACATAATCGGCCCGCTCCTTTAATTCCTCAGGACTGTTTCCCATGGCAATCCCATAACCTGCAAACTCAATCATTTCCATATCATTGTCACCGTCCCCAATGGCAAGGGTTGCCTCCCGGCCAATGCCAAGGCGGCCGCACAGCCACTCCATGGCCCTGCCTTTGTTGACAGACGCCCCATTGATTTCAATGTTGCCTGCCATGGAACTGGTAATCCGGACGTCCCCTCTGGCCTCCAGCCTGGCTTTCAGCATTTCCCGGTGGCGGCCTTCCAGGAAGAATACGTTCAGCTTCTCTGCTTCCTCCCATAAAGCCTCAAGCCCGTACAGGCTTGGCACCATCACATGGTCCTTTTGGAAATACCGGATGAAATTATCATCTGTTACTTTCCGGGCCGCCTTTTGCACATCCCCTTCATTTATATAGGATCTGCCCTGGGAAAACAGCTCAATGTATCCTTCCTTCCCTTTCATGGCCTCCAGCACCTCTTTTACCACGCCTGAGGGAAGCTTTACCCGGTACAGGGAGGTCAGGGACCCAACATCCCATATCTGCGCCCCGTTTGCCGTTATTGCATACCTGATTTTCCCCATCTGCAAAAGCTCCCTGGGAATTGACCCCAGATATCTGCCTGTACACGGCACCACCAGACAGCCGGCCTCATTCAGAAGCCCTATCCGGCGGATGGCCGCCTCCTCCTGCCCCGCCCGCGCCGCGCGGATGGCCTCCTCCCCTATGTGGTTGGCGCTGTCCATAAGGGTACCGTCCAGGTCAACTGCGGCCAGCCTGATATCCTGCGTTATTTCCATACTGTCCCACACCTTTCACAGGCAGCAGCGAAAGCAGGGAATCTTCCTGCCGTCAATCACTGAAACAGCCTCCCCATCCCGCTGCGCCCCCATCTTTTCATAAAAACCTGCAGCCTCCCAACTGGTGACAAAGTGTATTCTGCGAATACCATGATTCCTGCACCAGAAGGTTAAATGCTCCCACATCCGCCTCCCATATCCTTTACCCAGATATGCTTCTGCAATGTAGAAATATTCCAGCACGCACCTGTCCCCCTCGGGAATCACTCCCCAGAAAGCAGCCGGTTCCCCATCCTTCTGAAAAACAAATACAGGATGTCCTTCAATGAATTCCTGGGTGATGTTGAATTTCCTGTCAAATGTGTCCATAAACGCCTCATCAAAGCCCCAATGGGCCTCTGATTCCCTGGCAATCCGCCTCAAACAGCCAGTATCCCCTGCCGATGCCCGGCGCCACTGCCCGCTTCCGGCCTTCTCATACCGGTCCCCATAAAGGGATTTTGCTTTCTGGGTATATTTCCTGACAAATCCAGCCTTGCTGTCAGTGTAGGCGTCACGGTCATGTTCATACTGCTTCCACAGTCCCAGCTTCAGCGTCTCATACTCCTTAGCCGCATCCGGATAATCCCGCATATAATCCCTGAAATACAGCTCATCATGGTCCCCGTCCTGTCTCAGATGAAGGTGGTATACACGCTCTGCAAACCCTTGGGGTGTATATCCTTTATTAAAGGACAGCCTGCTGCCTGTTTCCGACATGCAGACATACCCGTTCTGTTCCAGTATGTCCCTCACGCCCCCCATGTCTTCCCCTGGCTTCATTTCCACAAGGATATCAATAATCGGCTTAGCCCATATGGTTTCCATGGATGTGCTGCCCACATGTTCCACCCTGCCGATACGGTCCATGGGCAGCATGCATTCCAGGCAATGGGCCTCCTCCTCAAACCATCCGGCCCAATCCTCACTGTGACCTGTCAGGAAAATCGGAAACAGCTCCCACAATTCTTCCAGCGGCAGTTCAGTTAATTTTCTTTCCACTTAAATCCTCCCCGGCCCTGTCCGGTATTCTGGCCCTGGCCTCCTCCCGGTCCCTGGCCTCCTCAATCTTCCTCTCCCAGGCTTCCTTCGTCCCTTTCATCCTGCGGAAGTAAGAGCTCATTTCATCCGCCATGCCGGACAGCCGGTTCAGCAGGGTGGAGAAATCCTTAAGCATCTCATCATCCTTAAAATAAGGATACACGATATCGTGGTCAATCTCGCTCCAGCCTTCCTCAAACAGGGTCCTGCCCTGAATCTCCACGTAATACCCCTTATACTTGATGATATAATGGAGGGAACGGTAAATGCCGTCCGACCGGATTTCAATCAGGTCCTCATCGTATATCCTGGAATCCCCGTTACGCCTGTAGACCTTGGGCCGCTCTGCAATATAATAATGCCTGGAATCCCCGTCAAAATCCTGGATCCTGTCCCGAACATAAAGCCTGGGGTCATTCTCAAACACACTGGTAATATAGTTATGGAAATGGATCCAGTCCTCACGGTACAGGAAAAAAACGCGGATGCCGATAAGGTCTGTCACATATTTATGGTAATTGGTCCGGTTGATATCCTTAAACCGTTCAAAATGCTCCACCCTCTTCCGGATGATTTTTTCCAGAAGATGCCCCGGGTCCTTTGTTCTGTAGCGGTAGGAATGGATTCCGGCCCGCTCGATATCATACAGATAATCGTAGACGAAATCCTTGCCGATATTGCGCAGCTTCCCCTCCATTGCCTGGTAATCCTCATAAATGGCAGCCAGTTCCTCCCACGGCATGTCCGCTGCCTCAAAATCTTCCTGTTCTATATTATAGCTTTTTAAAAACTCGTCCCTGTCAATCATCATAAACCTGTGGTCCCTTCTATAAATTTATACGGAAGGGGCATTTTCCTAAAGCATCCCTGATACTGCTTTAGTGTTCCTTCATCACAAATGCCCTGTCATCAATTGCCCTCATGGTTGCCAAAATGCCGTCAAGATGGTCGTATTCATGCTGTATCAGTTCCGCCATATCACCTTCCAGTGCCAGCGAACACTCTTTCCACTGCCCGTCCCTGTAATGGATGACGCACCGTTTATGCCGCCTTACCCGTACCAGCAGGTCAGGAAATGACATGCAATCATCCATGACATCCATCTCCTCCTCATCCGGAAACTCAAGCCTAGGATTGATGAACAGCACCGGCGTGTCCAGATGCCTGTATATAACACGCTTTTTCACGCCAATCTGAGGCGCGGCAATGGCCCGTCCCACGCCATAACGCTTCCGGAATGCCAGAAGCGTGTCCTTAAGGTCCTCCTTCACTTCCTCCATCCAAGGCAGCTCTTCCCTGGTCACCTCACCGCACACCTGGTATAATTCAGGATTACCCAGCAGTAAAATCGATTTCTCCATTCCATCATCCCCTTGTACTATTTTCAATCATAATGCATGACGCCATTATAACACGTTAACGCAAAAAAATCCTCCGGAATTTTAACCCAGAAGATTATTTGGGGAGGATGGTCTTGGGGAGGATGGCCTTGGGCGTATGGCCTTGGGCGAATATCCATAAGAGGATGGCCTGGGAGGATAGCCTGGGAGGATAACCTTGGGATGAACCGGGGAAATGGATTTCTTGAACCTTCGCCGGTAAAATGCTATACTATGGGTAAATCCCAAGGAGGAACACAATATGAAAACAATCGGATTAATCGGCGGCATGAGCTGGGAAAGCACCGTCACCTACTATAAGATTATCAACGAAACCGTTAAAAAAGAGCTTGGCGGCCTCCACTCCTCCAAGTGCATCCTCTACAGTGTTGACTTTGATGAAATAGAAAAATGCCAGTCCTGCGGGGACTGGGACAGGAGCGGGGACATACTGGGGCAGGCCGCCCGTTCCCTGGAAAAAGCCGGGGCGGACTTTATTGTCATCTGTACCAACACCATGCACAAAGTCGCTCCCCGGTTCCAATCCTATATTTCCATCCCCCTGCTCCACATTGCAGATGTAACAACGGAGTGCCTGAAGTCCAGGGGAATCAGGACCGTGGCCCTGTTAGGCACCCGTTACACCATGGAACAGGATTTCTATAAAGAGCGCCTGATCCAAAGCGGGCTTAAGGTCCTGATTCCCGAAACACCCCAAAGGGAGCTGATTAACCGTGTTATCTTTGATGAACTCTGCCTTGGCACCGTTTCCCCTGAATCCAGGTCCGGGTTTCTTTCCATCATCCGGGAGCTGGCACAGAAGGGGGCCCAGGGCGTCATCCTGGGCTGCACGGAAATCGGCCTTCTGATCAGACAGGAGGATACGGAGATTCCTCTTTTTGATACCACGGTCATTCATGCCAGGAAGACTGCCATGGCGGCCGTGACCGGCCGGATATAGGTTCGCCCCCTTTGCTCCGCATCTGATGACGGCTACTGCTTCACGATAAATGACTTCCGCTTGCTGACAACATCAAATATAACTGCCGCCAGCAGCACCGCGCCCATGGAGGCCGCCATGCCAATGCAGATGGTGCTCACGTCCGGCTTGATGAACTGCATGGTGTCGTAGATGGCCAGGCCGGCGCTCACCGAACCACCGGGCGAATTGATGTACAGCGAGATGTCCTTGTCGGGATCGACGCTCTCGAGATGCAAGAGCTGCGCAATGACGGTATTGGCCGACGCGTCGGTGACCTCCTCGCCGAGGAAGATGACGCGATCGTTGAGCAGACGCGAATAGATGTCGTAGCTGCGCTCGCCGCGCGGCGACTGCTCCACGACATAGGGGATGAGCGTATCAGATGCTGGCTGGATGATATTCATGTTTATTCCTCACTACTAGGTGCGAATGCCCTTGAACAGCATCGCGACTTATATCTCGTCTTACGCCTCGTCATCCGTGCCATTGTCGATGGTAACGACTGCGTTATCCACCAACCACTTGGTGGCACGCTGACGCCTGATGGCCTCGCGGATGATAGACATGCGGCCAGCGTCTTCCCACGCCTTGCGCGTGGCCTCTGGATTGTTGGCGACGCTGAACTCCTTCTCGATGTCCTCTTCGCCGATGCTCATGTCGAGATGCGTGAACAGCGCGTCGAGCGCCAGGCACTCCTCGGCCTCCTCGCGCGACTGCGCCTCGAGGTCCTCCCTGAACTGCTCGCCCGTGATGCCACGGCTCGACAGGAACTGGTCGAACGTGGTGCCCTGCTCCTGCAGGCTGTTGAAGAAGTCACGCAGGATGTTCTCGCGCGTGTAATCGAGATAGGCGTCCGGGATGTCGCCCTTGATGCGACGCGAAAGCTCGGTCACGCAGCGGCTCTCCTTGAGACGCGGCAGCTGCTCGGCCTTGGTGCTGGTGATTTCGCTCTTGAGCTGCTCCACGAGCTCGTCGAAGGTGTCGAAGCCGACCTTCTTGGCGAATTCGTCGTCAAGCTCCGGCGTCTCCTTCTCGCGGACTTCCTTGACGGTGACGGTGGTGTGAATGTTCTTGCCGGCGAGGCTGGGGTCAAACTCCGTCGTGAAATCGAACTCCTTCTCGTCGCCCGCCTTCATGCCGACGAGCTGCTCGGTGAGCTCCTGCGGCATCATCGGGCCGCCGATCTCGACCAGGCGGCTCTCGTTCGTGAGAGCATCGACGGATGCGCCATCAGCCGTGGACGCGAGCTTGATCATCACGAAGTCGCCGTCCTTGGCGGCGCGCTCGACCGTCTCGAAGTTGTTGTAGTAATCCTGCAGGGCATGGAGCTGAATGTCGACGTCCTCCTGGGTGGCTTCCTCGGAGGGCATCTTGATCTCGACGGGATCGTAGGAATCGAGCTCGACGCTCGGCTTGATATCACCGAACATCGTGAACTCGTAGTCCTCGCCATCAGCCGCGAGGTCGTTCTCGTCGAACTCGGGATCGCCAATGAAGATGATGTCTTGCTCGTCGATGGCGCGCGGGGCGACATCGTTGATCATGTCAGAAGTGATCTGAGCATAGACCGCATTATGTCCGCCGAAGTTCTGCTCGATGACCTTACGCGGCGCCTTGCCTGCGCGAAAGCCCGGGATGCGGGTCTTCGAAAGGTCCTTGAATGCCTTGTCGATATGCTTCTTGACTTCATCTGCAGTCATGTGAACGGTGACCTGCGTCTTGCCGTCCTCGCGGGTGCTCGTCGTGACTTCCAACGTTCCTCCAAAATTCCTCGCCATCATGGCGCCCTTAGAATGCGCCGAGGCGCTTCGGTCTGTGGTGCGGGCGAAAGGACTCGAACCTTCACGGATTGCTCCACTGGAACCTAAATCCAGCGCGTCTGCCAGTTCCGCCACGCCCGCATGCATCGCACGTCAAGACGCACGACAATGGAGCATTGTACCCCAGTTCACAGGCGTGCGCTGTTCCGTAGCGCATTTGTCATCAATTGATATATGTGCTGTATCTAGGAGTTCTTAAGGCGCACGGCGACCATGATGTCGCCCGCGGTCTCGCATGCGTCGCAGCACTTCTCGAGTGCGGAGAGCACACCGTAGAGGCCGACGGCGAAGAGCGCGTGCTCGAACTTGTCTTCCTCGGCCTTCTTGTAGATCTGATGCACGGACTCGATGTAGACGCGGTCGCCTTCGTCCTCGTACTTATGGATCTCCGTGATGTAGTCCTTGATGGACTTCGACTTCTTGAAGTGGGTGAACTTGTCGCAGGCAGCCTGAAGGGCATGGGTCGTCTTCTGCACGATGTGAATCATCTCGATGATCTCTGGCGTGATGACGGTGATGTTGTGCATGTAGATACGCTGCAAGACATCGTCGAGCTCGTCAACCACCGTGTCGAGCTCATCGGCAAGCTCGAGGATGTCCTCACGCTCGATAGGTGCGATGAACTCGAGGATGAGGTTCTCGGTGATGGCTTGAACGACGCTGTCGGACTTCTCCTCGATCGCATGCAAGACGTAATAGTGCTCGAGAACTTTCGCCGGACTGATAGCACCCATGTGCTTTTCCTCGTCATAATGACTCGTCAGGTAATCGACAAGCGCATCGGCATATTCGACGGCGCAGTTGCCGATTTCCACGAACGCCTCGAAATAGTCAAACTTTTGCTTGCGTGCCATCACATCCACCTTTCTCGGATTGCGAAGATATATTGTACCCGATGAAGGAGCGTGGCTGGGAC
>ERZ836939.3212-NODE-3212-length-14313-cov-3.444873_pt1 | contig 14313 bp, 9 predicted proteins | sample MGYA00519912_ERZ836939 | MGnify/ENA primary metagenome ERZ836939 (study PRJEB31850, sample SAMEA3708810) | human gut metagenome | biome: human gut; feature: human-associated habitat; material: faeces | place: China | collected 2014 ... | reverse complement strand
GGCGTCCATGTCGGTCTGGGACATGACGCCCTGCACCACGTCGCCGTGGATCATGTAGGGGGGGATGTAGTACACGAAGCCCTTGTCGATCATAAAGTCGCGCGCATACGCGAGCACTGCAGAGTGCAGGCGGGCGACGTCGCCGCGCAGATAGTAGAAGCCGTTGCCGGAAACGCGGCGCGCCGCGTCCAGATCGACGCCGTTAAAGCTCTCCATGATCTCCGTGTGGTAGGGGATCTCGAAATCGGGCACAGTCGCCTCGCCGAAGCGCTGCACCTCGACGTTGCAGCTGTCGTCCGGGCCGATGGGAACGCTCGGGTCGATCATCTGCGGGATGACCATCATGCGCTTGGTGAGTTCCGCCTCGTATTCCGGCTCGAGCTTTTCCAGCTCGGCCAGACGCGCGGCCTCGCGCGCGACCTCGGCCTTGACGTCCTCGGCCTCCTCCAGCTTGGAGGGGTCCTTCTTCGCCTGTCCCATCAGCATGCCGATCTTCTTGGAAAGGGCGTTGCGGTTGGCGCGAAGCTCGTTCGCCTCGGTCTTCGCCGCGCGCAGCTTCTCATCGAGCTCCAGCACCTCGTCCACGAGGGGGAGCTTCTTGTCCTGGAACTTTTTGCGGATGTTCTCGCGCACGAGCTCCGGGTTCTCACGGATAAAACGAATGTCCAGCATGATATATTCTCCTCAATTTTATTTCTTTTTCCAGGGCTTGTCCATGTGCCTGAGCGCTTCCATCAGCGCCTCGCGGTCGTCCGCGGAATAAAACTCCAGCGCGATGCGGCCTTTTTTCTGCCCGCCCTGGAATTTGACGCCGCGGCCCAGCGCGTCGCTGAGCGCCTTTTCCGCTTCACGGACGTAATCCACGACCGGCGGCTTCTTCTCTTCCTTTTCCGGCTGTTCCGCCTGGCGGAGCAGGGAAGCGACGAGCGTTTCTGTCTGCCGGACGCTCAGACCGCGGGATTCGACCTCCGCGGCGGCCTTTTCGCGCAGCGTTTCGGTTTTGAGCGGCAGAAGCGCCCGCGCGTGGCCAGCGGAGAGCTTTCCGGAGGATACTTTTTTCTGCAGCGTCTCGCCGAGAGAGAGAAGCCGCAGCGCGTTCGTCACCGCGGGGCGCGATTTCTGCACCCGCGAGGCGACCTGCTCCTGCGTGAGACCGTAATCGTCCATGAGCTTTTTATAGCCTGCGGCCTCTTCCATGGGGTTCAGGTCCTCGCGCTGGAGGTTTTCCACGAGCGCGAGCTCCATGGCGAGCTTATCGTCCGCCTCCAAAATGCGCACCGGCACTTCCTTGAGTCCTGCGGCGCGGGACGCGCGCCAGCGGCGCTCGCCGGCGATGATCTGATAGTAACCCTTGTCGAGCGGACGCACCGTGATCGGCTGGATCAGCCCGTATTCGCGGATGGACGCCGCCAGCTCCTCGATCGCCGCGGGGTCAAAGTCCCGGCGCGGCTGATCCTTGCGCGGCTCGACCCGCGAGATCGGCAGGGTCTGCACCGTTTCGTTTTCGAGGACGTTTTCCTCCTCGCCGAACAGAGCGGAAAGCCCGGTCCCAAGCCGTGATGTCTTTTCTTTTGCCATCTTCATCCCTGCCTCTGCAAAAATTCTTCGGCGGCGGCGAGATACGCGCGCGCGCCCTTTGATCCGGCGTCGTATTCCGTGATCGGGCGGCCGTGGCTCGGCGCCTCGGCCAGACGGACGTTGCGCGGGATGACCGTGTCGTACACGCGCGCGCCGAAATACCGGCGCAGCTCTTCCGCCACCTGCGTGGAGAAGTTCAGCCGGTTATCGTACATCGTGAGCAGCATGCCCTCAATGTAGAGATTCTTGTTCAGCCGCCGGTTGGCGATCTTCACTGACGTGGTGAGATCGGCCACGCCCTCCATCGCGTAATACTCGCACTGCAGCGGCACGAGCAGGCTGTCCGCCGCGGTGAAGGCGTTGAGCGTCAGAATGCCCAGCGACGGCGGGCAGTCGATGAATATGTAGTCAAAATCGTCCCGGATCGTGTCGATCGCTTCGCGCAGGCGGTATTCGCGCCGCTCCACGTTGGCGAGTTCGACCTCCGCGCCCGAAAGATCGGTGTTCGACGGCAGCACCCAGCCGTACGGCAGACGGATGATGGCGTCCTCTGCGCTCGCGCTGCCCATCACGACGTCGTACGCCGTCGGATTGCTCCGCTTGGACACGCCCATGCCGGACGTGCTGTTGCCCTGCGGGTCGAAGTCCACAAGCAGCGTTTTCTTTCCGAGTCTTGCCAGCGCCGCTGTAAGATTCACGCTTGTTGTCGTTTTGCCGACGCCGCCCTTCTGGTTGGCGACGGCGATCACTTTGCCCATCTCTTTGCCCCCTTTGGGTCTCTCAAAGTCCGGCGCGGGCGGAGCAGAGCCCCGCCTCTGCGTGCGCGGCTGCTTCGCCGCCGAACTTTCGTTTCTGTTTTATAGCACCGTTTATTATAATGATGCGCTTTCCATTTTGCAACTGTTTCACGTGAAACATTTTCAGCGGCCGAACGCATCGGGAGATGTTTCACGTGAAACACTGGTTTTTCGTCAAAAAGGCGCGGCCTGATGTTTCACGTGAAACATCAGGCGAGGAACATATCAATATCCTCGATGGTGAGCGCGTCGTGCAGCGCGAGATCGATCGCGTAGCCGACGAGCCGGGCGCTGTCGCGCACGCGGGTGTCGATATCCCGCGGCGTGACGAAAAGCTCCGTATCCTCCGGAAGATCGATCTCCGCGCCGGAGAGATCGGCGCAGAGCGTGCGCGCATCCACGACCGTCGGCACCCCGACAGCGACGACCGGAACGCCGAGCGTTTCCTCCGTGAGAGCGCTGCGCGCGTTGCCGACGCCGGAGCCGGGGACGATGCCCGCATCCGTTACCTGCACCGCGCGGCAAAGCCGCGCCGCCTCGCGCGCCGAAAGCGCGTCTACGGCGATCACACGATCCGGCCGGACAAGCGATACAACGCCGCGGACGAGCGCCGCGCTTTCGATGCCGGTCGTGCCGAGAACGCCGGTACGGAAAACGCTCACCGGACGAAACGCCGCGAACTCTTCCGGGAGCCGTGTTTTCAAATGCCGCGTGACGAGAACGCACTCGGCGGCGAGCGGCCCGACGGCGTCCGGGGTAATATCCGGATTCCCCAGACCGACAACAAGAACGCTCTCCTCCGACTCCATGGCAAGCTGCGTGCGGATCTCGCGCGCGAGCACGCCGCAGGCGCGGCGGAAGGCGTCTTCCTCGCGCCGGACGAGCGCGTCGAGCGAGATCGTGACATAGCGCCCCATCGGTTTACATAACTCTTCGGCAGCTCCCTCGTCCATTATCTCCACGGTCTCAACGCCGAGACCGTCGCGCGTCTCCTGCCGGGCCGAGACGCCCGCGAGAGCGGCGCCGCGCGTTCGGAGCCATACGTCGCGCGACTCGCACGCGAGATCGGTTCGGAAAGAATTTTTCAAGAAATTTTCCTCCTGTGCCATATCTTGTGGTCAGTATTTGAAGGAGACACAAAAGTATGCAAAATTTTTCGGGAGAAAACGAAAAAAGTGCTTGCAAATTCAGGAATCCTCCTTTATAATATCAAAACGCGGGTTCGTCAATCCGCAGGAGTATTGAATGGAGGAGGTGGCTAAAGAATGGCCAACATCAAGTCTTCGGCCAAGAGGGTTCTCGTCTCCCGTGTTCGCGCCGAGCGCAACAAGGCGGACAAGTCTGAGCTCAAGACCACGATCAAAAAGTTTGACGCCGCTGCGACGGAAGGAAATAAGGAGAACGCCGAGGCTGCCTACAAAGCCGCTGTCAAGACGGTTGACCGCGCGGTATCCAAGGGTCTGCTCCACAAGAACAACGCAGCTCGCAAGAAGTCCAGCATGGCTTCCAAAATGAACGCGCTGAGCGAATAATCCTCAAAACCGGACAGTGCGGCAGATATCTGCCGCACTGTTTTTTTATATAGTATAAAGATTTTGCAAATTTGCAAAAAAGACATAAATTTTAAGAGAAGATACATTATAATATCCATGCAGGCAGGGTAGCGCCCCTGCATAAACGAAACGACAACTTTTGCGAGGTATCTACTATGGCCAAGTCCTTAATGATGCTGGTGAACCCCGCCGCCGGGCGGTCAATGTCTGATCTCAATCTCGGCACGGCAGTCTCGACGTTCGCTCTGAACGGATATTGCCCGACCGTCTTTTATACGACCGCGCCGGGCACGGCGTCGAAGATTGTCGAAGAGAACGCCGCGAACTACGAGCGGCTCGTCTGTCTCGGCGGTGACGGCACGCTCTCCGACACGATCGCGGGCCTGATGACGCTGCCGCAGGAGAAGCGCCCCAAGCTCGGGTACATCCCGATGGGCACGGCGAACGACGTGGCAAACACGCTCGGCCTGCCGATGCGCCAGCCGGGACGAGCCGCGGAAATGATCCTCGCCGGAACGCCGCTGCACTACGATGTCGGTGAAATGGACGGCGTTGGCTTCTTTACCTATATCGCCGCATTCGGCGCGTTCACCGAGGTGAGCTACAAGACCGACCAGGAGCTCAAGCGAACGCTCGGCCATCTGGCGTATGTGCTCGGCGGACTGAACGCCCTTTCCACCATCAAGAGCTACAAGGCCGTCATTGAGCACGAAAACGGCGTCGTCGAAGGCGAATTCATTTACGGCGCGATGTCAAACTCCCTGAGCGTTGCGGGCATGGTGCGTCTGAACGACGATCTCGTCGATCTCTCGGACGGCAAGTTTGAGATTTTGCTCGTCCGCCGCCCGAAGGACGTGATGGAGGTCAACAGCATCCTCACGGGCGTGCTGAACAAGACCTACGACAGTCCGTGCCTCACCGTAGCGCAGTCGAGCTTCGTAAAATTCACGTTTGAGGAGCCCGTGCCCTGGACGCGCGACGGCGAGGACGGCGGCGCGCACCGGACGCTTACTCTGCGCTCCCACCGCCATGCCGTGGATATCTACTGCTGAAAAACAAAATATAGTAGTTCGCCGCCGCTCTTCCGGCGGCGAACATCCATATATGCCCCCGTGCCGTATCCTTTCCGGAGACCGGCGCGGGGGCATTTCGCTGTTCTGCACAGTTTCCGGATTTACTCTGCTAAATTTTTTGCATAATAATTTCTCTTAAAATTCAAATTTGTTCTTGCAATCGCCGTTTTCAGCGTTTATAATGCGTTCATACGAAAGTTATTTCCTGCGGCTTGCAATTTTCGCGGTTTTGCGGGAAGTGCATCCGTCAGAATGAAAAGGAGGAAATGAAAATGAAAAAAATTCTGGCTCTGGTTTTGGCTCTGTGCATGGTGTTCGCGCTGTGCGCCTGCGGCAGCAGCTCGGGTGATTCCGACACCCCGGCGGCAAGCACCGTTTCGCTGAACGTCGGCACCGGCGGTGAGAGCGGCACCTATTACGGCTACACCGGCATCCTCGGCACCGTGATCGGACAGAAGACCGATGTTAAGCTCACGGTCGTTGCGACCGGCGGCTCCAAGGATAACCTTGTGAGCATGCAGGACGGCATGTACGATCTTGCGACCGTCCAGTCCGACGTTATGACCTACGCCTACAACGGCACGAACTCCTTTGCCGACTCCGGCAAGATCGACGGCTTCCGCGTTCTGTGCGCTCTGTATCCCGAAACGGTGCAGATCGTCACGACCGATCCCACGCTCAAGACCGTGGAAGACCTGCGCGGCAAGCGCGTGTGCGTCGGCGACGTCGGCAGCGGCACGTACTTCAACGCCGTCGATGTGTTCGCCGCCTACGACATGACCATCGACGATGTTTCCCCCGTGTACCAGTCCTTCGGCGACAGCACCGAGAGCCTCAAGGACGGCAAGATCGACGCCGCGTTCCTCTGCGCCGGCGCTCCGACCCCGTCCGTTACCGAGCTCGCCGCCTCCAAAACCGTGTACATGATCGGCTTTGACGACGCGCACATGGAAAAGCTGCTCGCTTCCTGCCCGTGGTACGCCAAGCTCGTTCTGCCCGCCGGTACCTATACCGGGTTTGACGAGGACTGCGCCACCGTCACCGTGAAGGCTACGCTCGTCTGCCGCGCCGATCTTGACGACGACACCGCTTACACCATCGTCAAGACCATCATGGAGAGCAAGGACGACATCGCCGCCCTGCACGAGAAAGGCAACAGCATCGATCTGACCTTCGCCACCGAGGGCATCGCCGTTCCGTTCGCCGCGGGTGCCGCGAAGTACTTTGCCGAAAACGGCATCACCGTTGAGACCGCCGGCTGATCCTCCCGGCTGTCTCCTCTCACCGGGGGCGCAAGGCCCCCCGGGCGGAGCAGATCCCGCCCCTACAGGATAACCTGGATTTCCCGTAGGGGAGGGGCTCTGCTCCTCCCCTTTGCGTATGTAAAAGATTCTTTTTTCGGGAGGTAGCCCCATGTCTCACGACGCGACAAAAAATCTCAACGATGTCATGCGCAAGTATGACCGCGAATCGAATACCCGTGCCTGGGAGGGCAAGCCGAAGATCGCTGTGCAGGCGTATCTCGCGGCATTCGCTATTTTCGAGGTGTATGTCACGCTGTTTGGCACGATGCTCGACGAGGTGCGGCTCACGTCGTTCGTCGGCGGGCTGCTGATCGCAGGCTTTCTCATTTTCCCCAGCCACAAGCACGAGTTCCGCGTGAACTATGTCCCCTGGTACGACTGGGTCATCATGGCGCTCGGCGCGGTATCGTTCTTCTATTTCTGCTTCAACGCCAACACCATCGTGCAGCAGCTCCCGGCGCTCAAGACGTACGAGGTCGTGCTCGGCGTGATCGGCATTCTCGCGCTCTTTGAGCTCTGCCGCCGGAGCACCGGCGTGCCCATCATGATCGTGGCGGGCGTCTTCATTGCGTACGCGCTCTACTACTACGGCGTCAAGCGCGGGCTCGGCGCAGGGGCGTTCAAATCGCTCGTCTGCTCGCTCTTCTATAAAAAGACGGGCATTCTCTCCACGCCGATCAACGTCTGCTCCAAGTACATCGCCGTATTCATCATCTTCGGCGCGTTTCTTGAGCGTACCGGCATTTCCGATTTCTTCATCCAGCTCGCAAACTCGCTGGCCGGCTCGTCCGCCGGCGGCCCGGCGAAGGTCGCCGTTATCTCGAGCGCGCTGTGCGGCATGGTGTCCGGTTCGTCCGTCGGAAACACCGTAACGACCGGCAGCGTCACGATCCCGATGATGAAAAAGACCGGGTATAAAGGCGAATTTGCCGGTGCGGTCGAAGCGGCGGCATCTACCGGCGGGCAGATCATGCCCCCGATCATGGGCGCGGCGGCGTTCCTGATGGTAGACTACGTAAGTCTCCCGTATTCAAACATCGTCGTCCGGGCGATCCTCCCGGCGGTGCTGTATTTTACCGGCATTTTCATCTGCGTGCATCTCGAGGCGAAGAAATCCGGGCTGCAGGGTGTGCCCCGCCGCGAGCTGCCTCCCGTGATGCCGCTTCTGAAAAAGACGTATCTGCTGCTGCCGCTCGTGATCCTCGTGTATCTCGTCTCGTCCGGCAGCCGGACAATGGCCTTTGCCGCCGCGGTAGCAACCGTCACCGCGATCGTCGTAAGCATGTTTTCCAAAGAAACACGCATGACTCCGAAGAAATTCTTTAAAGCTTTGGCCGGCGGTACGCAGGGGTGCATCTCGGTCGGCGTCGCCTGCTGCGTGGCGGGCATCGTCGCGGGCTGTCTCACGATGACCGGTCTCGCCAACCAGATCCTGCACGCCATCATCGGCGTTAGCGGCAACGCGAAGCTCCTCGCGCTCTTCCTCACAATGCTCTGCTGCATCGTGCTCGGCATGGGCGTTCCGACGACCGCCAACTACTGCATCATGGCCACGACCTGCGCGCCCATTCTCGTACAGATGGGCATCCCGACGGTCGCGGCGCACTTCTTTGTGTTCTACTTCGGCATCGTCGCCGACCTCACGCCGCCGGTCGCGCTCGCGGCATACGCCGGCGCCGCCATTGCGGGCGCAAATCCGATGAAGACCGCCTTCAACGCAACAAAGCTCGCTATCGCAGCGTTCATCATCCCGTATATCCTCGCCTACAACCCCGCGATGGTGCTCGTCGATACGACCGTCGTGGAGGTCGTTATGATTGCTATCACGTCGCTCATCGGCATGTTCGGTCTCGGGATGGCGCTCGAGGGCTACTACCGCGGGAGCATCCCCTGGTATCTGAGGATCCTCTCCGCCGCCGGCGGACTGTGCCTTGTGGATCCCGGCACGGTGACGGACGTGATCGGCATCGTCGTTGTCGGCGCGATCGTCGTCATGCAGATCCTCCGGGCGAAGAAGACGCTCAAAGCCGCATGAAACATCCGGGCAAAGCAGCGCCCCACCCCTGCGATACCCCTTGAAAAACCCCGCAGGAGAGGGTCTCTGCCCCTCCCGCAAATAAAGACCCTGTCAAGACGCAGCCAAGATCCGGCTGCGTCTTGTTTTTTCGTTAAAATTCAATGAAAATTCACGATTTTGCGGCGGCGCGGTGCTATCATGGAAAGAATGAATTCGATTCCCGAAAGGATCCTGCCCGATGACTTCCTTCAGCGTAAAAAAACCGTTTACCGTGTTCGTGGCGGTGGTAGCCATTTTGGTGTTCGGCGTGATGTCGTATGTCAAGATGACCCCCGACCTGATGCCGAACATGGACTACCCCTACGTCGTTGTGGTTACGACGTATCCGGGCGCCGCGCCGGAGGAGGTCGAAGCCGTCGTCACCAAGCCGATGGAGCAGAGCATGGCGACGCTCAATGATATCAAGACCGTGACCTCCACCTCGGCGGAGAACTATTCGATGCTTGTACTGGAGTTTGAGCAGAGCACGAATATGGACAGCGCCGTGGTGGACATTCTGCAGAAAACGCAGATGCTCACCGGCCGCTGGGACGATTCCATCGGCACGCCGAGCATCATCCGCATCAACCCGAACATGATCCCCGTGATGGTCGCGGCGGTCGATTCGTCCGAAATGGACCGCTACGAGCTCTCTCGCTTTGCCAAGGACACCGTCATCCCCGCGCTGGAAGGCACGACGGGCGTGGCGAGCATCACGACCGGCGGCATGATCGAGCGGACAATGACCATCGAGGTCAACGAAGCCAAGCTCGACAAAATGAACGCAAAGATCGCCGAAGCCATCGACAAGGCGATGGAAGACGCCAGAAAGCAGCTCGAGGACGCGCAGAAGGAGCTGGACGAGAACCGCGAGAAGGTCGAGGCCGGCACGAACCAGCTTCTCAGCGCATCGAGCGGCATCTCCGATTCCATCAAGCAGGGCGAGGACGATCTCGCCGACACGCTCACCGCCGCCGGAGAGACCGCGGCGAAGCTCGCCTCCGCGCGCGCCGCCATCGACGCGCTCAACGCCCAGCTCGAACAGGCGGAGGCCGCGCTCGCGGAAGCCGAGGCGCGTCTGGCCGAAACCGACGCGCGCATCGCCTCGCTGGAAGCGGACAGCGCGCTTTATGCCAAAGCGCTCGGCGAGCCCTACGACTCCATGGACGCCTCCACGACGCTGGAGGCCGCCGGGCTGGACGCGGACACCGTTGCCGCGCTCAACGCCAAGGGCTGCACCGATCTCGGCAGCGTCCGCACGATGAACAACTTAAACGACGTGAATCTCTCCGCGCAGCACACCGCGCGCGCAGCGCAGGCCGTCGCGGTGGAGACCGCGCGCGTGCAGGCCGAAGAGCTGCGCACGCAGATCGCCGCTGCGGAGGAGCGCTGCGCCCAGCTCGAAGAGGAATCCAAAAAGCAGATGGAATCGCTCGAAAACATGCAGAAGCAGCTCGAGGAGCTGCCGGGCGAGCTCATGGGCGGCGTAACGAAGATCTCGCTCGCGGGCGGCCAGCTCGCCGCGGCGCAGACCGCGCTCACCAGCGCGCAGACGCAGCTCGACGCGGCGGTGAAAACGCTTGAGGAGCAGCTCGCCTCCGCGCTCGACGCGGCCGACCTCCACGGCGTCATCACGCTGGAAACGCTGAGCAGCCTCATTGCCGCGCAGAATCTCGACATGCCCGCCGGGTATGTGTATGACGAGAACGGCAACGGCATCATCGTCACCGTCGGCGACGCCATCGCGGACGGCGAGGATCTCGAAAACCTTGTGCTGCTCGATCTCGGTATCGAGGGCCTTGACCCCATCCGCGTGTGCGATGTGGCGGACGTTGTCCGCGCCGACAACGCGGGGGAGATCTATGCCTCGCTCAACGGCAACAACGGTCTCATCCTCATGTTCTCCAAGCAGTCAAACTACGCGACGGCGAAGGTGTCTGACAACATCAACGCCGCGTTTGAAGAGCTGAGCGCGCAGTATCCGGGGCTGACGTTCACCGCGCTCATGGATCAGGGCGATTACATTTATCTCCTGCGCGACTCGATCCTCTCGAGCCTTCTCTGGGGCGCGCTCTTCTCGGTCGTCATTCTCTTCCTCTTTCTGCGCGACTGGCGGCCCACGGTCATCACGCTCTGCTCGATTCCGATCAGCCTGCTCTTCGCGCTCACGCTCATGTACTTCACCGGCGTTTCCATCAACATCATGTCGCTCTCCGGTCTTTCGATATCGGTCGGCATGCTGGTGGATAACTCCGTCGTTGTGATCGAAAACACCTACCGCCTGCGCGCGCTCGGCGAATCAACGGTCAAGTCCGCCGTGTCCGGCGCGCGGCAGGTCGGCGGTGCGATCGCGGCCTCCACGCTCACGACCATCTGCGTCTTTGTCCCGATCGCGTTCGTCGAGGGACTTACGCGCGAGCTCTTCACCGATATGGTGCTCACGCTCAGCTACGCGCTCATCGCCAGTCTCATCGTAGCGCTCACGCTCGTCCCGGCGCTCGCGGGCAAGCTGCTCGCGCACGCCAGGCCCCAGAGCGAGACGGCGTTCACGCGCTTCATGCCGAAATACAAAAAGTCCGTCCTCTGGGCGGTGAACCACAAGGCCGTCACGCTCCTCACCGCGGTGGCGCTGCTCATCGCAAGCGGTGCGGCGGTAATCGCCAGGGGCTTCACGTTCCTCCCCGATATGGAGATGGAGCAGATGATGGTAACGCTCACGATGCCGGAGGGCAGCTCCTTTGCCGACACGACCGCCGCGGCGGACGAGGCGGCGGCGCGAATGCTCACCGTGCCGGGCGTGGAGACCGTCGGCGGCGCCATCGGCGACAGCGCCGGCTCCAGCCTTTCCATGATGACCACCGAGGGCGACGTTTCGTTCTATGTCCTGCTCGAGAGCGGATATAAGGCGAGCCGCGTGGCGAAAGAGATCAACGAAAAATGCGCCGATATGGAAGCCGCCGTGAACGCCGACGCAAACTCGCTCATGTCCTCCATGACGCAGATGCTCACGAGCAGCGGCATCACGGTGCGCGTATACTCCAACGATCTCGACGATCTGCGCGAGACCGCCGACGCCGTGGCCGATGTGCTGCGCGGCGTGGACGGCACGGAAAACGTCGCCGCCGGGGAAGAGGAGCCCACCGCCGAGCTGCACTTCACCGTGGACAAGGAAAAGGCGGCAAAGGAGCAGCTCACCGTGGCGCAGGTGTATATGCAGGTGGCAAAGGCGCTCACCGGCTCGGCCGATCTCATCGAGCTTTCGGACGGCGGCGACACCTATGCCGTCAGCGTACAGACCGCCGGGAAGGACAAAATCACGCCCGAATACGTCCGATCTCTTACGTTTGACGTGACGGCGAAGGACGGCACGGTGCATTCCGTCGCGCTCAGGGACATTGCCGCGGTCGAGGAGACCGAGAGCCTTTCGAGCATCCGCCGTCTCAACCAGCGCCGGTACATCGACGTGACCGCCGACATCGCCGAGGGCTGCAACGTCACGCTCGTGACGAACGCCGCCGAGGAAGCGCTCGCTTCGTTCACCCCCTCGGACGGCACGACCATCGGCTTCACCGGCGAGCGCGAATCCATCGTCGAGGCGCTCAGACAGCTCGTTTTGATGCTCGCGGTCGGTATCCTGCTCGTATATCTCGTGATGGTCGCGCAGTTCCAGGATCTCAAATCGCCGTTCATCGTCATGTTCACGATCCCGCTCGCGTTCACCGGCGGCTTCCTCGCGCTGCTCATTGCGGGGCTGGAGATCAACCTGCTCTCGATGCTCGGCATGATCATGCTCGTCGGCATCATCGTGAATAACGGCATCGTGCTCGTGGACTACATCAACCAGCTGCGCATCGGCGGCATGGATCGGCGTGAGGCCATTGCGGACGCCGCCGTCACCCGTCTGCGCCCGATTCTGATGACGAGCATCACGACCATCCTCGGTCTCATCGTCATGGCGCTCGGCCAGAGCGAGGCAACGTCGCTCATCCAGCCGCTCGCCGTAACGTGCATCGGCGGACTGCTGTATGCCACGCTCATGACGCTTTACGTCGTGCCCGTCATGTACGACGCGCTCTCCAAAAAGGCGCTCTACCACGTGGACGAGGCCGATCTTCAACTCAGCGAAAAATAAATCCCTGTCTTGGAACCTCCTGCTCTTGAAAGAGCAGGGGGTTTCGGTTACAATGAGATAATGTGATACTATAAGGAGGTCGTATTTATGAACGTTCTCGTTACCGGCGGCGCCGGATACATCGGCAGCCACGCCTGCGTGGAGCTTCTGAACGCCGGACATTCGGTCGTTGTGGTGGACAATCTCGTCAACGCCAACGCGGAGTGCCTGCGGCGCGTCGAGCGCATCACCGGAAAGACGCTCGAATACCACGAAATGGATCTTTTGAACCGCGCAGCTCTCAATGAGCTTTTCGATACGCACCGGTTTGACTGCGTGCTCCACTTTGCCGGTCTCAAGGCGGTAGGGGAGTCGGTGCAGCAGCCGCTGCGGTACTACAACAACAACCTCGGCACGACCATCCATCTCTGCCAGACGATGGCGGCGCACGGCGTGAAGAAGATCCTCTTCTCCTCGTCCGCGACGGTGTATTCGCCGGACAATACGATGCCCGTGGACGAGAGCGCCCGCACCGGCGGCTGCACGAATCCCTACGGCTGGACGAAGTACATGAGCGAGCAGATCCTCTCCGATACGGCAAAGGCCGACGGCGAATGGACCGTTATGCTGCTGCGGTACTTCAACCCCGTCGGCGCGCATCCGAGCGGACTCATCGGCGAGGATCCGCGCGGCATCCCGAACAATCTGATGCCGTACATCGCCCAGACCGCCGCCGGACGGCGCGAGTATCTGAGCATATTCGGCAACGACTATCCCACGCCGGACGGCACGGGCGTGCGCGACTATATCCATGTGGACGATCTGGCGGCGGGCCATATCCTGGCGCTGGAAGCGCTGGAGCAGGGGCCGCGGCTGGATATCATCAACCTGGGAACGGGGAAGGGCTCTTCGGTGCTCGACGTGATTCACGCCTTCGAGGCTGCGTGCGGTCACGAGATTCCCTACCGCATCATGGCCCGGCGCCCCGGCGACATCGCGGAGTGCTACGCCGACGCCACGAAGGCCCGCGACGAGCTGGGCTGGACGGCCGAATACGACATGGCCCGCATGTGCGAAGACGGCTGGCGCTGGCAGTCCCAGAACCCCGACGGCTACGGGGACGCGGAATAGGCGCAGGAGCTTCTCGTGCCCATTTCTCGCAGAACTAGCGCTTTGCGAGGACAATAATTTCGACTTGTTAGAGTTTGCCAGGCGCTCAATAATAGTGTGAATTAGATGATCGTATTCGATTCGCATATTAATACATGAATTACATTATACATAGCAATTCGGTACGTACTTGAACCTATGCACATGCCTAACAAGTCGAAATTTCCGCCCGAAATCGCCCTCCAGATCTGCCGGAGACTTTCACTCTCTGATCCCGCCGTTTGCCTCGCCCGATCAACCCATTTGCCTCTTTGCCAACATCTTTTCAAGCGCAAGAACAGCAGTGCCAGCTCCTAATGCAGCCCCCAGCGTATCGGTGAGCCAGTCGGCGGGGTCGCACATGCGGCCGGGGACGAAGGACTGGTGGAACTCGTCGGTCACGGCGTAAAGACTGGCGAGGGCGACGGCGACGAGCGCGAGCTTTCCCCACCCCAGCGCGGGCCAGGTGCGCCGCGCGGCCACAACGAGCAGCACACCGAATATCAGGTACTCGGTAAAATGAGCTGCCACGTTCACGATGTCGGTGTCGGGGCCGAAAATGGGAGCGACGAGGCCCACAAGCCAACGCTTGATTGCGGCCAAGGGGCCGGCGCCGTCGAAATCGCTGCCGGTATGGGCGGACATGAAGAAGATCACGCCTGCCCACAGGGCGACGATAACCCAGGAGAGTA
>ERZ836939.3202-NODE-3202-length-14334-cov-3.717977_pt1 | contig 14334 bp, 14 predicted proteins | sample MGYA00519912_ERZ836939 | MGnify/ENA primary metagenome ERZ836939 (study PRJEB31850, sample SAMEA3708810) | human gut metagenome | biome: human gut; feature: human-associated habitat; material: faeces | place: China | collected 2014 ... | reverse complement strand
CGGAAAAAGACACGGCTGGCTGCCGTGCCTTGAACCGTAAATATATTGTAATAGGAGGCGCTTTCCCTTGTCGAAAACCCCTATGGTGAGCATCATCGTCCCTGTCTATAACGCGGCTAAAACCCTCCGCCGCTGTGTGGACAGCGTTCTGAAGCAGGAGTACGCCGATTTTGAGCTGTTTTTAGTGGACGACGGCAGCCAGGACGACTCCGGGACCATCTGTGACGAGTACGCCGGGAAGGACCCGCGGGTCCGCGTGATCCACAAGGCCAACGCCGGAGTCTCCGCCGCCCGCAACGATGCGCTGGATCAGGCGCGGGGGGAATACCTTCAGTTTTTGGACAGCGACGACTGGCTCAGCCCGGACGCCACCCGGCTGCTGGTCCGCACCGCCCAGGAGACCCAGTGCGACCTGGTGATTGCGGATTTTTACCGGGTGTCCGGGGAACGGGTCTCCCACAAGGGGGAGATTGACGAGGAGGGGGTCATGTCCCGGGAGACCTTTGCCGCCTATATGATGGAAAACCCCGCCGACTACTACTATGGGGTGCTGTGGAATAAGCTCTTCCGCAGGAAAATCGTGGAGGAGTACCGTCTCCGCATGAACGAGGACCTGCGCTGGTGTGAGGATTTCCTGTTCAATCTGGAGTATATTCTCCACGCCGAGACCTTTGCCGCCCTCCGCGCCCCCATCTATTACTATGTGAAAACCAAGGGGTCCCTGGTATCCCAGAGCATGAACCTGCCCAACGTCATCCGCATGAAGCTGAGGGTGTTTGAATACTACAACGACTTCTACAAGCATGTGCTGGACGAGAGGGATTATGAGAAAAACCGGCTGAAGGTGTACCGCTTTCTGGTGGATGCGGCGGGGGACGAGAGCCTGCTGCCCAGCCTGAAGAAGCTGGGGGACGAGCGGCCCACTGTCTGCGCCCGGGCGGTGTCCGCCCAGGGGGCGGCAGCCGACGCCTACCGAAGCCGGAAGCTTCTGGAGCACTATCTGGAGCCGGCGGCCCAAAAGCACGATCTCACCGGAGTGGAGGTGCGGGTGCTGCTGTGCCTCTGGTGCGCGGGGGAGATGAACAGCCGGAAGGAACTGGCCGACTTTGCCGGTGTGAACCGGGTGGGCCTGATTCTGCCGCTCCAGAAGCTGGCGCTCCGGGGCCTGATCCAGGCGGAGGGGAGCGTAGAGGGGGAGGACGACTCCGGAAAGGGGAAGCGGCTGAGGGTCTCCCTGCTCCCCGCTGCCCAGCCTATTCTGGATGACATTGCCCAGGGGCTGGAGGACTACGACCAGGCCCGCTTCGCCGGCTTCAGCCGGGAGGAGCTGGAGCGGTACTCCGACCTGTCCGGAAAGATCCAGGAAAACATGCGGCGGGTCCTGCAATAAGAAGCGCCGGGGAGCTGGCGGCTATCCGCCCAGGGTCACATCCTGCTTCTGGTACCACTGAAGGGCCTGGAAGAAATCCTCCGGCTGAAAATCGGGCCAGAGCCGGTCCACCACAAAGAAATCTGCGTAGACCGACTGTACCGGCAGAAAGCCGGACAGGCGCCGCATCCCGCCCCAGCGGATCACCAGATCCACCCGGGAGATATCCCGGGAATTGAGCTGGGCACAGATGGTTCCGCGGCGGACGCCAGGGTTGTTCAGGCGGGCCAGGTCCCACTCCCAGCCGTAGTTGACCAGAAAATTGACCCGAATGCCCCCGCCGTTCAAATCCCGCCGGGTCGTGTAGGGGAGCAGCGCCTGGGGAAACGCGGGCGCGTCCCGGTTGCCGGTCACCAGAAGGGAGACCGGCTCCGACGCGATCTGCTCCACCGCCTGGACGCACGCCCGGGAGAAGGCCTGGACCTGCTCCGGGGGCCGCCCGCAGTTGTCGGTGGTGAATCCATAAAACGTGAGCTCCTGGACTCCAGCGTCTCTGGCCAGCCGCAGCAGCTCCAGCCCCGGCTCCAGGCCGTGTGCGTAGCCGTCCTGCTTGGGCAGCCCGGCCCGCCTGGCCCAGCGCCGGTTTCCGTCCGGGATAATTCCGATGTGCTTTGGAATCCGCATCGTATCACCTTCCTGCCTGCTAGGATTTTCTTTTGTCCCCAGAATTATGCAGGGAACATGACGATAAGCGCGGGAACCCCAGGCACTTGCTCAGCCGGTGCCGATAAAAAGCCGGAGATGCTTAGGCCTGCGGAAAAGACAGCCGGGATACTTAAAATAAAATTCTAAAAACTGAACTGCCGATAGAATGCCCCCGAACGCGGAAGCTGAGAAGGACCGCGTTTGGGGGCGCCATTTTATCCCAAAGGCGGCGTGTACACTTCAAGTTCTGTCGATACAGAAGGTGGACTGGCATGGGAGAGCGGGGGTATCTGGAGTGTTCCCGCCCTTCGGCGGCAAAGCTTAAAAATACAAAAAGTGCATGTTTTTCCATCCAACATAGGTATTGGACATTTTAAATAGCCAGTTATTAAAATATAGGTATTCCGGAGCACACATTTTATCTGCACGCCCGTGCCGCATCCCGGCGGGACGGTAGGCATACAATCGCTCCCGCCGGAACCAGAGGGGGCCAAATGGCGACGGAATGCAGGAGAAACAAGAGACAGGGACAGAAGGAGTGATTTTCATGGATACCATTCAGTTGAACCATGGAGCCGCAATTCCTCAGCAGGGACTGGGTGTATTCTAGATAACCGACCCGGCCGTCTGCAGAGAGTGCGTTCTGACCGCTCTGCAGATCGGGTACCGGCTGATCGACACGGCGGCCTGCTATGGAAATGAGGCGGCTGTGGGAGCGGCCGTTCAGGAGAGCGGAATCGTCCGGGAGGATCTATTCCTCACCTCCAAGGTTTGGATTCAGGACGCGGGGTATGACAAAACTCTGCGCTCGTTTGACCGAACACTGAAGAATCTGGGAACGGATTACCTGGATCTCTACCTGATCCACATGCCCTACGGAGACTACCACGGCAGCTGGCGGGCCATGGAGGAGCTTCTTCGTGCTGGAAGAGTCAGGGCCATCGGGGTGTGTAACTTCCTGCCCGACCGGCTCTGCGATTTGATCCTCAGCCACGAGATCCTGCCGGCGGTGAACCAGATCGAACTGCACCCCTTCTGTCAGCAGAGGGCGCTTCGGAATCTTATGGGACAGTATCACATCCAGCCCATGGCCTGGGCGCCCTTTGCAGAGGGACGGAACAATATCTTTCAGCATCCGGTTCTATCGGCCATCGGGGCGCAGTACGGCAAGACGCCCGCTCAGGTTGTCCTTAGGTGGCTGCGGCAGGAGGGGATCATAGCCATTCCAAAGTCAATCCACGCCCAGCGCATCCAGGAAAATTTTGCAGTGGACGGGTTCCAGCTCTCCCCGGCGGACATGGTGCAGATCCAGGCTCTGGACCTGGGGCACAGCCTCATTCTGGACGTACCTAGTGTCCATGAGATCTACCGGCTGCACGGAATCAAATTTGAACAATAGAAAGGAGGCGGTGAGTATGCCGCATGTAGCAATCACGATGATCCCGGGACGGGACGAGGAGACCAAACTGACCCTGGCCAAGAAGACACAGGAATTTCTGGTGGGCGAGCTGGGGATCGACCCCAAGTTTGTGTCGGTATCCATCCAGGACATCCCCATGGAGGACTGGCAGAAGTCCATGGAGCAGTTCCCGGATGACATTATGTATGTAAAACCCGGCGTGTGACCGGAGTAAGGAGGTAAGTGTATGAAGATTGTAGTTTTGGAAGGCAGTCCCAACAAGCACGGCTCCTCCAACATGCTGGCAAATGAATTTATCTGCGGCGCGCAGGAGGCCGGTCACACCGTACAGGTCATTGACGCCGCCCACAGTGACATCCATCCCTGTACCGGGTGCATCCACTGCGGCTACGAGGGCCCCTGCGTCCAGAAGGGCGATGTGGAGAAATTCCGCGGCGAAATTCTGGATGCCGATATGATGGTGTTCGTCACGCCTCTGTACTACTACGGGATGTCCGCACAGCTGAAAATCCTGATCGACCGGTTCTGCGCCTTCAACAGCAGCATCCAAAGTAAGCGCATGAAATCCGCCATGCTCGCCGCAGCGTGGAACAGCGACAACTGGACCTTTGAGGCCCTGGAGGCCCACTACCAGACGCTGGTGCGGTACCTGAACCTGCGGGACATGGGAGCCGTGTGGGGCCGGGGATGCGGTTCCCCCTCTATGACCAAGCACTCCCGATATCCCCAGCAGGCCTATGAGCTGGGCCGGAACCTGAAATAAATCACAAGAGAAAGGAAGGGTAAAACCATGAGAAACCTGAGACGAATGGCCGCGTTTTTGACGGCCCTGATCCTGTGCCTGGGGCTGTCTGTGACGGCCTTTGCCGCTGAGTCGGACACCGGCTTTTCCGATGTAGACGCCGGAGACTGGTATGCCGAGGCTGCCGCCTACTGTCGGGACAACGGCCTGATGTCCGGCACCGGCGGGAGCACGTTCTCTCCCGATACCCCCATGACCCGCGGGATGCTGGTCACGGTGCTCTACCGCCTGGCCGGGTCCCCCTCTCTGGAGAATGAAAACCTGGGCTATCCCTTCGCGGATGTATCCGGGGACAGCTGGTACGCCGACGGGGTCTACTGGGCCCGGCTGAACGGCGTGGTCAGCGGATACAGCGACAGTGTCTTTGGTCCCAACGATCCCCTCACCCGGGAGCAGCTGGCCACCATCCTGTGGCGCTATGCGGACAGCCCTGCCGTCGAAGGCGGCGCCAGCTTTACCGACGAGAGCGATATCGCATCCTGGGCGGCCTCCGCCGTAGACTGGGCCCAGGAGAGCGGCTATATCAGCGGGATGGGCGGAAACCGCTTTGATCCGGACGGCACCGCCACCCGCGCTCAGGTCGCCGTGATCCTCATGCGCTATGACCAGGCCCAGACGGAGGAGCCGTCACCGGAACCTGCTCCCGAACCCACCCCTGAAGCTGGGACTGATGTGCTGGTGGCCTATTTCTCTGCCACCGGCAATACAGAGAACATCGCGGAGCATCTGGTCAGTATTCTGGATGCCGACCTCTATGAGATCGTACCCCAGGTGCCCTATACCTCCGAAGATTTGAATTACGGCAATTCGGACTGCCGCGCCAATCAGGAGCAGAATGACCCCACGGCTCGCCCGGCCATCTCCGGCAGTGTGGAGAATATGGAGGATTATGAGGTGATCTTCCTGGGCTACCCCATCTGGTGGGGTGACGCGCCCAAAATCATCTCCACCTTCCTGGAGACCTACGACTTCGACGGCAAGACCATCGTGCCCTTCTGCACCTCCGGCAGCAGTTCTATCGGTTCCAGCGCAGATGATCTGGATGCTTTGACACAGGGCGCAGCTTGGCTGGAGGGTCAGCGGTTCAGCGGCTCCGCCTCCCAGGAGACGGTATCCCAGTGGGTGGACTCCCTGGGCCTTGACCATGGTCAAGCTGCCTGATCAAGACAGAGAGGAGGCCGCCTATGGGAAACAAGACAGCTATGCGACACCTGGTGGACCTGCTGATGACCGTGGTACTGATTCTGCTGATGGCCTACTTCCTCACGGAGCAGGAAATCCACGAGTGGCTGGGGGCGGGGATGCTGGTGCTGTTCGTCATTCACCACGTTCTAAACTTCAAATGGCTCAAGGCCCTGAACCGTGGGAAATACACGCCCTACCGGGTCTTGCAGACCGCCCTCGCTCTGCTGGTCCTTCTGTGTATGCTGGGCTCCATGCTCAGCGGGATCTGGATGAGCCGGTATGTGTTCGACTTCCTTCCCACACAGGGTCATATGGGGCTGGCCAGGACGGCGCACCTGCTGTGCGCCTATTGGGGATTTCTCCTGCTGTCGGCCCACCTGGGCCTCCACTGGGGGATCATGCTGGGCGCGGCGCGGAAGGCGGTCGGGAACAAGAAACCGTCCGCCCTCCGCACTGCGGTCCTCCGGGTGCTGGCCGCCGTGATCTCCGATTATGGTGTGTACGCCTTCTTCAAGCATCAAATTGCCGACTATCTCTTTTTAAGAAGCCATTTTGTATTCTTTGACTACGAGCAGCCGCCCGTCCTATACTTCCTGGATCTGCTGGCCATGACGGGCCTTTGGATCGCATTGTCTTACTACTTGGGCAAAGCACTTCAGAGCCGGACGAGACACACCTCTCACCAAAGTCAAATCTCGGAGGAGGATAAGCCATGAAACGCCCCGTTGCACTGCTGGTGCTTCTTACTTTGCTCTGCTCCCTAACAGCCTGCGGCGGAAATCCCACATCACAGAGCATCTCTGATGTGCCGGAGAGCAGTCAAACTGCGGAGGAGATAACGGATGCTCCTCTGGACACCGATCCGCCGGCGTCACAATCCCCTGGGGAGACTGGAAACAGCAATATTTTGATCGCTTATTTCACCTGGGCGGACAATACCGTGGTGGAGGACCCAAGCAGCGTGGATGTGGACGCCACTACCTCCGCCAGTGTACTGGCTCCCGGCAACGCGGCCAAGCTGGCATCCTGGATCCAGCAGGAGGTGGGCGGCGATCTCCACTCCATCGTGGTGGAGGAACCCTACTCCAGCGACTACGACCAGTGCCTGGACCGTGCCGCCGACGAAAAAGCGGACAACGCACGGCCGGCCCTGGCCTCCCATGTGGACAACATGGAGGACTACGACATCGTGTTCCTGGGCTTCCCCAACTGGTGGTACACCCTGCCCATGCCGGTGCTGACCTTTGTGGAGGAGTATGACTGGAGCGGGAAGACGGTGGTGCCTTTCGTCACCCACGGCACCGGCGGACTGTCCAGCACTATCCGGGATCTGACCGCCGCTCTTCCGGAGGATGCGACCATCCTGGAGCCCATCGACGTTTACCGCCCGGAAGTGGACGATTCCCAGAGCGCGGTGCAGGAGTGGATCGCGGGACTGGATTTGGAGCTGCCCCAGGGCGGAAACGGCCAAACGCAAAAGGAGGAAACAAATACCATGGAGAGTACCCGAAGAATTCGGTTTTCACTGGATGATGGCTCTGAGATCATCGTTCAGCTGAACGACAACCCGGCGGCGGAAGCCCTGTACGAAATGCTGCCGCTGGAGCTGTCTTTTGAGGACTTTAACAGTACTGAAAAAATAGCCTATCTGACGGAAGAAATCCCCAGTGACGGTTCTCCGGATCAGTGCGACCCGGATGTGGGCAGCCTATGCTACTACATTCCCTGGGGCAATCTCTGCTTTTTCTACCGGGATTTTCGCCCGTCCAGCTCCTTGATCCCCCTGGGACAGGTGGAGTCCGGGGCGGGACTTCTGGAGGGACTGGACCGTACTGCGGCTGTTATGGTCGAGGCGGCAGCGGGCGGCTGGATCCGGTAATAAATCTGTCCGGATTTATAGATGCAGCGCAGTTGAAGCGCTCAAAAACAAGATGCATAGATCTATGTTCAAAAAATGCTCTCCTGCCCATGCCGTCACATTTTACCGACAGGGCGGGGGAGCGTTTTTTGTATCGGCTGGTAGGGATTGTTCCCTGGAAGATGGGGAAACACCCATGAGTCCTGACCGGATCCACCGCTCCCGGGTGTTAAGAAAGTTTTAAGAGAAAGTTTAAAAGATTCCCCCATTTGCCGTGATATAATCTCAGAATCCAATTGAGATACGGCAGGGGAGGGCAGAAAATGAAACGCATTCTCACAAAAGGGATCACCTATCTGGAACCAGTGCCGGGCAGCAACCAATGGTACTGGGGCATGGACTGCACAGGAGGAGACCTGTATGAGGCGGGAGAACTCTACCGGGACGGACACCCTGCTAAGTACAGCCGGGGTATCCTGGTTCGTTATCCCAATGGAACCGTATATGAGCCCGTCCGCACGAAGCCCGGTCAGTATCTTGGAAAGCCGGTGTACTGTGATGGCCATGTGGTTTTACTGATGGTGGACTTTTCCAAAGAGGAGATCCATATTCTGACTTTCGATGAGACAGCAGGAGCGGCCAGCACGCTGGCGGTGCTGCCCCTTTCCTTGGCGGAGGACTGCTACAATCTGATGCTGAAGGCCTCGCCCTTACTCTTGACCAGAGCGCCCCAGGGCAACCGGTTTTATGTCCTCTGGCCGGAGCGCCGGGAGTTTGAGTTGGAGGCCCGTGAGAGTTTTGTTCTTCTGGAGGGAGGCAGGATGTATACGGAGAAATGGTACGAGGACCCGGACTATCGGGAGGAGGTTCTTGTACGGGATTTTAAGACAGGAAGAGTTCTGGAGCGGATGCTAGGGAGCGTCTGGCCCATGCCAGACGGCCAGAACTGGCTTTTGGTGTGAGGAGGTACCTATTACAGGAATCTTGGGCCTGAGAGCATCCGTGACTGTGCCTACTGCCGGAACTACTGCGTCAAGGTCAAGGCGGCCTATCCTGAGGCGGCGCTCCATTTTGCCGCTCCAAAAAATCACAAAAAGAAAAGAAGGTGAAATGATGGCCCTTTCCATAGTTGCTGCAAAGGATATTGAGCAGGCCTTTGAGATTCTGTCGGCCAGCCCTCGAAAAGCCGTGAAAGATCACCTGGCAGAGGAGCCTGAAGAGGTAGGCAAATTCATATACGACTTCCGGGCTGCGTTTACGAACTATGAATGCTATTACCGATTTGATCCATATAGGGACATCCTTCTGGAAATAGATCAGGTTTCGGCCGTCAAAGTTTTTTCGGATTCAGTCATAAAGTGGCTTGCGGAACACGACGCAGAAGAAAACAGCGTGATTCAGCGATATGGAGTGTCCTTCCCCAAAATCCGGCGTTTTGCAGCTGACTTAGGTCATGTATGCGATGCTGCACTGGAACATGGATGCGGGTTAATCGGCATCGGAGATTGAATAGGTGCAAAGAGATGCCACAAGCAAATTGGATTTAAAAAGGAAAAGCGTTCGGAATTTGTGGTCCAGTTGGTATGGGAGCGAATTGTCTCCTGCGCTGTTACGGGCGAGAACTGCCGGCCAGCACACTGGGTGTCTGAGAAAACACTGAATCAGGTAATAGGGAGGATGAAACGGTATGTTGTATAGCTTGTCTCTGTTCAATGAGCGGCAGGAAGCTTTTTTTATCGGCCTGTTTAAATCACACAAAAAGGCACGGCAGGAGGCTGAACACTACTTATCTTCTATCCCTGGGTTCCGGGACTATCCCTGTACCTATGAGATCACAGAAAAGACAGTGATCGGTAAAATCGGTCCGTGCGGGAAGGTCCATATGATCTGGGGCTGGGATGAGGACGAAGGCGGGAACGAGGCAGACATCTGGAGCAGCGACTGCTACACGGACTGGGCAGATGCTCAGAGAGCACTTGCAGATGCAAGACGGCAACTGAATAGGCAGGAGTGGAGTCTGGATACCTACCGGGTCGGCCAGTGTGACTGGACAGAGGGCTTTGTTCGGATCTTCACCCCAGAATAGAAACGTTTCGTATCAAGAGCAGAGAAAGTATCAGAGTTTTGCGGCAGTTGGTAAAAGCCCAGAAGCGATTTTGTCTGTAATGCTTGAAGACTAGAGGTCACCCGCCATGAGCGAGATTTTGCTGAAAGGAATGCCGTTTGACGCATACCTCGAAACGTATAAAATATATGAGGAAACCATGTAATCCGGGATCGTAAATTTGCTGCATTCAGTCAAAATTATATGTTTGAACCACTGCAGCGCTGCATCTCGGTCAGTATAGATATCTTGCGGTGAGGGCGATTATGTGGCAATTTGCACCGCATTTTTTGACTTTATCGGCAACTGCTTTGACGACCAACTGACGACCTGATGGAGATAGAATTATGAAGATAGAATTGAATGAACAACAGGCAATCGCCCTCTACCGAATTCTTTGCCGCTGGGAGGCCACCGGGAAATTAACTGTCAGCGTCGGGGAAGAAACACGCCTGCTGTGGGATTTGCAGTGTGTGTTGGAGAAAGAACTGGAACCGGTGGATGAGGCCATCACAAAGAGGCTCGTCTAGGGGGCATCTAAATAAGCAATGAAAACAAAAAGTAATGACATGATGCTTCCAAAAGGAATCACTGGATTTTGGAGCGTGAAAACAGGCGCGCCTCCGTTCCTGGATGAGAGAGCGTTCCGCCGGATGTGCCATGCATTGGCCCGGGAAAACGGCGGAGCTGTGACAGAAGTGGATACGGACACAGCCGTAAGGAACTTCTATTCTGCCAAACTCAGCAGGTACGACCAGTCTGTCTTTCTTTTGCAGAACATCCATTATCCCTATGCGGCCTTTGCTCGGCGGGACACCTCCGGTGGTTTTATTTGGATCAGCCAGCCGGAGTGGCTCCAGCTGCCGGAAGGATCGGTGAGGTTTCTGAGTCCCAGCGAACTGATCCGAGACTGGCATGATCTGTGCGGGGAGCTGAGCCCGGAAGAGCTGGAGCAGATCCGTTATTGGAATCCGCAAACGGTGGGCGAGATCGTATTCAATACTTGGGACTGAAATTGAAGCAAAACAATGCCGCCCTGGGCTGATATTCTTGGGGCGGCATTTCTATATTCTACTGTTTTAATTATATCATTTCAACAAAAATGATATAATTAATCCTTGACACAATCAAGTTTGCTTGATATAGTTTAATTGTATCATTACAAGAAAAATGATGAAATTGACTTAAAGCGAGGTACAGGATGCGCACCTACGATTTTACCAAAAACTATGAGAAGCTGCTCACGCCTGATATCGTGGCCCTGCTGACTCAGATTCATGAATATAAAGGAGAACAGGCCCTGTTTATCGAGGCCAAGGCCGATACCCTGACCAAACTGGTGGAGATCGCCAAGATTCAGAGTACCGAGTCCTCCAATAAAATCGAGGGCATTTATACCTCGGACGAGCGCCTGAAAAAGCTGGTGCAGGACAAGACCACCCCTCGCACCCGGAACGAGCAGGAGATCGCCGGCTACCGGGATGTGCTGGCCACCATCCATGAGAGCTTTGACTATATCCCGCCCAAAGCCTCCATGATCCTGCAGCTCCACCGCGATCTCTATAAATTCAGCGGCGCGTCCTACGGCGGGCACTATAAAACAGCGGACAATGTAATCGCCGAGACGGATGCCCAGGGAAATAAAAGCATTCGTTTTCAACCCCTTCCGGCCTGGGAAACGCCGGAGGCGGTGGACAGCCTCTGTCGGGCCTACGAGGAGGCTGTGGGGAAGGGTGACATGGATCCGCTGCTGCTGATTCCCATGTTCATTCTGGACTTCCTCTGTATTCATCCCTTTAACGATGGTAACGGCCGTATGAGCCGCCTGCTGACCCTGCTGTTGCTCTACCGGGCAGGCTATATCGTGGGCAAATATATCAGTATTGAAAAACTCATTGAGGAGAGCAAGGAAACCTATTATGAGGCCCTCCAGCAGAGCTCCCAGGGATGGCACGAGGGAACCAGCGACTACACCCCCTTTGTGCGCTATACCCTGGGCGTAGTGGCGGCGGCCTACCGGGACTTTTCTGCCCGTGTGCAGGTCCTGGCCGTCAGTGGCATGAGCAAGCCGGACCGTATCCGGGAGATCATCAAGGGTACCCTTGGGAAGGTTACCAAGGCGGAGATCATTCAGCAGTGCCCCGATATTAGTAAAATCACGATACAGCGCACTCTGGCCGACCTGCAGAAGAGCGGGGAAATTCTGAAACTCAGCGGCGGGCGCTATACCGCCTATATTTGGAACCGGGAAAAGGAGTAAGAGAATATGCTTACTGGCGAACTGAAAAACAAAATCGACCGCCTCTGGGAGACCTTCTGGACCGGCGGCATTACCAACCCCCTGGATGTGGTGGAGCAGATGACCTATCTCATGTTCATCCACGACCTGGACGCCGCCGACAACCAGCGGGCCAAGGAGAGCGCCATGCTGGGCCTGCCCCACCAGAGCATTTTCGCCGGGGAGGTCCAAGTGGGGGACCGCACCGTGGCCGGGGAACAGCTCAAGTGGTCCCGGTTCCACGACTTCCCCGCCGGGCAGATGTACGCGGTGGTGCAGGAGCTGGTGTTCCCCTTCATCAAGGGGCTCCACACCGACAAGGACAGCGCCTACGCCAAGTACATGGGGGACGCCATCTTCAAGATCCCCACCCCCCTGATGCTGGAGAAGATCGTCACCGCCATGGACGAGATCTACGCCCAGGCGGAGCAGCTCCACGACACCGACGTGCGGGGAGATATCTACGAGTACCTCCTGTCCAAAATCGCCACCGCCGGGGTGAACGGCCAGTTCCGCACCCCCCGGCACATCATCCGCATGATGGTGGAGCTCACCGCCCCCAAGGCGGACGACGTGATCTGCGACCCGGCCTGCGGCACCGCCGGCTTCCTGGTGGCGGCCGGGGAGTACCTGAAGGAGCGCCGCCGGGAGGAGATCTTCTACAACCGAGAGAAGAAAGACCACTACATGAACCATATGTTCCACGGCTTTGACATGGACCGCACCATGCTGCGCATCGGGGCCATGAACATGATGACCCACGGCATCGACAACCCCTTCATCGAGTACCGGGACAGCCTCAGCGACCAGAACCCGGACCGGGAGAAGTACACCCTGATCCTGGCCAATCCCCCCTTCAAGGGGAGCCTGGACGCGGACATCGTGTCCGCCGACCTGCTGAAGGTGTGCAAGACCAAGAAAACCGAGCTTCTGTTCCTGGCCCTCTTCCTGCGGATGCTCAAGGTGGGCGGGCGATGCGCCGTCATCGTGCCCGACGGGGTGCTGTTCGGCTCCTCCAAGGCCCACAAGGATATCCGCAAGGAGATCGTGGAGGGCAACCGGCTGGAGGCGGTGATCTCCATGCCCTCCGGGGTGTTCAAGCCCTACGCTGGGGTGTCCACGGCGGTGCTGGTGTTCACCAAGACGGGCCACGGCGGCACGGATGATGTGTGGTTTTACGACATGAAGGCCGACGGCTTCTCTCTGGACGACAAGCGTGTGGAGATCAAGGAAAGCGACATCTCCGACATCGTCAAGCGGTTCCATGACCGGGAGGGGGAGAAGGACCGGGAGCGCACGGAGCAGTCCTTCCTGGTGCCCAAAGAGGAGATCGCCCAGAACGGCTATGACCTCTCCATCAACAAGTACAAGAAGGTGGAGTATGTCCCCGTGGAGTACCCCTCCACCCAGGAGATTCTGGCTGACCTCAACGAGCTGGAGATGGAGATCACCAAGGGTCTGGCGGAGTTGGAGGAGATGGTGTGATGGCGAGATTAGAGGATATTTGCAGTATTAATATGGGACAATCCCCTGAGTCTTCCAGTTATAATGAAAGTGGAGAAGGAATGCCGTTTTTTCAAGGCAACGCAGACTTTGGCGAACTTCATCCGAAGGTTAGAATTTGGTGCAATGCACCCACAAAAATTGCAGAGTGCGGCGATATTTTAATTTCTGTGCGTGCCCCGATAGGAGCACTAAATATTGCCAATGAGCAATGTTGCATAGGTCGAGGACTTGCGGCATTAACCGCAAACGAGGCATTGTGTGACCTGAAATATTTATGGTACGGGCTTGAATGCAAAGTTGATGAACTAAACTCTAAAGGTACAGGGAGTACCTTTAAGGCAATCAACAAAAAAATTCTGGCTGAAACAGAAATTTATCTCCCATCTCTGGAGGAACAGCGCCGCATTGCTGCCCTGCTGGACAAGGTCAGCGGCCTGATCGCCAAACGCCGGGCGCAGCTGGACAAGCTGGACCTGCTGGTCAAAGCCCAGTTTGTAGAGATGTTTGGGGACCCGGTTACAAATCCGTATGGATATCCGGTACACCAACTTTCAGATTATATTGAATTCTTGACTTCTGGCTCTCGTGGTTGGGCGCAGTATTTCAGCGATGAGGGAGAGTATTTCATTACCATAAAAAATGTGAAAAACTGCCGAATTACACTTAATGATGTCCAGCACATAGTTCCGCCAGATAATGCCGAAGCCAAACGAACCAAAGTCCAAGAGGGAGATTTACTGATTAGCATTACTGCTGATTTAGGAAGAACCGGTGTCATCACAAAAGAGATCGCAGACCATGGCGCATATATCAGTCAGCATCTTACCTGTATTCGTTTGAATCAAAAAGAGGTGCTACCTCTGTATGTGGCTTATTACATGGAAAGCGATGCGGGAAAGGGACAGTTTCAAGCAAAAAACCAAAGTGCTGTGAAAGCGGGCTTGAATTTTAATTCAATCAACACTTTGCGATTGATGGTCCCCCCAAAGGAGCAACAAGGTTCCTTTATAGACTTTGTTGAGCGGACAGGTAAGTCAAAATTGACGATTCAGCGGAGCCTTGATAAACTGGAAATGCTGAAAAAAGCCCTGATGCAGCAATATTTTG
>ERZ836939.3187-NODE-3187-length-14413-cov-5.616103_pt1 | contig 14413 bp, 9 predicted proteins | sample MGYA00519912_ERZ836939 | MGnify/ENA primary metagenome ERZ836939 (study PRJEB31850, sample SAMEA3708810) | human gut metagenome | biome: human gut; feature: human-associated habitat; material: faeces | place: China | collected 2014 ... | reverse complement strand
TCCGTCGGAGCGGCCGCAGGGGATGGCACGTCGGTTCCCGGATAGGCGGAAACCCGGGCAGGGGAGAAAAATTTGGGAAAAAGGAAAAAAATCCGGAAAAGCTACAACTTTTTTCGGTTTTGGGCCATCTTATGGTTAGGATAAGGAAAGGCGTGATCCCCCTGTGAAAAGCATGGACAGCCGCCGGCGCGGCCGAAAAAGAAGAAGAGTCAACATGGCGGTGACGGGGGCGGTCATGCTGTTGTTCCTTTGGGGTGCTGTGGCGCTAGCGGCCATCCTCAACGGAGACAAGCTGCCGGCCGCGCAGACGAGCTCCGTGGCCGGCAATACCCTCTCCACGGGAAAAACCACGGCCGCGACGACGGAAAAGGTCACCCGGCCGACCACGGCGCCCACCCTCCCGTCCGCGGTCCGGCCGGAGGGGACGACCGCGCCGCCAAAGGCGGATAACGCCTATTTTGACGATGCGGTGTTTATCGGCGATTCCCGCACCGAGGGGCTGATGCTTTACGGCGGATTGAGCAACGCCGCCTTCTACACCCACAAGGGGCTGATGGTGAACACCATCTTTACCAAGGAAGCCGTCAAGGACGGCGACCAGAAGATCACCATCATGAAAGCGTTGGAAAAGCATAAATTCCGCAAGGTGTATGTCATGCTGGGCGTCAACGAGCTGGGCTGGGTCTATGAGCAGGTGTTCATCCAGCGATACGGCGAGCTGGTGGATGAGCTCAAGAGGCTGCAGCCGGATGCGGTGATCTATATCCAGTCCATCATGCCGCTGAGCCAGTCCAGGTCGCAGAACGACAAGGTGTTCAACAACGAGAGGATCCGGCTGTACAACTCCCTGATCGTGGAGATGTGCCGGGAAAAGGGCGTGCAGTATCTCAACGTTTCCGAAGCGGTGCAGGACGAAAACGGCGTGCTGCCCGCCGAGGCGACGACGGACGGAATCCATCTCAAGCCGGCCTACTGCGTCAAATGGCGGGATTATCTGAAAAGCCATACGGTGTAATGCAAAATAGAGGATGAAACAGAAAGGGATGAATTCCATCATGAAAAGATTCCAATCATGCGCGGTGCTGCTGCTGGCTCTTCTTCTGCTGGCTCTGGCAGGCTGCAGCGGTGGGGAAAAACAGGTGGACGCGGCCGCCCTGGCGGATGAGCTGAAAAACGGCTTGACCTTCAAGGACGAGATGACGGCGGCGGAGGACACGGTCCGAGACGCGCTGTACGCCATAGACGGCGCCGATGTGGCCCAGGGAAAGCTGTATACCAGCTCCGGCGCCACGGCGGAGGAAATCGCCGTGTTCAAGGCCGGGGATAAGGAGGCGGCCGAACGGCTGTACAAGGCGGTTCAGGAGCGGCTGAAGAATCAGAAAACCGCCTTTGAGGATTATGTTCCCGCCGAAATGACCAAGCTGAACAACGCGGTGCTGGTGAAAAAGGGGAATATGGTGGTTCTCTGCGTGGCGGACGACTATGCGGCGGCTAAGAAAATCGTGGATAAAGCGTTGGGATAACGGATAACGGGCGGAGGAGACGGCGCCGGGGTTGAAGACGGTCTCCACCTCCATGCCCCGCTCCCTGGCGATGGTGAGAAAGCCCTGGTGCCGGAGCACATGGGTGACGCTGTCCCGCCGGGGGCCCAGATACAGCACCCGCCGGTGCCCCAGCCGGGAGAGGTATCCGGCCGCCATGGCGCCGCCTACATAGTTGTCGGTGCTGACAGCGTTGATCCGCTGGAGCGTAGCGGTCGGGGACACATCCCCCAGCAGCACGGAGGGCGTCCCCCGTGCGTGGCGCCGCAGCAGATCGGGCGCGGCGCTGCTGGCACTGACCAGCAGAATGCCGTCCACCCGGTGACTTACCAGAAAGTCGAACAGGGCGGCGGTTTCGCTGCCCCCTACCCGGCCGCAGCACAACATGATCTGGTAGTCCTGTTCCTGGGCGTAGCGCTCCAGGTGCAGCACGATGGAGGCGTGAAAAGGGCCGGAGAGCTCCGGCAGAATGACGCCCAGCACACGGGTCCGGCTGGAGACTAGGCTCCGAGCCAGCAGGTTGGAGCGGTAGCCCTGTTCCCGGCACACCTGGAGCACGCGCTCCCGGGTCTGGGAGTTGATCTCCGGCGCATTGTTCAGCGCCCGGGAAACGGTGGTGACGGAGACCCCGGCCAGCCGGGCAATGTCCCTGATGGTCATGCGGGCCATAAAAGTCCTCCTTCTGCTGTGCAGCTTTTTTCATAGAAGCATTATACCAGAATGCCGTTCCGGAAGATACTGGAGAAAATATATTAAAAACCCACAAAAACATGGTAAAACAGACGAAGAAACTTGACAGTTTCCCTGCCGGAATGGTATCTTAAAGGTGCTATTGGAAACGTTTGCACAAATAGGAGGGAGAACGGGATGCGGCGGACGACCATTAAGGACGTGGCAGCGCTGGCCGGGGTCAGCCCGGCCACTGTGTCCCGGACTCTGGACGACCGCCCGGAGATCAGCGCAGAGACCAAGGAACGGGTCCGGGCCGCCTGTGCCCAGCTGGGATACGTGCCCAACGCCGCCGCCAAGGGGCTCACGGGGCAGGCCACCCACACTCTGGGGGTAGTGGTGCCGGACGTGTCCAACCCCTACTTCACGGGCATCGCCACTGCCATTGAGGAGACGGCAGCGGAAAACGGGTACCGGGTGCTGTTGAGCAACTCCCTCCAGGAGGAGGGACGGGAGCTTCGAGCCATCGAGAACTTTCTGGCCCGGCAGATCGACGGCGTGCTGATCTCGCCCCTGTCCCGGGAGAGCCAGGCCAAGCACGCCGACCTGCTGGAGGGCACTCCCTGCGTGTACCTGGGCGTGAACCACGGGGAGAAGTGCAGCTATGTGATGGCGGACAATGAGGCGGGGGCGGCCATCGCCGTCCGGTATCTGCTGCAGCTGGGCCACCGGGACCTGGTGTTTTTGGGTGGGCGTGCGGACTCTCTCACCCGTGTGCAGCGGGTGCGGGGCTTTCGCCGGGCGCTGAGAGAGCACGGGCTCTCCGGCCGGGTGCTGCCCGCGCCGCCGGACACCCGGGAACTGCGCCAGTGGGCCTATGAACAGGCGTTGGCACTGTTCGGGGAGCGGACGCTGCCCCACGCCGTGCTGGCATTTTCAGACCTGACCGCCCTCAGAATTTTGGAGGCGGCGGAAGAGCGGGGGATCCGGGTGCCGGAGGACCTGTCCCTGGTGGGGTATGACAACGTCTCCTACGCCGCCATTCCCCGTATCCATCTGACCACTGTTTCGCAGCATAAATTTCAGCAGGGACGCATCGCCGTGGAGCGGCTGCTGTGCCAGATTCAGGGGGACCGGCGGCCGACAGCGGACCTGCTCCAGCCGGAGCTGGTGGTCCGCTCCACCTGCGCCCCCAGAACACAAGGAGGAAGGACACTATGAAGGGTATCCCCAATACGGAGCGCCAGCGCCTGGGTGCGCTGCTGGACCACGAGACGCAGGAGACGGTGATGGCCATGATCCCCCAGTTTTCGGAGACGGAGATCGGCGCACCGGTGCCGGCCCCGGCGGAGGTGCCGGAGGAGCTGGGCCTGCTGGTGTTCAATATGGAGCGGGGCGTCCACCTGGAGGAGCTGGGCGACTTTCTTCAGGACTGCCCGGGCGTCCGGCCCCTGGATGTGGTGCTGGCCAATGAGCTGGATGATGGCTGCGTCCGCTCTGGCGGCCGGAACACCGCGCGGGAGCTGGCGGAGCGGTTCGGCTGGAACTACGCCTACGGCCTGGAGTTCATCGAGCTGGTGAATGGGGAGGACCCCAAGGGCTTCCACGGAAATGCGGTGTTCTCCCGCTGGCCCATCCGGCGGGCGTGGACCGTGCGGCTGCCGGAGCAGTACAACTGGTACTTCGACCGCCAGCGCCGGATTGGCGGGCGATGCGCGGTGCTGGCGGAGCTGGATGTGGGCGGTCGGCCTCTGGGCGTGGCCTCCATCCACCTGGAGAACCGCACCCATGGCGAGGGACGGCGGCTCCAGCTGGAGGCGGTGCTCCGTGCGGCGGAGGAACTGCTTCCCGGCATTCCGGTAGTGCTGGGGGGAGATCTGAACACCAACACCTTTGACGGCCGGGACAAGGACGCCATCCGGGAGATCGCGGGGAGTCCGGCACTCCAGCGCCGCTGTCTGGAAGACGTGGCGCAGTATGAGGCTGCCCTGACGGCGGCGGAGGCCATGGGCTACCGGGCAGTGCCGGAGACGCCCATTTTAACCCGGCGCAAGCCCCTGCCGGGCGGCGGATGCCTGGGCCTGCGGCTGGACTGGCTGCTGCTGCGGGGGATGACACCCACCAAGAGCCGCACCCTTTCTACCCGGACGGCGGACTGTGGCTTTGCCCGGCCGGACTCCGCCCTGGCCCGCTTTGCGGGGGAGGAGCTCTCGGACCACAACGCGGTGTGGGCCGCCTGCCGGATGGGAGTGAAGGACGCGAAGTGAATCGGCTCTTGGAGAGCGGCTGCCGCAGGCAGCCGCTTTTTTGTCCCGCAGGCCGTGAAAAAGCCTGCGGCAGAAGGGGCATTCGCCCCGGCCCTACATGAATAGAGGGCCGGAGCGGGCCCGGAAATTTACAATAATTGTGTTTTGTCTGACCGAATATGGGTATCCTATTGGACAGCGTGAGTTGTTTATGATAAAAGGGCATAAAACTTCATGGGCAGTGGGGCGCCGCGAAAATCAGCTGCCCCGGCGGCGCATGAAGTTTTCGCGCATGTGGGCTGTCCCGGTCCGTGCGCTGAAATTTCAGGCCGCGCCGTGGTCGGCGGCACACGGCCCTTTTGCGATGCGTCTGCATCGCAAAACGAGAGAGAAAGAGAGAGGAATGCACCCATGCCCAGAAAGACGATCCAGAAGAATCTTGCATACGACACGGAGCGGCAGCTGTATTACGCGGTGTTCCGGCAGGACGGACGGCGCTATACCCGCACCTACCGCACCAGGGAGGAGGCCCAGGCCGCGCTGGAGGGGAACTCCTGTGCCGACCGGCGCCTGCCGGGGAAGGACTGCACACTGGGGGAGTGGCTGACCTTCTGGCTGGAGGAGGTGGTGGCCCGGGACCGGGCGGAGAGCACGCTGTACGCCTACCGCAACATGGCACGCTGTCATGTGCTGCCTGCCCTGGGAAGGATCCCTCTGGCGGAGCTGACGCCCCTGCGTATCCAGGGCTATCTCTATGAGAAGATGAACCAGGGCCTGTCCCCCAACACGGTCATCAAGCACTATGTGATGCTGACCACGGCCCTGGGCATGGCGGTGCGGCTGGAGATGCTGGAACGCAGCCCCATGGACCGGGTGACGCCGCCCAAGAAGAAGGAGGCCCGCTTCAGCTTTTACTCCCCGGAGCAGCTGCAGCTGCTGTTCTCCGCCGTGTCCGGCACGATGATGGAGCTGCCGGTGAAGCTGGCGGCCTATCTGGGCCTGCGGCGCAGCGAGATCTGCGGCCTGCGGTGGGAGAATGTGGACCTGGAGGCGGGGCTGCTCTCCATCCGGGAGGTGCGCACAGAGGTGGGCGGCAGCGTGGTGCTGAAGTCCCCCAAGACCCGCACCTCCGCCCGGCGGCTGGGCATCACCGGGCTCCAGGACCTGCAGCAGGTGCTGCGGCGGGCGTGGGAGAGGCGGCGCAGCGACGACCCGAAGGAGTGGGTGGTGCTGCGGCAGGACGGGGCGCCCCCCAAGCCGGACCAGCTGACCCGGGACCTGCTGACGGTGGTGCGGCGGCAGGGGCTGCCCAAGATCTCCCTCCACGGCCTGCGGCACAGCTTTGCCTCGGTGGCCAACAGCCAGGGCGTGCCCATGTTCGATATCTCCCGCACCCTGGGGCACAGCTCCATGACCGTCACCAGCAACATCTACACCCACCTTTTTGACGACACGGAGGCCCAGGCCCTGGCCGCTGTGGCCAGAGCCATCGAAAAAGCCTGAATTTTACCGGCATTTTACAGCACCGCGCTTTTGAATTTCATCTGCCTCTGTCAATCTGATAAACGTGAAACGCCGCATCCCAGTGGGGAGCGCGGGAAGAAGGAGCGTCATACCCATGAAATTCGCCATTGTGGACCTGGGGTCCAACACCATCCGACTGTCCGTCTACAACACCCTGCCGGAGGGCGGATTCGACCTGCTGTTTTCCGAAAAGGAGATGGCGGGACTGGTCAGCTACGTCCACGGAGGGGTGCTCTCTCCGGAGGGAATCCAGCGGGCCTGCGGGGCCATCCGGGACTTTCAGGCGCTGCTGCGGCAGTTTGATCTGGACGCCCCCCACGTATTTGCCACCGCCTCCCTGCGGAACATCCGCAACACGGAGGAGGCAGTGGAGCAGATTCGGGCGGCCACCGGCGTGGGGGTGGATGTGATCTCCGGCGAGCTGGAGGCCAGACTGGGCTATTACGGCGCCCGGACGGCCACGGACTTGCAGGACGGCGCCATGTTCGACATTGGCGGCGGCAGCGCAGAGGTCCTGGAGGTCCGGGCCGGGGAGGTCAAAAAGGCCCAGAGCCTGCCCATCGGATCCCTGGAGCTGTTCAATCGCTGCGTGGACGGCCTGTGGCCCAAGAAAAAGGAGCTGGAGCGGATCCGCAGCACCGTGGCCGCGGCCCTGAAGGAGGCCCGGCTGCCGGCGCACCGGGCGGAACGGGTCTGCGGCGTGGGCGGCACGGCCCGGGCGGCGCTGAAAATCGCCAATGACTGGTATGAAAAGCCGGCGGGAAACCGCATCCTGACGCCTGCGGAGGTCCGCCGGCTGACAAAGCTGCTGTTGAAGCGGGACCACCAGGCGCGGAAGCAGATCCTGCGGCACTGCCCGGACCGGGTGCACACGATTCTGCCGGGCATCGTGCTGATGGATGCACTGACAGAGGCGCTGTGCGGAGGAGAGCTGTATATCAGTCCCTACGGCGTCAGGGAGGGATATCTGTGTCACAAGCTGCTGAACGCTGGGACCTGAGTTACACCCAGAACCGGGAACTCAGTTGGCTGGCCTTTGACCAGCGGGTGCTGGAGGAGGCGGCGGACCCCTCTGTGCCGCTGATGGAGCGTCTGCGCTTTCTCTCCATCTTCACCAGCAACCTGGACGAGTTCTTCATGGTGCGGGTGGGAAGCCTGACGGACCTAGCCCTAGTGGCCCCGAACGCCCGGGAAAACAAGGGCGGGTTCTCCCCGGCGGAACAGCTGCGGCGGATCTATGCCGCCGTGGTGCCGCTGGTCCGGCAGCGGGACCAGGTATACCGGGAGCTGATGGAGGCCCTGGCGGAACATGGGGTGGCGGATATCCCCTACAAGGAGCTGAAAAACGGTGAGCGGGAGTATGTGCGGGCCTGGTACCGGGAGGCCATGCGCCCGTTGCTGATGCCCCAGATCATCGACCCCAGCCACCCCTTTCCCCACCTGAAGAACAAGACCCTGTATGCCGCCGCCCTGCTGCGGGAGGGAGACAAGCGGCGGCTGGGCATCGTGGGGGTGCCGGATGTGGTGCCGCCCATCCTGCCTCTGCCGGCCCGGCCCGGCGCCTTCGTGCGGACGGAGGACATTCTGGCCCACCACCTGCGGAAGATCTTCAAGATCTATCAGATCGAGGAGCAGGCGGTGGTGTCCGTCACCCGGAACGCAGACATCAGCTATGATGAGGCTATGGACCAGGAGGACCTGGACCTGCGCGCCCAGATGACCAAGCTGCTGCGCCAGCGGGAGCGGCTGGCCCCGGTGCGGCTGGAGATGCAGGGGGAGGCCCCGGCTCTGCAGGCCATGCTGCTCCGGCGGCTGAGGCTGACGGCGGAGCAGAGCTATGTGTGCACCTGCCCGCTGGTTCTGAAATACGCCTACCAGCTGGACAGTCTGGACAGCGCCCTCTTTTACCCACCCCATGCGCCGGCATATCCCGCCTGGCTGGACCGGGAGGTGCCCATGTGGGAGCAGATCCGCCAGCGGGACGTGCTGCTGTTCTATCCCTACCACTCCATGCAGCCGTTTCTGGACCTGCTGCGCCAGAGCGCCGCGGACCCGGCGGTGGTGTCCATTCAGATGACCATTTACCGGGTGGCGGGGAAGTCCGCCGTCATCAAGCACCTGTGCGCCGCGGCGGAGAACGGCAAGGCCGTGACGGTGCTGGTGGAGCTGCGGGCCCGCTTTGACGAGGGCAACAACATCACCTGGGCCCGGGAGCTGGAGGAGGCCGGGTGCCGGGTGATCTACGGACCCGCCGGCTATAAGTGCCACGGCAAGATCTGCCTCATCACCCGAAAGGAGAAGACGGGGCTCAGCTATGTGACTCAGATCGGCACGGGCAATTACAACGAAAAGACCGCGGCGCTGTACACAGACTTCTCCCTGTTGACGGCGGATCGGACCATTGCCGCCGACGGCGTGGCCTTTTTCCAGAATATGCTGATCGGCGATTTGCGGGGCAGCTACGGCAAGCTGCTGGTGGCGCCGGTGTCCCTGAAGCAGACGCTGTTACGGCTCATCGACGGGGAGATCGCCCGGGGCGACCGGGGGCGGATCATCCTGAAGACCAACGCCGTCACGGAGCGGGAGCTGATCGACAAGCTGGCGGAGGCATCCCAGGCAGGAGTGCGGGTGGACCTGATCGTCCGGGGCATCTGCTGCCTGGTGCCCGGCGTGCCAGGCAAGACGGACCATATCACCGTGACCAGCATCGTGGGGGAGTTTCTGGAGCACTCCCGCATCTACTGCTTCGGGGAGGGTGCCCTGCGGCAGATGTACTTATCCTCTGCGGACATCATGACCCGAAATCAGGAGCGGCGGGTGGAGATCGCCTGCCCGGTGGAGAGCCGGGAGGTGCAGGACTTCCTCTCGGACTATCTGGCCCGGCTTCTGGGAGACAATGTGAAGGCCCGGCGGATGCTGCCGGACGGGGGCTTTGTCCGGGCGGAGCAGGCCGGCGCGGTGCCGGTTTCCGTCCAGCAGTTCTATCTGGACCATCCTCCCCAGATGCGGGCCACGGAGCGGGGAAAGGGCCGCGGCTGGAGACTGCCGGAGCTTCCGGAAGCGGAAGTAAAAAACAGCAGGAGCGGGAGCCCTTATGGGGTCCCGCTCCTGACAGCTGGAAAACAGATCGCGTCACGGCCGCCCGCCCATCAGGCGGGAGATGTTGGCGGCAGTGGCCTTCACGGCACGAGTCATCACGTCCAGCTCTTCTTTCATACGGAAGGTGGGACCGGCGATGCTGACCGCCGCCACCACCGTCTGGTCCAGACCGAAGATGGGGGCGCCCACGCAGATCAGGCCGGGTTCGATCTCCCCGTCGTCAATGGCGAAGCCGTTGATCCGGGCCTGGGCCAGCTGCTCCCGCAGCAGGTCCGGGGAGAAGACGGTGCGGTCCGTCAGCCGCTGCATCTGGGGCAGGTCCCGGCAGTAGGCGTCCACATAATCGGGATCGTGAAAGGCCAGCATGATCTTGCCGCCGCTGGTGGCGTGGGCCGGGGCTCGGGTGCCCACTTTCGTGTTGCACACCACGGAGCGGAAGGTCTCCACTTTGTCCAGATAAAAGATCTCCCGGTCCAGCATCACGCTGAGGTTGATGGTCTCCTTCACAGTGGCGGACAGCTTTTCCAGCTCCGGCCGGGCGGTACTGCGCAGATCGGAGTGGCTGAGGACGGTGCTGGAGAGCAGCAGGAGGCGTGGCCCCACCCGGTAGCTCTTGCGGACGGGATCCTGGACCAGATAACCCCGGTCCGTGAGGGTGGAGAGCTGGCGGTGGACAGTGGTGGTGGGCAGATCCAGCTGTGCCACCAGGCGCTTCAACGTCCATTCCGTCTCGTTATCCATGAAGCACTCCAAAATCTCCAGGGCGCGGAGGATGCTGGATACCTGTTCTTTTGCCATAAATCGGCCGCTCCTTTTTGGCGATATCATAGAAACATTCTGCCTTGACAAATGTTTGTCTATATAATATCATAAATCATAAGGAAAGAAAACAGGATCCGTAATTTTCCGTGGAAATGCTTCGTGTCGGGCCGCAGTTGCGGCTTTGGTTTTTGACACAATTTTGGAAAATGATCCCGTTCTACGGAAAAGCTGCCGCTTTTTTGGATACATGTCCAGAAAAGACCGGTAGCTTTGACAATTCTACCCAAAGGAATCCGCTTCCACCATACGGAATTATTGGAAATCAGGCAAGTTATGCGGCTGGCCGCATATCGAATATAGGAGGAAAGGAGGAGCCGGGGAAGCCGCGGGGAAAGACTTCCCGACAGATGATTCAGCCAATCGAAAATGGAGCGCATGAAGTTATTTGGGAGGTAGAATATGTTTATCATCGACATCATGATGGCGATTTCCAACTGGCTGTGGGGATGGCCGCTTCTGATCCTGACATCCGCAGTCGCTGTGTACCTGTCCGTCCGCTTTAAGTTCTTCCAATTCACCAGGTTCGGACACGCCATGAAGAACACGTTCGGCAAGATCTTCGACAAGGGCGACGGCGAGGGCGATATTTCCCCGTTCCAGGCCTGCTGCACGGCGCTGGCCTCCACGCTTGGCGTGGGGAACATCGCCGGTGTATCGGTGGCCATCGCCACCGGCGGCCCTGGCGCCGTATTCTGGATGTGGGCCGTGGCCCTCATGGGCTTCATCGTGAAGTTTTCCGAGATCACCCTGGGCATGGCCTACCGGGAGCGGGATCCTGAGACCGGCAGATGGCACGGTGGCTTCTATTGGTATGTGCGCCGGGGGCTGGGCAAGAGCTGGAAGTGGCTGGGCATTTTCTGGGCTGTGATCCTGGGCTGCGCCATGGTGTTTGCGCCCGCCGTGCAGGCCAACTCTGTGGTGGAGGCGATTCGGGTCTCCTTTGACGTTCCCGGCTGGATCGTGGGCGTGATCTTTGCCGTCATCATGGCCGTTGTGCTGGTGGGCGGCATCAAGAGTATCTCCTCCTTTGCGGAGAAGGTGGTCCCCCTGATGGCGCTGGCCTATGTGATCGGCAGCATCTTTATTCTGGTAAAGTTCGGCAGCAACATCCCGCACGTCTTTGCGATGATTTTTGAGTACGCCTTTACGCCTATGGCTGCCACCGGCGGCTTTGCCGGCTCCACCGTGATGCTGGCCATCCGTTGGGGCCTGGCCCGCGGCGTGTACTCCAATGAGGCCGGCACCGGCATGGCGCCGCTGGCCCACTCCTCCTCTTCCGCCAACCATCCGGTGAAGCAGGGCCTGTGGGGCATCAGCGAGGTGTTCGTGGACACCATCATCGTCTGCACCATGACCGCTCTGGTGGTCCTGTGCACCGGCGTGTGGACCGAGGGCGGCACCGGCGCGGCCCTGACCGCCACTGCTTTCGGCGCCGGTTTCGGCAACGCCATCGCTGGCACGGTGTTCGTGGTGGCCATCATCACCTTCTTCGCCTTCACCACCGCGCTGGTCAATGTGTACTACGGTGAGATCTGCATGACCGTCCTGGGCGGCAAGAAGTTCATTCTGCCCTACCGGCTCCTGGGCTGCGCCTTCGCCATCATCGGCTCTGTGGGCGCCCTCAGTGTGCTGTGGAATCTCTTCGACTTCTTCTTCGGTGTGTGCGCCGTGTGTAACCTGGTGGTCTGCTTCCTGATGCGCAAGCAGATCGGCGCACTGATCAACGATTACCTGACCCGGCTGAAGTCCGGCAAGTGGGAGCCCACCAGTGAGGCGGCGGCCAACGCCATCCCGGAGCTGTGGGTGAACGACAAGGCTGCGAAGTAAGGAACTGCCTGCTGCGCATTCGGCGTGCCCGCTTTCGGAACGGGTGCGCCGGGTGCGCGTGAGAAGATGATCAAAAGGAGATGTTACCAATGGAACAGGAACTGCGCATTTCCCAGCGGGCGAAGCAGTATCCAGCGTCCGGCATCCGAAAGATGTTTGATCTGGCGGCCCAGTACCCGGAGGCGATCAAGCTGACGGTGGGCGAACCCAACTTCGACACGCCCCAGTACATCAAGGACGCGGCGAAGAGAGCCCTGGACGAGGGGCAGACCCATTACGCGCCCAACGCCGGCACCACAGAGCTGCGGGAGGCGGTGGCCGCCAAGTACCGGAAGCAGTACTGGGAGGGCTATACCAAAGACCACGTCATCATCACCGTGGGGGCCATGGAGGGCTTGTTCCTGGCCATGATGACGCTGCTGGACCCGGGCGATGAAATCCTGGTGCCGGATCCCTGCTTCCCCAACTACTACGGGCAGGCCAGCAGCATCGGCGCCAGAGCGGTGCCCGTCCCCACGTATGAGGAATATGACTACCGGATCCAAGCGGCGGATATCGAAAAGGCCGTCACACCCCGGACCCGGGCGATCCTGCTGAACTCCCCCTGCAATCCCACCGGCGCGGTGCTGACGAAGGAGGACATCCTGGCCATCGCCAAGGTGGCGAAGACCCATGACCTGTGGGTGCTGACAGACGAGCCCTATGACGCCATCGTATACGACGGCATCCAGCCGTACAGCATGGCCCAGGTGCCCGAGATGCAGGACCGCGTGATGGTGCTGAACAGCTTCTCCAAGTCCTATGCCATGACCGGCTGGCGGATCGGCTATCTGGTAGCGCCGGAGCCGGGGTACATCAAGAAAATGGCGCAGCTGCAGGAGGGGGTGGCCTCCTGTGTGTCCACCTTCACCCAGGCGGCGGCGGTGGAGGCCCTGAAGAGCACGGCGTGCGTGGACCAGATGGTGGCGGACTACACCCGCCGCCGGGACATTCTGGTGGACGGACTCAACGCTATCCCCGGCATCACCTGCAAGAAGTCCGCGGGCAGCTTCTACGCCTTCCCCAACATCAAGGCATTCGGCAAGACCTCCCAAGCGTTTGCGGAGGAGCTGCTGGAGAAGTCGCCCTTCGACCTTTCCGGCGGACAGAAGCGCCGCACCGCCTTGCTGCGCGCGCTCTGGGCCGAGAGCGACACGCTTCTGTTGGATGAGCCCTTCACCGGCATGGACCCCGCCGTCATGAAAAAAGCCGCAGCCATGCTCAAGGTACGCTGCGGCAGAAAGCCCACCCTGCTGGCGACCCATGATAAAGAAGCCATCCGGGAGCTGGGGTGGAAAGTGATCGAACTGGGCTGAAACGAAAGGAGCCTGACCATGGAGAAAAAGACAAGCTGCCTGCTCTGCGTTCTTACCGCGCTGCTTCTCGCTGTGCTCTATCTCTGGGCCGCCCTCCGCCCGGGCGTCTGGCTGCGGGATGCCTTTTTGTACCGGCAGGCCGACGGCAGCTTTTCGGGCAAGGATGCGTATGCCGCCTACACCATGCAGGTTGCTCAGATGGAAAACGGTGCGGAAGTGGATTTCACGATGGACGGAGAGACGCGGCACTATCGGCTCGAATCGAAAGCCGAGGGCATGAGCGACCCGGGCGTAAAAATTGAGCAGGACGGAGTGGTCATTTTTACCGGGACCGCGCTGGGCAGCCCCGGCGACGCCATCCTGTGGCGGGAAGACGATGGGGGCCTTGCCGACGAGGTGAACGTCATCGTCAACGGCGAATACCAGAGATCCGACCTCTGGCCCAGCTGTAACTGGCTCTATAATGTGGCCGTCGGCGGGCGGCGGGAGACCCGGGGCAGCGTGGCGTTCCTGCTGCCGATAGGGGCGCTGGTGGTGCTCCTTGTGCTGGATGTCCGGTTCCCGCTGCTGTTCTGGAACCTCCGCCACGGGCTGGAAGTGTACGGCGGTGAGCCCACCGACTGGTATTACGCGATGCAGAGGGTGAGCCGTATTGCCAGCATCATCGGTGTTTTTGTGCTGGCGGCGATGAGCTTTGCTGTTCACTGAGGCTCACAGCAGCTCGGCAAGGATGCTGTTTTGTACGATGAGCCCGGCTGGCGTGAGGGCGAGGGTGTGGCCGTCAAAGTTGGCGTAGCCGCTCTTCACGCAGTTTTTCACAAAGGCCAGCTGTGCGGTGGAGAACTCCCTGCCATAGCGTTTTTTGTATTCGTCGAGGCTCAGACCTTTGCGCAGACGCAGCTGCAAGATGAGATAATCCTCCGCACCGCAGCCACCGTCCATGACGGGCGCGGCCTCGTCCCGCAGAAAGGCTTCGGTGTCGGCGGGGTAGTAGAACCGCTTGCCGCCCATGCAGGAGTGGGCCGCAGGGCCGATGCCCAGATAGTCGCCGCAGTCCCAGTAGATGAGGTTGTGCTTTCCCTCATAGCCCGGGCGGGCGAAGTTGGAGATCTCATATTGCCGGTAGCCATGATGTTCCAGCTGCTCGACGGCGTAGAGGTAGAAGTCTGCCGCCTCGTCGGAGGTGGGCAGACCCTCGGGGGGCGTCCGGCCAAAGGCGGAGTCGGGCTCGATCTTCAAGAGGTAGGCGGAAATGTGGACCGCGCCGCCATCCTCGATAAGCTCCAGCGTCTCGTCGAACTCGGCCTGCGTATAATGGGGCAGGGCCAGC
>ERZ836939.3174-NODE-3174-length-14473-cov-4.049175_pt1 | contig 14473 bp, 10 predicted proteins | sample MGYA00519912_ERZ836939 | MGnify/ENA primary metagenome ERZ836939 (study PRJEB31850, sample SAMEA3708810) | human gut metagenome | biome: human gut; feature: human-associated habitat; material: faeces | place: China | collected 2014 ... | reverse complement strand
ATTTCCTGCATTCTCTACACTCCTTTTGATGATTGCGGCGGCTCGCCGTTTTTTCATACAGTCTAAACTTTCCCCTGAGAATTCTTATAAGTTTTCTCCATTTTCTTTGATAGTACGAGCATACCAAGCAAAAGAATCCTTTGGAATACGCTGCTGAGTGACAAAATCCACATAGACAAGCCCAAACCTATCGTTGTAGCCACGTTTCCACTCAAAATTATCCAAAAGAGACCATTCAAAATATCCCCGAACATCTATACCATCTTCACATGCCCGACGCAGATGCGCAAGATGGCGGCACAGATAATCAATTCGCTGCGGATCATGCACCTTCCCTTCCCTATCTGGCCAGTCGTGAGCAGACATGCCGTTTTCTGTAATGTAAATTGGTGTTTTATAGCGCTCATACAAAAATTTTGTACCCCAATACAGGCAGTCGAAATTCACATGCCATCCAATTGCCGTTCGCGGCCCCCCTTGAGGATAAGCAACTTTTTCCGGCTGACCGCCTGTGCCCATTCGCGTGGGAATCCCCCGATAAATATTTTGTCCGTAAAAGTCTAGCGGCTGGCATATGGTTTTCATATCCGCCGTTCCTATTTGGGGCAGATCCCGCTCCAGCTCATGCAGCCCATCCTCTGGGTAATGACCTAGCATTACCGGATCGCTCCACCACGTCACACTCCAGGCCCAATCATCTCCTGGAACAGATAAGTATGCCCGTCGCGCAGCCTCCACATCTGCAATATTATCTGTTACAGGCACACGTGCATTGGAGGTAGGTGCCCATCCAATTTGCGCCCCAGGCACCGTCGCACGTAACGCCTGCACCGCCTTACCGTGGGCCAGTAGTACATGGTGAGCCATTTGAAGGGCCTGTGCACGTGATGTACGCCAACCCGGTGCATGCATGCCTTGGCAAAATGCATTACCGATGAACACCTGCGGTTCGTTAAATGTCATATAATGCTTTACACGCCCGCCCAGCCGCTTTCCGATAATCGCGGCATATTCCGCAAACCACTCTGACGCTTCTGGTGAAAGCCAACCACCGCGCTCCTGTAGTGCCTGCGGCAAATCCCAATGGTACAGCGTCAGATAAGGCGTGATGCCTTGTTCCAATAGGCCGTCCACCATTTCCTCATAAAATTGCAGCCCTGATTCGTTCAGCTGCCCAATACCATTTGGTAGCACCCGTGGCCAAGAAACTGAAAACCGGTATGCCTTTATCCCCAATTTCGCCATTAGGGCCACATCAACAGGCCAGAGATGATAATGGTCACATGCCACATCTCCCGTATGGCCCTCGAATATCTGCCCTGGTTCTTTTGTATAGACATCCCAAATCGACGGGCCGCGGCCGTCCTGTCCTGAGGCCCCCTCAATCTGGTATGCACTGGTCGCTACCCCCCACACAAAATCTTTCGGAAAACTCATAGCATTCTCCTTCAGCTGCTTCAAGGTCAGCCGTTGAAATTCTTTCAATGCAATGCCGCGGCCGTTGTCACAACAAAACTGTTTTCGGCCGCGGCAAATATTTTTTACTAGTGTTTCAGTATGTGTCCGCCACGCTACGTACAAACAAACTTTTCTGTAGCTGCTCTGCCGTCACCTCCGGTGCGACACCATTCTTCGCCAATGTGACACATACCCCCTGCGGCGTGCATAAGGGGAAATCATTGTCGGAAAACGGGCTGTCTGTCAGCTCTGTCTCCAGTTCTACCTGATGGGCATAGCAATCGCTTTTCACATAGATAGCAAAATTTTCGTCTTCTTCCTCCACACGCACCGTATAAAAGGGTTGCGGCAGTCTCATCTGCTTCGGCCTACAGAATAGTACACTGGCATACGCGCTGTCAGCGCCCTCCACACATAGACGATACGCCGCAAATATGGTGTCCTGTGCATGTTCCTGCATCTCTCCTGCAAAATCTATCACGTCCAGCTGCTGTACACTAAGTGGCTGTATCTGAACCGATACCATAGTATGAGCCAAAAGCGTATAAGCGGTATCGCGCAGTTCTACTTCAACTAGTCCCTTCAATACTGCACGGCTGTCGTTATGAACCCACAAACGCAGTTCAGTCCCCTCCGCCTTGGCTGTTACCATACGCGGGGCAAAGAAGCGCCGTGCATAATAATGCAGCGCTTTCCAGCGGCCAAAATAGTCGATGCTCGCCCACGATGCTACAGGCCAACAGTCGTTAAGTTGCCAGTAAATAGCGCCCATGCAACGGCCTCTGTTGCGCCGCCAGTGCTCCACACCGTGCCTAATCGCTTCCGCCTGCAGAAGCTGTGAAATATAAAGCAGGTTTTCAAAATCTTTGGGATATCGGTAGTAGCTGGAAATATAGTACATGATCAAGCCGTTAGCCGCACCATTTTTTTGATGACTTTCCATCACAGGTGAAAAAATATTGTGGTCGTCGAATTCCGTAAATGTCTCCACCGTTCTTCGTCCGGGGAACGATTCAAAGCCAAACTCGGAACAAAAGCGGAAATAGAATTTTTCGTAATCTGTGAACGGCTTCATACCATGCCATACATCCCAGTAATGTACATCCCCCCGATTCTCTGCATTAGGTTCGTCGAAAGAACCACCAGAAGAAGGCGAAGATGGCCAGTAAAACACCCCCGGTGCATTCTGTTCCATCTCCTGCGGAATCACATACTCAAACTGCTTGATATAATCTGCTTTCAGCGCGGGGTGATGTGTCACCACATCAGGCCACTCCACCCAGCCGAGCTCCATCTCATTATTGCCGCAGACAAGGCCCAGACAAGCGTGATGCCGGATACGCACCAAATTGTCCCGCAGTTCCGCGCGGATATTTTCTTCAAATGCTGCATCCATTCGGTATACATTGCAGGCAAACATGGCATCCTGCCATACAATCAAACCTAAGCGGTCACAAGCATCATAAAACCAATCATCTGGATAATAGCCGCCTCCCCATACGCGAATGGAGTTAAAATTAGCTATGGCACAGTCCTTCAGAAGGCGTTGTGTCCGCTCCGGCGTTACCCGTGTGATTACATTATCTTCTGGCACATAGTCTGCTCCCATGGCGAATATCTTGACGCCATTTACCTGGAAACAGAACTCCTCGCCCCATTCGTCTTTTTCGCGGCTCACTGTCAATTCCCGCAGGCCAATCTGTTTTTGCCATACGTCCTGTACTTGACCGTTTTCGCCCCATAACTCTACCCGCAGGGTATATAACGGCTGCTCACCATAGGTGTTGGGCCACCAGAGCTGTGGAGCTGCCACTGTAAAGGATACGGATGTTTTCCCGGTATTCGGCTCTTCCTGTGCTTGCATCGTGTCGCCAGACGGTGACGTAAGCACACAGCAAACGGTATTTTTGTTCGAGCCGGGAAGTTCATCCAGCTGTATGTCAACCTGCAGTGAAACCGTCCCCTTGTTGTGCCTCTGTTCCACATGCACGTCGGCCAGGCGTGCGCCTGAAAAAGCGTTCAACTCCACCGGACGCCAGATACCAGTATCAGGCAACTGGGGTCCCCAGTCCCAGCCAAACATACAATGCGCCTTGCGCAAAAAGTTATTTCCTCGGATACAGCCTTTTGCTACATAGTGTACTATTGCATCCTGTCCTTTCTCACGAATATACCGTAAGGAAGAGTGAAATACAATTTCCAGACAATTCTCGCCCGCTTTCAGCCTACCACTGACAGGGAAGTGCCAGGTACGATGCATATTATCCACCATTCCCAGAAATTCTCCATTCAGCCGTATATCAGCCAACGTGTCCAGTCCGTAAAATACTAACTCCGCATATTGCTGTGCCAGCACTTCCTTTTGAGGAGTAAAGTACAACGTATAGCAAAAATCCTGATCCAGCAATTCACGAACTTCATACTCATTTTTGCGGTAAAAGGGGTCGGGCGCCAGTTTCGCGTCCAGCATTGCATGCAGTACACTGCAGGGAATATCCGTCTTTACTTTCCAACTCTCGCCCATGCAGGGCTGAATATACCAACCTCGGTTCAGTTCCTGTGTTATCATGAAACTCCTCCGTTTTTTTGAATGAATCTGTTTTGATGTCCTTAATCCCGTGGGCCGAAGCACTGTAGCACCCGAAGCTGCCCGGCTGGGGCTGCACGCAAAACAAAGTCACTTGTGCCTGCCGGTACAAAGTACTGACCTGGTGCGTTCAACTGCAGAATCCCCCCCTTACATTCCAGCGTGCCTGCGCCCTCCAGAACGTAAAGCCCGCTGAATCTTTCGTTCTTTACTTTTAACTCGCCATCTGTACGCAACTCACGCATGGCAAAAAATGGAGTGTCCTCATAACCCACGAGTTGTGCAGAGTCCCCTGTCTGTTCCCCGGGGAACGGACGACGCGGCAGGAACCATTTTTTTCGCGCCGCATCACGGCTGAACCCTTGATAATGAAAACATTCAAACATTTGATTGAAACCAAGTCCCTGGTGGCACATCTCATCTGCCACAGCGAAACCACTTGGGGTAGTGCGCTCCACGCGGATCGTATAATCTGTCGGTTCCTGAATCTCTGCCAGAAAGCAGCCCGCACCAATAGCGTGCGGCACGCCTCCTTCAATGAGAATTGTCTCACCGGGGTGCACCTCATAACGGTGCAGACAATCCAGCATTCCCGGAATCTCCTGCTTTTTAAACAGCTCCTGCCAGTATTCCCGTGTCACACCTTCACGAAAGCCTAGATATACGCAAGGAGCTTCTCCCTCTACCATGCGACCGTCCAAAATATGCCAACATTCTGTCTTTCCGAAAGAAGACCCCAAAAGTCTCTGCGCAGTCTCTCTGTCAGGGTGAACCTGAATCGTTAATCTCTCTGACGAGTCAATAAGCTTCACCAGAACGCCCGGATGCGCACCGTGTGCCGCCGCATGAGTACTGCCCAGATAAGCAGCTGGATCTGATTCCAAAACCGACTTCAATGTAATCCTCGGAGTCTGCGCCAGATGAGAAAGCCCTTCTTCTGGAAAATCCTCCCTCCCGGAGTTTCGCGCTGCTACCACAGACATGATCCATTCCTCTGGGAAGTGTCCGTCTCTGCCCATGCCGCGCTGTACACCGTGCAGTTCATCCAGTCGTGCTCCCCCTAAATAAGTCCTCCAAGCACGGGGATAATCCAATTGAAACGGAAGATCAGTTCGCATCATATATCCCCTCACTTTTCATAAACATACACGGCATGGCTACACGCAGGCAATGTAAATACGGCCTGATTATCCGCCTGTACCGTATTTCCAGTAAACAACTCCGTCAACACGACTCCTGCTGGAAGCCCTGTCAGCGACACATTCTCGGCCTTATCGGAGAAATTCACAGCCAGTACCGCCTTCTGTGTTTCCGATTCGATATATGAGAGATGGACATGCTCGTCCTTCTGCGCACGTATGCAGGATACCTTTGCCGTCACCTGAGAAATTATTTCCTTCAGCTCCGGCCACAGCTTTTCCAGCAGAACCAACCCTTCAAAATTGTTGAAATAAAGCGTCTTGCCCTTACCATATTCGTGCAGCACCACAGCCGGCGTACCATCTTCCATTACAGCCAGCACACGGGCAGACGGATCTGTCAGCTTCAGCTTCTGACTTTGGTAGCCTGTATGCAGTGTCCCCTCTTTGGTTTTCATTCCTTTACCGCTATCAACATCAATTTCTACCACGCCGAACAGCTTTGACAATGTTTTACCTGGGATTCCTTCTGGCGGTACACAGCCACGGTCATCCAGCGCCCCCATACGGCCGTCCGCAATGAGGACACCGCCGTTTTCCACATAGCGGCACAAGCTTTGCGCTTCTTCCTCACTTATGCGAATAGCGCCTGGCAGAACCATTACAGGCACCTGCCGCTCCCCCACGCCAAGGCGCGAGAGGTCTGTAAATTCAACCGACATTCCCCAGTTCCAAAACAGCTTGTACCAGCCCTCCATATTTTGTGCCCAAAAGCTTTTGCCCGCTTCGCCAAATTTCAGTAGGCTGTCAAAGTACAGACGCACGTCGTAATTGTAAGCGATTTGCACTGAGGGACTCGAAATGCAGAAATTATCGAATAATTCACTATTGGAACGGATGACTCTCATCAAAGAACTCATCGCCTCAGCGCGCTCATTCGGGGTACCATCCATCAGTGTAAGACCTCGGCCAGTAGCTTGATACCCGTGCAGGAACGGGCGCCAGCGCCACAACTGCATACCTGAAAGCCCAGTGAATATACACATAAGTGTCCAGCTTACCAATTCCTCGCAGTTTACTTCGCTGCCTGGCGTCAGCACAGACTGAGTGTGCGTCTGCAGCTCGTTGACGAAATAGGGCTTGTGCGCCTTGCGCGCTGCGCCCGCTGGAATGGAAAAGTACATCGACAACGTCCAGGGTGTGTCTTTGTAATTGCGCCCCCAGCTCTTAGGATAAAACGTAGCCCCATAAATATCGGGCACATAAGCTGTTTCAAACTCATCATTGTTGCGCATAGTGACATCTTGTGCAACAACCGCAGATGATGTGCCGTCCACAATAATTGGATGCGCATCATCATACTTCCTTGCCGTATCATACAAAAAACGACAAATTTCTGTGACATTAACACTACGGAACTTTTCATACTCCACCGCAGGCAGCAGGCTGGACCAAATACTATATGGAGCGCGGCGCATCTCCGAGCGTACCTGCTCAAAGCTCTCATAGCGGCGATACCATTCCTTGTTCAGCTTCTCAATGGTGCCGTATTTTTCACGCAACCATTCCTGGTATTTGCGTGTTGTCCATTCGTCATCAGAGCGAAAATGTGCTTCGTTGAATACATCCCAGCCATAAACAGCGGGGTGATCCTTCAAGGCCGTAATCGCTTCGCGGAAATATGTATCGAAATAGTCTCGCACCACAGGATGGTTCAGATTCGCCCACATACAGTCTACGTTATACCATGGCCCATACTGATCCCCATACTCCATCTCCGACGTACAAGCTGAATCTGGCATGAATTCCTGTGCCTGATTTTGGCCAAACAACTGCAAAATGGCTTTCATACCCAGCTCTTGGCACAAATCGAGTACATAGCGTGTTTTGCTGAACACCCACTCATGGCTGCTCTTCGCCAGCCACGCATTGCCGATAGGCCACAGGGTTATCAGGTTGAAGCCGCAGTCCCGCATATTCGTAAGGTCCCGCCGCATTTCCTCATCTGTGTAGTCCTGCTCGATGATATATACTGCTCCAAAGAGGAATTTACTCATATTGCATGTCTCCTTTTCAATGGTTCAACTCCTTAAAGGTGCCCGGCGTATAACCCGTGTACTTTTTGAAGATGAACGCAAAATATTTGTAATCGTTAAAGCCCACCTTCGCCGCGATTTCATAAACCTTATCTCCCGGCTGTTGTAGGATAAGAGCCTTTGCTTTTTCAATTCGGAATTTATTCAACCATTCGGTGAAGTTCTCTCCCGTTTCCTGCTTAAATATTTTACTGAAATAATTCGGTGTCACGTATACGGCGGCAGCCACGTCCGAAACCTGAATACTCTCGGCATAGTGCGCCTGCACATATTCGATGCTGTCTCGTACAGTATGTCGGTAGTTGCTTCCTCTCCTCTCTTCCAGCGCCCGCATCGCACGTGAATATACATTTTTTACAAACATCCTGATTTCATCTAGCGTCTCGTAGCATTCAATCTCATCCACGATATGAGAATTTTGACCAAACGCCTCTTTCAATGTGATTTGGTCATCTGACAAAGCACGCAGTGCTGGCAACAACAATACAACACCGAACTGCCGTACTGCTTTGCGCGTATATGCTCCACTGGAAAAATACGTTTCGAATATCTCATCCAATTTCTTCTGTACATCCAGACTCTTATTCATTGCGACAGCCTCTTTTAAGGCGTCTTCATCTGCACGCGCCAGAAGCACTGTTCCGTTTCCAGCATCCTCGGGCATGTCTCCTGCTAAAATCACCTGGTTTTTTCCTGTACATACTTTACGATCCAGGGCTTCACACGCACGGATACCTGAAGCACGCAATTCCTTCAGCGTATCTGCGCATGTACCAACGGCTGCTGTAACTGTGAAGTGGAAAAAGCGCTGAGTATAAAATTGGATCTGCTTGCAGGCTTCCACGACATCATCGAGCGTGCTCTGTTCCATACATATCACACCTAGGAGACTGCTTTCAGCCAACAGATAACCGAAAGCCGCAGAACCCAGTGCGCTCAACAGCTCTTCCGCAATATTCAGCACCGAATAACGCATTAATGTATCACTGCCCGGCACGGGCGCACGCTGGCCCCAATCGTCAATATCTAAAGCCACAGCCATATACTGCGGCCCATCCAAGGGAATGCCCAACTCTTTCCCGTCTCGAAAAAAAGTCTCCTCTGTTATGCGGTCTGCCAAAAAATCGCGCAGGCATGCACCGCGCATCACTGGTAGATTGCGCGCTAGTACCTGCTGCGTGGCAATTTGACGCATTTTCTCTTCCCTCTTTGCGTTAATATCGGTGCACAGACGCTGCATCAATCTTTCCAGTTCATCCACACGTACTGGTTTGAGCAAATAATCCATTACACCAATCTGAATGGCCTGCTGCATATACTCAAAATCACTGTATCCCGTCAACAGAACAACCCGCGTGTCCGGGCGTTTCTTCAATAGTTCCCGCGCAAACTCTAGGCCGCCGATGATCGGCATTTTGATGTCTGTGATTACGATGTCAGGGCGCAACAGCAGTGAGCGGTTCAGTGCATCTCGCCCATTTGCCGCCTCGCCTACTACTTCGATATCCAAGACGCCCCAATCTACTACATTAGCAATGCCGCTGCGTATCACCGCTTCATCGTCAACAATCATCAATTTCAGCATTCGTTCTTTGCTCCTTTCTCAGCGGCTGGATAACGACCGCTGTCAGGCCGCCGGTTTCGTTTGCCTCAAAATGTAGACCATACTTCTTGCCAAAGCACAACTGAATGCGGCTGTGCAGCCCTGCAATAGCAAACCCCCGTTTCCCACTGGAATAGGATTCCAGCAGACGATTCACCTCTTCCACATCGCATGCGATGCCGTCATCCGACACGCGGTAAATCAGACACCCCTGTTCGCTATATATTTGCACACGGATGCTCCCGGTTGCGCCTTTGGGCTCAATGCCATGGAAAATAGCGTTTTCAATTAAGGGCTGAAGTGCAAAATTAACTGTCTCACAGTTCTCCAGTCCATCTTCTACCTCAAGCTGAAAATCGATGGTATCGGAATAACGGCATTCCTGTATCATCAGATAATTGTGTGTGTATTCCAACTCTTTTGACACGCTGACGACGCGGCTATCCGTTTCTACCGCAGAGCGAAATAACTGAGACAGTGCCTCCACCAAGCGGCAGGTCTCAGGGGCGTCCTCCATACGACTCATCCAGCAAATGGTATCGAATGTGTTGTAAAGAAAATGTGGGTTGATATACGCCTGCAGTGCCTTAATCTGCGCATCCTTTTCTCGCAGCTGGAACAAATATACATCATTAAGCAGTTCGTGAATGCGGCGGGACATCTTGTTGAAAGAACAGGCGAGCACTGCAGTTTCATCGTTGCCCGCTTCCGAGATTGTAAGATCATAATTGTTTTCTTCCAACCTTTTCATAGAATCTGTGACCGTGGTGAGAGGGCGCAGGACCATTGCCGAAAACAACCGTGCAAGAATCGCACTGACAATGAATAGCACTGCACAGAGCGTTACCAGCATCATTAAGAATGAAAACTGCTGTTCCCTTTGACCCATACCTGACAAGGGGCTACTGCTCACCAGATACCAGTTTGGATAGTTCAGGCGGTAATATGTGAGCTGCACCACTTTATCCTCCAGCTGTGCCTGTTGCGTTCCTTCTGCTCCAGCAAGCACAAAATCCTTTCCGAACAAATCCACCACGCTTTTCCCTTCACGAATCTGCTCCGAAGCAATGATAACGTTACCGTTTTCCACCAACATATTTTCCATCTGCTCCACGCCACCACTATCTAAAAGCTGCGTAAAGTTCACAACAGGAACGCAGAGCTGCACATACCCCAGCGTTTTGGATAGGTCGTTGACGTCTCGCACCCGGCGCGCAAAAACATAGGCCTCTTTAATGGAAAAATAGCCACGCTCGGCCTGTCCTACGAATGTAAGATGCCCGTTGCTTTCATCTGCTGCCCGCTTTTGTGAGTCGGTAAGGTCTCCGTAAGCCGACCCAGAGCGAAAGTAAAGGCCGTCCTCCCTCAGTACATGCAACTCGGAGATATACTTGTCATAGGTGAGATGATTGGTGAGAAAACCAGAAAGATTCAGCGCCGCCGCGCCAGACGCGGCCTTATTATCCGCTGTGAGGTAGTGGTATACGGCGCTCTGCTGAAACAACTCCAGAGAATTGTTTTTCAAATCCTCCAGCATATACTCCAATGCGGTGGCTGTTTTGTTCGCAGCAGTAGCATTGGACTGCATAATACGCTCAGAAAGCGAACGTGCATTGAGCATATATGCAGTACCCGCCACCACCACAAGTGGCAACGCTACTAAAAGCAGGATGATGCACTGCAATTTGTATCGCAGGCTGAAGAAAAACGGTTTCTTTTTCATGTCCGTGCCTCCTAATATCATTCCTGTCTTTTATTGTAAAAGGCACCCAAGCAAAATACAAACTATTTTTCACGGACGGCTTTGGAATGACTCATCCCTTTACCGCACCTGCCACCATCCCTTTCATAATCTGATTATAGAAGCACAGATAGATGACGATGACAGGAATTGAGGCAATCGTAAGCGCCGCAAATAGCAACACATAGCTTGTCGCGTAAGCGCCACGAAAATATGTCAGGCCGATGGGGACCGTCTTATACTTATTGTTACTGATAAGTACCAATGCCAGAGGAAACTCGTTCCATGTATTGAGGAACGTGAGGATAGCGGAAGTGGCCAATACCGGCTTGCACACCGGCATAATGATGGAAAACATCGAGCGTACATGGCTGCAGCCATCAATATAGGATGCCTCTTCCAGTTCAACAGGAATACCGCGCACATAACTTTCCACAAGGAAAATGGCCATGGGAAGTGCGAAAGCGATATACGGCAATAACAGAGTAAACACTTTGTTAACAAGATGCATGTATTTGAATTCGATAAAAATAGGTAACAACAGAGCATAGATGGGGATAAGCATACCAGCCATAAACAGGAAATAAATGGCGTTGCGTCCACGGAAGTGGAAACGCGACAAGCAGTATCCAATGGTGAACGCCAGCAACAAAGTAAGCACTGTTGTGAGCACACTGTTAAGCAGGCTGTTGACGGCATAAGTACCCATATTTCCCGCAATAAATGCCTTGACGTAGTTACCCCACTGTGGTGACTCCGGCAGCGCAAGGATATCCAGTGCGAATTCCTTATCTGTTTTCAGAGAAGAGTAAATCATCCATATGACCGGGGCGATGCATGTGATTGACAGCGCCCAGCACAGTACATTTGCCACAAGGCTGGAAGCGCCATTTTTTAGTTTAGAGGTGACCGGATTATATGTAGTATTAATCATTGTCCCTTTTCCTCCCTCCTACCAGCTTACTGACAGCCACCAGCAGCAAACTGAGCACCAATATACCGATAGCGCATGCACTGCCGTAACCGTATCGCTGCCGCACAAACGACATCTTATAAGCATACAACGCCACGACCATAGAACTTGTGCCGGGGCCACCGCCCGTCATTGCATAAATTTGATCGAATGTTTTCATATTTCCGGAAATGCATAGGATAATTGTTACCACAACGGTACTTTTGATCATTGGCAGCACGATGAAACAGGAACGCCTCCAACCGTTTGCACCGTCCAATTCTGCGCATTCCAGTACACTAGCGTCGATGCTTTGGATTGCCCCCAACAGGATGACCATGTAATATCCAATCCACTGCCAAATTTTAGGCGCTGCCAAGGATTGGATGATAATATTGGGGTCATCCAACCAAGGTTGTATCCAACTTTCCAAGCCAAACATATCAAGGAATTTGTTCAAAAGGCCATAATCCTTGTTGTAGATGATCTGCCACAGATACGCAACTACGATGCTGGACAAAATGACCGGAAAAAAGATGACCGTACGATGGAAATTTTTGAAACGCACCACACGCGAAGTGAGTAGCATGGAAAGCACAAACGCGATACCGATCTGGCCTATCACAGAATAAATTACGAACAGAATATTATTCCAAAAAGCCTGCCAAAAATTTTTATCTTTTAGTAGCTCTATATAATTCTGCAGAGCGATAAACGTTTTGTTGATGCCGCCGTCCCAGTTGAACAGGCTGAAATAAAACGCTACGCCCAGCGGCACAATACAGCACATCACAAACAGCAGTACGCCTGGGATCAAAAGTGCCGCCAGCGTCAGCTTTTTGGGCTTTATCTTATTGTACACGGCGTTCCCTCCAATTTTTTAAAAAACCGCACGGCCTTCTCGAAAGACCGTGCGGCACATTGTCAGTCTTGATTATTTACGCCCCAGTCTCAGCCGTTTTCCATCTCATACTGATTCTGCAACTCCTGAGCCAGCGTCTCAGCTGTCTTGGTGTTGTTCAGAATCTCCTGCAAGCCAGACTGCATGACGTCCATAAGTCCAGAGGACAGCTGATGATCATATACCGGAATAAAGCGACGTCCATCGATGAATTCAAAATACTGAGCAGCCATCACAGCAGATTCATCCAGCGTATAATCGTCTGCGCTATATGCGGAAACAACACCGCTCATCGCGCATTGCGTAGCAAACTCAGGGCCTACAACCGTAGTAAGAAAATCCACTACAACCTCACGCTTAGATTCGTCCAGCTTGGAGTTCACGGCAAAGCCCCAGCCAGAGCCGCCGGTGATTACTTCAGCCTCGCCCTTGCCGCCCTCCACAGTAGGCATCGCGGCAAACTTCACAACAGCTTTCATATCGTCTTCCATATTGGCGTCCAGCGCAGACACAGCCCAACTGCCGTCGAACATTATAGCAGCTTGGCCATTCATGAACGCGGCACGCTGTGCATCGCCGTCGATGCTGTTGACATCGCTATTGAAAGCACCAGTGGCTGCTAGGTCATACAGGCTTTGCAGAGACAACACAAATTCCTCGTCCGTAAATTTGGAACCAGTATTATTACGCAGACTCTGGTACCATTCGTCTCCTGTACACCGGTTACCCAGCGTTGACATAATGACGGATTCTGCCGGCCACAACGGAGAGTTGCCCAGCTCAATGGGCGTGATGCCGGCAGCACTCAGTTTCTCGCAAGCTTCGATCAATCCATCCCATGTGGTGGGGAATTCCGTGATGCCAGCCTGCTCGAACAATGCCGAGTTATAGAAAACAAAAGTATTCGTTACTTGATAAGGAACGGCATAAGTGCCGTCACCGATTTCAAAGTTTGAGAATACACCGTCACGGAAACCGTCTACCCATTCGGAATTCTCACTGAGTATATCGGTAAGATCCATCACGTAGCCGTTTTCTACAAAGCTTTTAGCCATCTGGCCTTTCATCTGAAAAATATCGGGCAACTCATCAGCAGCAGCCAGTGTCTGTACTTTGGTTCCCATATCTGCGGTATTCAACGTTTCTTCCTCAATAGTTACATTGGGATGCTCCTGTTTGAATACTTCGAGACGGGCACGAAATGCTTCCGTCATGCCTTCACCCTCAACGAACTGGTCCATCAATGTCAGTGTGATGGGCTCATCTGTTGCGGTAGATGTAGCTGATCCAGATGTACCGCCCGTGGACACCATGCTACCGCCGGAAGCAGCCGTGTCGCTACATCCAACACAACTCAGAGCCATGGCTGCAGCCAAGGCAAATGCTAGTAACTTTTTACGCATAATGTTTTCCTCCTTAAATGATTACTTGTGGCGCCCGGCTTTCACCCCTGGCGTCTTTTGATGTTTATATTCTACAGTACTCTCAAAAGCATAAAAAGTCAGTAAAACTATCACTTTATCTAATATTCTACGATGCCCTATTTTTGCTGGAACACACATTTCATTTTTCACCCGCCGCAGTGGGAGACACTCCAGAATCGGTTTTCTTTGCGCAATTCAATACATTTTCTAGATTTATCATAATTCCTCACGCAACATCCTATCTTTTGTATTGAATTGAATGGGCTACCGCCTTTTGCCACGTACGTGCCATTAACACGCTCGGACTATTACAGCGGCACCGTTGTTATATTGGTTGCTCAGAGCCTGCCCTATAGCTCCCGCAAACATTCCAACTTAGGTAATTTCCCCTTTAGCAACAGAGCAAAAAGCCGTGTTCATTGCCGAATACGATTTTTATTCTTTTATGTTGGCACATCTGGGCTGCACAAGTACAGGTTTTATCCTCATTCATATACTCTCCTTTACAAGCGAAAGCGCCTTGCTGCACAGCCGCTGCAGTTCCTCCACCTGTGCGGGGGAAACGCTTTTGA
>ERZ836939.3169-NODE-3169-length-14478-cov-12.485683_pt1 | contig 14478 bp, 13 predicted proteins | sample MGYA00519912_ERZ836939 | MGnify/ENA primary metagenome ERZ836939 (study PRJEB31850, sample SAMEA3708810) | human gut metagenome | biome: human gut; feature: human-associated habitat; material: faeces | place: China | collected 2014 ... | reverse complement strand
TTTTCTCCCCCTTCTTTTCCGGCAAGACGGAAAAGAAGGGGCCGTCGGAGACATAAGGCAGTCGCAAATTTGCGACAGCAATCCCTCAGGCGCTTCGCGCCAGCTCCCTTTACACAAGGGAGCCTTTGGTTACAGAGGGACGATCTCCACCACGGTGAGGATGCGGTCCTGGATGCGGAAGCGGATGTCGAGGCCGGAGAAGTTGAAGCCGTAGCGGCGCGTCGGGTCGTGCTGGTAGCCGGGGATGGGGCCGCAGGCGAGCGCCTGACGGAGGCCGGCGCGTTTGCTCTCCGGGATCAGCGCTTCCAGCTCCGGCGGGAAGACGACGGTCAGCGGCTCGGCGTCGCGCTTGCCGTCGAAGCCGTCGACGGCGTCCGGATGGCTGTCGGCGTAGGGCAAGTAGGGCTTAATGTCGTAGATCGGCGTGCCGTCGACCAGGTCTGCGCCCGCGACGTACAGAACCGGCCCGTCCTTCGTGTGCAGCTCCGTCCTTAGAAGCTGCACGCACGAGAGCCCCAGCGGGTTCGGCCGGAACGGCGAGCGCGTGGCAAACACGCCTACGCGCGTCTTGCCGCCGAGCTTCGGCGGCAGCACCGTCGGCGACCAGCCTGCGCCCGCGACCTTGTCAAACTCCCAGATCAGCCACAGGTGCGAAAAATCTGCAATGCCGCGCAGGCAGTCCGGATTGCGGTAGGCGGGGGCAAAGACGATCGTGGACGTCAGCTCCGATGCCAGCCCCGACTGCCGGGGCACGCCGAACTTGGTCGGGAAATCGGTATGGATGTGCGCAATGGGTTCGATCTGCATGAGGATGCACCTGCTTCGTTCAGTTTCTTTTCTGTATCATACCACACGGCGCGGAAAAATCAAAATTCGTTTTACTTTTCCGAAAAAAACGAGTAGAATATCTCTGCACAGGAGGTGCGTAACGATGCATGACGAATTGACAGCCGTCGATATCAAAAAGATGGAGCAGGAGGTCGAATACCGCCGCCTGCAGCTGCGGCCGCAGCTGCTCGAGGACGTGAAGACCGCGCGGGAATTCGGCGACCTCAGCGAGAATTTCGAATACAAAGCGGCCAAGCGCGAAAAAAGCCGCAACGACAGCCGCATCCGCTATCTCGAGCGCATGATCAAGACCGCGAAGGTCATCGACGCCAGCTCGAACCCGGACGAGATCGGCCTGTTTGACAAGGTGACGATCTACATCGAGGAGGACGACGAGGAGCAGACCATCGAGCTTGTCACCACGCTCCGCCAGAACGCGCTCAAGGGCCTCATCAGCAAGGAATCGCCCGTCGGCAAGGCCGTCATGGGCCACAAAAAAGGCGACCGCGTCACCGTCCACGTCAGTGAGACCTACAGCTACGACATCGTCATCCGCGACGTGCAGAAGGGCTCGGACGATGAGTCGCTGCCCATCAGCAGCTATTAAGATGCCGCTAAGATGCGCCCGGCCTGCTTGACAGCCGGGCGTTTTTCTGCTTTAATAGCTCTGATAAAAGGGAGTAGCAGGCGGGTCTGCCCGCGTTGCCTGCGTCAGTACGGCAGTTTGCCCGCAGGCGACTGAAATTGTGAGACTTTTACCGAAGCATCGCGTATGCTTGGGTAAAGGTCTTTTCTTTTTATCAATTTTTTGAAGGAGGACTTTTTGTGGCGCAGTTATTTTCAAATGTAGGCAATCTCACCTGGCAGCAGGCGGTGATGTGGCTGATCGGCGGGATCCTCATCTATCTGGCGGTCAAGCGGGATATGGAGCCCGCGCTGCTGCTGCCGATGGGCTTCGGTGCGATCCTGGTCAATCTGCCGCTATCCGGCGCGGTGACGCAGATCGTCGACGGTGTGGAGGAGATCGGCGTTCTGAACGTGCTGTTCGACGCGGGGATCGCGAACGAGCTGTTCCCGCTGCTGCTGTTCGTCGGTATCGGGGCCATGATCGACTTTGAGCCGCTGCTGAATGATCCGAAGCTCATGTTCTTCGGTGCGGCGGCGCAGTTCGGCATTTTCTTCACCTTCAGTCTGGCCGCCCTTCTGGGCTTTCCCATCAAGGACGCGGCGGCCATCGGCATCATCGGCGCGGCGGACGGCCCGACGGCGATCTTTATGGCGAATTTCCTGAGATCCAACTATTTGGGCGCGATCATGGTGGCGGCGTATTCGTATATGGCGCTGGTGCCGATCGTCCAGCCGCCGGTCATCCGTGCGCTGACCACAACGCACGAGCGGCGGATCCGCATGCCGTATCACCAGCATACGGTCAGCAGACGCACGAAGATCCTGTTCCCGATCATCATCACCGCCGTCTGCGGCATCGTCTCGCCGCGGAGCGTGGCGCTGGTGGGCTTTTTGATGTTCGGCAATCTCATCCGTGTCTGCGGCGTGCTGGATTCCCTGTCTGAGACGGCGCAGAAGACGCTTTCCAACCTCATCACGCTCTTCCTCGGCCTGACCATCGCCGTGCGCATGCAGGCAGAGTATTTCCTGACGAAGCAGACGCTTCTCATTATGGCGCTGGGTCTTGTGGCGTTTATTTTTGACACGGCGGGCGGCGTGCTGGTCGCGAAGGTGATCAATCTGTTCCTGCCGAAGGAGAAAAAGCTCAATCCCATGATCGGCGCCTGCGGCATCTCGGCGTTCCCGATGTCGGCGCGCGTGGTCTATAAGATGGCGATCAAAGAGGACCCGCAGAATTATCTGCTCATGCAGTGCGTGGGCGTCAACGTATCCGGGCAGGTCGCGTCCGTCATTGCGGGCGGTCTGCTGCTGAATCTTCTGGTGTGAGGGGGAAAAACGATGAATTTTGAAGCATTTTTACAGACGCTGCCCATCATGGGCAAGGGCATGGCCGGGATCTTTCTGGTGACGGGCGTGATCGTGCTTTGCATCCTGATTTTGGGGAAAGCCGGCAACAAACCAGAAAAATAAAACAGAACGCTCTTGAATCAACATGCGGGGTCCGGTATAATAGAAGTATCAATCTGGAAAGAAGGGATCCCCATGTCCGTAGATATGACAAAATGGTGTGAGATCGCAAAGGCCAACATGGGCAAGCGTCCGGCAGGCGAGGGCCGTCTCGGCGGCAAGATCTGCATCGTGACCGGCGCGGCCCAGGGCTTCGGCAAGGGCATTGCGGAGGAGCTGTATAAGGAAGGCGCAAGCATCGTCATCGCCGATATGAACGAGCCGCTGGCCAAGCAGGTCGCAGCAGAAATGGGCGAGCGCGCCGTCGCTATCGCCGTCAACGTCTCCGACGAGGAATCCGTCGCGCACATGGTCGCGCAGACGGTCGAAAAGTTCGGCGGGCTCGATCTGATGCTCTCGAATGCGGGCGTCGTCCGCTCCGGCCCGCTGGCGCAGGTGGAAAAGAAGGATTTTGACTTCGTCACCAGCGTCAACTACACCGGCTTCTTCCTCTGCGCAAAATACGCCGCCATCATCATGGAGGCCGAGCATGAGGCGGACCCCGAAGCCATGTTCGACATCGTGACGCTGAACTCCAAGTCCGGTCTGGAAGGCTCCAACAAGAACTTTGCCTATGCGGGCTCCAAATTCGGCGGCATCGGCCTGACGCAGTCGTTCGCGCTCGAGCTGTGCGCGTACAACATCAAGGTCAACGCTGTCTGCCCCGGCAACTTCCTCGATGGACCGCTGTGGTCCGATCCGGTGCGCGGCCTGTTCGTGCAGTATCTCGAGGCGGGCAAGGTCCCCGGCGCGAAGACCGTTGCGGACGTGCGCCGGTATTACGAGGCGAAGGTCCCGATGAACCGCGGCTGCCTGCCGGTCGATGTGGCGCGCGCCGTCATGTACTGTGTCGAGCAGAAATACGAGACCGGCCAGGCCATCCCCGTCACCGGCGGCCAGGTCATGCTGAATTAAATCGCACGACCCCCAAAGGCTCCCCTTCCAGGGGCCGATTCCCCCTATCAGGGGGAAATGTCCCGAAGGGACAAAAGGGGTAGGGATGCTGGCTCGGCGCAGCCGAGACTGAGAGGTTGCCGCAGATTTGCATGAAAAAACCCAAACCGCAAATTCAGTTTGCGGTTTGGAAAGGAAGAAACGAGCACAGAGGAAAAGAGACGTCGCTTGCGGCGGCTCGTTCCGTCGTGGTCGTTTCTGACGTGCCTCCGGCGGCCCTATCTTTTCCGTCTTGCCGGAAAAGATAGGGGAGAAAAGAGTGCTTGGACGCGTTTGGCGCATCCTGCCTCCGAATTCAGGTGGGCCCTGGTTTTCAGGTGTCGTTCCACTCGGTGGTCAGCTTACGGGCGTCTTGGTACGCGCCGCCTGATACGGGGCACCAGATCTGTGGGCAGCTGCGTTTGGATGTCTGCTGTCAATGGAAGGTGCGGAAGAAATTTGTTGGGGCTTGACCTTTTTGCGGGAGAGGCCAGGGGAACATTTTGCATATGACGGGGGAGCGTTTATGATCGATATTGCCATTCTGGAAAAGCTGAACGCGCCTGCGCGGGAGGAGCGGCTCGCGAACCTCAGGGAGGTTCTGAAGACGACCGAATTCCCGCCCATGGCGCCGCAGTATATCAACAACCATATCCATACGACTTATTCGTTCTCGCCGTATTCTCCCACCGCCGCGGTCTATGCCGCGCGGATGGAGGGGCTGTGCACGGCGGGCATCATCGACCACGATTCCATCTCCGGCGCGCGGGAATTCCTCGCGGCGGCGGAGCTGGTCGGCATGCCCGTGACCGTCGGGATGGAGTGCCGCGTGTCGATGGACGGCACAGCGCTGCAGGGCCGGCGCACCAACAACCCCGATCAGGTGGGCGTCAGCTATATGACCATCCAGTCCGTCCCGCACGACAAAATTGAAATGCTCAACGCCTGGTTCGCGCCCTACCGCGCGGCCAGAGGCCGCCGGAACCGCGCAATGGTCGAAAAGATCAACGCGCTGCTGCCCGGCATCGCGCTGGACTACGACCGCGACGTGCTCCCGCTGAGTGAAGCAAAAGAAGACGGCGGCGTGACCGAGCGGCATCTCATGTACGCGCTGGCAAAGAAAATGACCCAAAAGGCCGGGAAGGGCCAGCCGATGGTAGACTATCTTGCCTCCATCGGCCTGAGCCTCAGTGAAACGCAGAAGAACCAGATGCTCGATACCGCGTATCCGTTCTACGAGTACGATCTGCTGGGCATTCTGAAATCCGCGTTCGTGCCGAAAATCTACATCGACGCAACCGACGAATGCCCGAACGTGCGCGATGTGGCCAAGCTGTGCAAGGATATTGACGCGCTTTTGTGCTACGCCTATCTTGGCGACGTGACGGCCTCCGTCACGGGCGACAAGAAGGCGCAGAAGTTTGAGGACGAGTATCTGGACGACGTGATCGCCTGCATCAAAACCTGCGGCATCCGCGCCGTCACCTATATGCCGACCCGCAACACGCCGGAGCAGCTGGCGCGGCTTCGCCGCCTGTGCGATGAAAACGGCCTGTTCCAGGTCTCTGGCGAGGATATCAACTCCCCGCGCCAGTCGTTTGTCATCAAGGCGATGGAAAACCCGATGTTCTCCAACCTGATCGACGCGACGTGGAAGCTGATCGGGCACGAAAAGACCGGCTCCGCCATTTGCTGAGCCAAGACGAAAGGGGCATGACACCATGAGAAACCTGTTGGCGTTCGACCTCGGCGCGAGCAACGGCCGCGCGATTTTGGGGCAGTTTGACGGCGAGAAGATCACCATGCGCGAGCTGCACCGGTTTGAAAACAACTACATCGAGATGAACGGCGTGTTCTATTGGGACCTGCCGTATCTCTATAACCAGCTGAAGCAGGGCTTTTTGGCGTTCAAAAACGCAAATGTCGGCGAGCTTGACTGCTTCGGCATCGATACCTGGGGCGTCGACTATGGTTTGCTCGACAAAAACGACCAGCTGCTGTCCAATCCCCGGTCGTACCGCTACGCGGTCGACGCGGATATGGAGGCCGTGTGGAAGACGGTCGACTTCCCGACACTCTTTGCCCGCACCGGCATTGCGACGATGAACTTCAACACCGTCTATCAGCTCTACCGCCGCAAGCTGCAGGATGATCCGGCGCTCGCGAACGCGCAGACGCTGCTGTTCATGCCGGACCTGCTGGGCTTTTTCCTGACGGGCGAGAAAAAGTCCGAATACACCGAGACCACCACCTCCATGCTCTATAACCCCACCATAAAGGACTGGGACTGGCAGACCATCGAGGCGCTGGGCCTGCCCAAAAAGATCTTCCTGCCCATCGACCGCGCAGGGTCGCTGCGCGGCCGTCTCCGCCCGGAGCTGGCGGAGGAGCTGGGCATCAATCAGGCGCGCTTCGCCGCCGTCGGCACGCACGACACGGCTTCTGCCGTGGCCGCCATCCCCGGCACGGGCAGCTTCGCGTTCTGCTCGTCTGGCACATGGTCGCTGTTCGGCGTGGAGACGGACAAGCCGATTTTGTCCGATGCGGTGCGCGACGCGAATTTCTCGAACGAGGGCACGATCCAGGGCGGATTCCGGCCGCTCAGCAATATCATGGGCCTGTGGCTCATCCAGGAGTGCCGGAGAGACTGGCAGAAGGCCGGGCAGAAGCTCAGCTGGAACGACATCGTCGAGGAAGCGAAGCGGGCCGAGCCCTTCCGCACGATCATCGACACGGACGACAGCACCTTCTACGCTGGCGGCCAGATGCCGGAGAAGATCCGCAGCTTCGCCCGCCGGACCGGCCAGCCGGTCCCCGAGACCGTCGGGCAGATCGCCCGCTGCATCTATGAATCCCTTGCGCTCAAGTACCGCTGGGCACTCGAGCGGCTGGAGGGGATCAAGGGCGCGCGCATCGACACGCTCAACATCGTCGGCGGAGGCTGCAACAATAAGCTGCTCAACCAGTTCGCCGCGGACGCGACCGGCCGCCCTGTCATTACCGGCCCGGTCGAGGGCGCGGCCATCGGCAACCTGCTCGCGCAGGCCATGGCGCTGGGCGATATCCGGGATGTAGACGAGCTGCGCGCCGTCGTGCGCCGCTCCGAGCCGGTCGAAACCTACGAGCCGCATCATACGCCGCAGTGGGAAGCGGCCTATCAGAAGCTGCTGAGCTTCGGCAAATAACGCATAAAAACCGCCGGAAGCGCCGCTTCCGGCGGTTTTGGAACAGGAGATACCATGGACATTCAGGAGCTTGTCCGCGCGCAGCGGGCGTATTTTGATACCGGCGCGACGCGCCCGTATGCCTTCCGCCTCGCGCAGCTCAAAAAGCTGCAGCAGGCCTTGCGGGACAATGAGCAGCAGCTCGAGCAGGCGATGATGCAGGACTTCCGCAAGGCACCGATGGAGGTCTACATGTGCGAGACCGGCATGGTGCTCGAGGAGCTGCGCTTCCATCTGAAGCACCTGAAGGGCTGGATGCGCGAGCGGGCGGTGCCGACACCGCTGGCACAGTTCCCGGCAAAGAGCTTCGTTTCGCCCGAGCCCTACGGCGTGGCGCTGATCATCTCGCCGTGGAATTACCCCGTGCAGCTGTGCCTGTCGCCGCTGGTCGGCGCGATCTCCGGCGGCAACTGCGCTGTCGTCAAGCCCTCGGCCTACGCCCCGGCCACGAGCGCAGCGATCGCAAAGCTCATCCGCGAGACCTTTGACGCGCGCTACATTGCCGCCGTCGAGGGCGGACGCGCGGAGAACAGTGCGCTGCTCGCCCAGCGGTTCGACACGATCTTCTTTACCGGCAGCGTCGCCGTCGGCAAGGTCGTGATGGAGGCCGCGGCGAAGCACCTGACCCCCGTCACGCTGGAGCTTGGCGGCAAGAGCCCCGTCATCGTCGACAAAACGGCCGATCTGAAGCTCGCTGCGCGGCGCATCGCCTTCGGCAAGGTCCTGAACGCCGGGCAGACGTGCGTGGAGCCGGATTATCTGCTGATCGACGCGTCGGTCAAGGACGCCTTCGTGCGCGAATACCGGGCGGCGCTGCAGGAATTCTTCCCGGACGGCCGGATGGATGAGATGCCTGTGATCGTATCCGAAAAGCACTTTGCCCGCGTGACGAAGCTGCTGGAGGGGCAAAACGCGTGCATTGGCGGCACCTTTGATGAAAAAACGCGCTTCGTCGCGCCCACGCTGCTGGACGGCGTTTCGCCGGACAGCCCTGTGATGCAGGAGGAGATCTTCGGGCCGATCCTGCCCATGCTGACCTTTGACCGGCTGCAGGAGGCCATCGACTTCATCCGCGGCCGGAAAAAGCCGCTGGCGCTGTATCTGTTCACCTCCGACCGGGCTGCGGAGCGGCAGGTGCTGGGCAGCTGCTCGTTTGGCGGCGGCTGCATCAACGACACGATCATCCATCTGGCCACGACGCACATGCCCTTCGGCGGCGTCGGCCACAGCGGCATGGGCAGCTACCACGGCAAAAAGAGCTTCGAGACCTTCACCCACGCGCGCTCGATCGTCAAAAAAGCGACCTGGCTCGACCTGCCGCTGCGCTACCACCCGTACTCGGAAAAGAAGCTGCGGATGGTAAAAAAGTTCATGAAATGAGCGTTTCGGAAACCGGCTCCCGCCCGCGCGGGAGCCGGTTTGCTCTGTCTGCACAAAAAATACGGCGAAGCGGCAACATTTTTTCACCGAATCACCCATTGACATTTTCTGACCGGGCAGATATAATGGCCCCAGAAATCAGGAAAGGAGCCGACACGCGATGAAGCAGCTGTTTACGACCGCTATGATGATGCCGATGTGCATGCGCAGCATGTGCATGTTTTCGCATACGCAAAATTCGGCTCGCTTTGTTTCATAAAATTCCAGATTGGCAGCATGGCTGCCGGGATCGGGGCTGAGAAACGATGTGAGTTTCCCGGCTCTTTTTATTTGTGCAGAAAAAACATTGGAAGGGGATCACCCATGATCGAGCTGAAACATCTCGGCAAAATCTATTCCTCGGCCTCCGGTAGCGTAGAAGCGCTGAAGGATGTGAATCTCACGATCGCAGACGGCGAAATTTTCGGCATCATCGGCCTGTCCGGCGCGGGCAAATCGACGCTGGTGCGCTGCATCAACCTGCTTGAGCGGCCGACCTCCGGCGAGGTGCTGGTGGACGGGCAGAACATCATGACGCTCAGCCAGAAGGAGCTGCTGCAGGTCCGGCGGCAGATCGGTATGATCTTCCAGGGCTTCAACCTGCTCGAGCAGCGGACGGTCCTGCGCAACATCTGCTTCCCGCTGGAGATCTCCGGCACGCCGAAGGCGGAAGCGAAGAAGCGGGCGGAGGAGCTGCTGCGGGTCGTCGGCCTTTCCGACAAGGCTGCAAGCTACCCCTCGCAGCTCTCCGGCGGCCAGAAGCAGCGCGTGGCCATCGCAAGAGCCCTGGCGACCAAGCCCCGGTACCTGCTCTGCGACGAGGCGACCAGCGCGCTCGACCCCAACACGACGCGCTCGATCCTGGAGCTGCTGCGCGAGATCAACAAGACGCTCGGCGTCACCATCATCGTCATCACGCACGAGATGAAGGTCATCGACCAGATCTGTGACCGTGTTGCAGTCATCGACAAGAGCTGCATCGCAGAAGAGGGCCGCGTGGCGGACGTTTTCACGAGCCCGAAGTCCGATATCGCGCGGGAGCTGGTTTTGCCGCAGGAGCGGCCGGTGCTCGAGCCGACGACTGGCGGGCGCAAGGTCCGCATCATCTTCAACGGCGAAAATACGCAGAAGCCGGTCATCTCCGAGATGATCCTCGCGTGCCGCGTGCCGGTCAACGTACTGTTTGCCGACACAAAATCCGTCGAGGGCGCGGCCTACGGCCACATGATCTTTGAGCTGCCCAACGACGAGCACGACGCGGAAAAGGTCATCAGCTGGCTGAAAAACAGCGGACTGACCTGGAAGGAGGAACGGTAAATGGCAACCGAATTTTTCCTGAAGCTGTGGGACAACCACATCATCCAGCTCGGCGTGTGGCAGACGGTCTATATGACGTTTTTGACCTCGCTGTTCGCCTATGTCATCGGCCTGCCGCTCGGCGTGGTGCTCTGGGTCACGGATAAGGACGGGCTGCACCCCAACAAGGGCGTCAATACGGTGCTCGGCTTTATCGTGAACTTCTTCCGTTCGATCCCGGCGGTCATCCTGATGGTCGCCATGATCCCGGCGGCAAGACTGCTGCTCGGCACGTCGACCGGCAACGGCGCGGTCATCGTCACGCTGATCATCGCCGCCGCGCCGTACGTGGCCCGCATGGTCGAATCCTCGCTCAAAGAGGTCCCGGCCGGCGTCATCGAGGCCGCGCAGGCCATGGGCTGCACGAACCTGCAGATCATCTGTCATGTGCTGCTGCCGGAGGCAAAGCCGTCGCTCATCTCCGGCTCGATCATCTCCACGGTCACGATCCTCAGCTATACCGCCCTCGCCGCCACGCTCGGCGGCACCGGCCTCGGCCAGGTCGCCATCATCTACGGCCACCAGAGAAGCCAGAAGCTCGTCGTCTGGGTCTGCGTGTTCCTGATCGTCATCATCGTGCAGGTCATCCAGATCGTCGGCACGCGCATCCTCCGCAGGACGGATAAGCGCGCCCGCTGAAAGGAGCTGCCGATGAGACAGATCTTTGAATATCTTCTGCGTATCAACTGGCGCTGCGGACGAATGTGACCGAAGTCGTCCGGATCAGAAAAACCAAACAGCCAGTTTATATTACATTTAAAAAGGAGTCATTATCATGAAAAAGGTACTTGCAATCGTTCTTGCCGCTCTGCTGATCGTTGCCGCCCTCGCCGGCTGCGCAGCCAAGAGCGAGACCGCTGACACTACTGCCACCACCGATACCGCCGCTGCCGAGACTACCGACGGCAAGCTGGAAGTGCTGAAGGTCGGCGCCTCCTCCACCCCGCACGCAGAGATCCTCGAGCAGGTCAGGGACACCCTGGCCGCTGAGGGCTACGACCTGCAGATCGTTGTGTACGACGACTATGTCCTGCCCAACCAGTCCCTGGCGGACGGCTCGCTCGACGCCAACTACTTCCAGCACACCCCGTACCTGAACAGCTTCAACGCTGCCAACGGCACTGACCTCGTCTCCGCTGCCAAGATCCACTATGAGCCGTTCGGCCTGTACGGCAACGGTGTGGACTCCGTCGACGCCATCGCCTCCGACGCGACCATCCTGATCCCGGCCGACGATTCCAACGAGACCCGCGCCCTGCTCCTGCTGGCCCAGGAAGGCCTCATTGAGCTGCCCGCCGACGCTTCCGCGGAAAAAGGCGTGACCACGCTCGACATCGTCGACGCCAAGGGTCACGACGTGCAGGCCCTGCAGGCCGATACCGTCCCGGCACAGCTGGCCAACTCCAATGAGGGCACCGTCGCTGTCATCAACGGCAACTACGCCCTGCAGGCCGGTCTCCACGCCTCCGACGCCCTGGCCATCGAAGACGCCTCCGGCGACGCGGCTCAGACCTACGCCAACATCGTCGCCTGCCGCGCAGGCGAGGAGAACAGCGCCAAGATCCAGGCCCTGGTCAAGGCCCTGCAGTCCGACGCTGTGAAGACCTACATCGAGAACACCTACAACGGTGCTGTCGTTGCGATCTTCTGAGAAATTTCCAAATAACAGAACGCGCCCCCGGACCTTTGTCCGGGGGCGCGTTTTGTATCTGTGTCAGTCCATATCGTAGTCGTAGCCGTAGCCCTCGAAGCCGCCGAAGTCGGGGATGTCGGTGTCGGGGGCGGTCTGGCCCTCCAGCTCGGCCTGCGCCTGCTGCTCGGTCGCGTCGATCTCGCTCTCGCCGGGGCGTTCGTCGAGCGTGAGGGTGATCTCCAGCTCCGCGCCGGCGCGGTAGATCTTCAGGGTGACGGTGTCGCCGGCCTTCTGCTTGGCCAGCGCCGCGCTCAGGTCGGTGAAGGAGCTGATCTCGCGGTCTTCAAACTGCAGGATGATGTCGCGCGGCTGCAGCCCGGCGGTCTCCGCGCAGCTGCCCTCGGTCACGGTGACGATCTGCGGACCGGCGGGCAGGTTGTAGGTCGCGGCGACCTCACTGTCGAGATCCTGCAGCGTCACGCCGAGATAGGCGCGGCCCAGGACCCGGCCGTAGAGCTGCAGGTCGTAGACCACGCGCATGACGTCGTTGATCGGGATGGCGAAGCCGAGCCCCTCGATGGACACGCCGGATTCCGTCGTGCCGGAGACCTTGGCCGTCGTCATGCCGATGACGTTGCCGTCCATATCGAACAGCGGACCGCCGGAGTTGCCCGCGTTGATGGCGACGTCGGTCTGCAGCATGTTGATGGGCGTGCGGTCGGGGGTGATCTCGCGGTCGAGCGCGCTGATGTAGCCCGCGGTCATCGTGAAGGTCAGCTCGCCCAGCGGGTTGCCGATGGCCTCCACGGTCTCGCCGACCTCGATCTGGTCAGAATCGCCGATCGTGACGGTCTGCAGGCCCTCGGCTTCGATCTTCAGCAGCGCGACGTCGTTCATGCTGTCCGTGCCGACGATCGCAGCGGGGTATTCCTCCCCGGAATAGAGCTGCACGACGATGGAATCTTCGCTCGCGTCCGCGACGACGTGGTTGTTCGTGACGATGTAGCCGTCCTCCGTCAGGACGAAGCCGCTGCCGGTGCACGCGGAGGTCGTGGTCTGGCCCCAGACGTTGGTGGTCACCTGTGTGGCGATGCCGCAGACCGCGCCGACGTTCATCTGGTAGACCTGCGTCGGGGTGAGCGTCTTGCCCGTGTCGTTGGACGGGAGCGTATCGGGCAGCGGCCGGCGCTCAAGGCGGTAGGCGCCCTTGTCGTCCGTGGGCTGCGCGGCGGTCTCAGCGGCAGGTTCCGGCTCGACAGTCTGCTCGGCCATGGCGTCGACGCTGGTCTGCTGCCCGGCGAGGTTTTTCTCTCCCAGCGCGGCGATCGCCTGCTTCAGCGCGTATCTGCCGGCTGCGGCGACGATCGCCACGACGGTGAGCAGGGCCGCGATCTTGAGGCCGGTATGCCTGCCGCTGCGGCGGATCTCCTCTTTGGCCTGCTGCAGCGGCTGCGCGGGTTCGGCGGGCGCGGGGTCGGCCGGTTCAAAGCTGTAGTTCAGTTTTTCATCGTAATTGTCCATCGTTCGGTGCTCCTTGTATCATTGGTTCAAAAAAGATCGGCGGGAAGCTCCAGCATGTGGCTCACGCGCTTGAGCGAGAGCCGGCGGCGCATGTACGGGTGGAAGCGGAAGCTGACGCGGACGAAGTCGGGATCCTTGCCGACCTCCTGGATCGTCGTCTTGCAGCCCGCCTGCCGCATGGCGGCAAGACAGGCCTCGTAGGACGGCACGGACCGCACGATCTGCCGGATCTCGGGCCAGCAGGCTTCAATGCGGCGGGGGTCGATGCCGTCGGTGATGGTGTCGGGGGTATTGAGCTTGCGCACGTCCGGAGCGAGCGCGCCGTAGATGCTGTAGATCTCGTCCCAGTTGCAGACCTCCGGATGGGCCGTCACCTGCGGCAGCTGCGCGAGCTTTTCATAGTACTGCAGGATCATCAGCGTCGTGACGCCGACGTCCTCGCCGTGGTAGTTGGGCGTTTTGCCGTCGAGCAGCTCCATGCACTCCCAGAAATGGGCCATGATGTGCTCCGTGCCGCTGCCGGGGCGGGAGGTCTTGGTGAAGCTCATCGCGATGCCGGTCAGAAGAAGCGATTCGAAGATCGCGGCCGCGGTCTTTTCGTCGCGCTTCGTGACGCGCCCGGCCATGGCAAAGATCTGGTCGGCGGCCTGCCGCGTGAGCGCGGCGACGCGCTCACAATAGGATTCCCCGGTCAGAAGATTCGATACCTGCCAGTCGATCAGCGCAACGTATTTGGAGATCATATCGCCGAAGCCCGCGGATTTGAGCGCCGCCGGGGCGTCCGCCAGGATCTTCGTGTCGCCGATGATGACCTCGGGGCATTTGGCGGGATACGTGATCTTGAAATTCCCGTTCACGATGGGCGCGGAGTAGGACGCAAAACCGTCCATCGACGGAGCGGTGGCGAACAGGCACAGCGGCACGTCGTGCCGCGCGCAGGCAAGCCGGCACGGGTCGTGGACCGAGCCCGTCCCGACGGCCAGCACGCCGTCGACCCGGTCAAAATAACTCTCGATCTTCTCCACGTCCTGCATCGTCGCCACGCGGATGGTCGGCCAGATGTGCCGCACGACGGCAAAACCGGCAAGCGAGGCCTCGATGCCCTCCGCCGCGGCGAGCGTCTGCTCGTCTGCCGCCAGCAGCAGGCGCGGGCCGAAGCCGTTTTTCCGGAGAATATCGCCGACGCTGCGGACAAGACCGCTGCCGATCTCGATATCCCGGATGGCGCACGTATGCGCCTGCCCGCAGGCGCAGTTCTGGTAGCTGTGGATCAGCGCGTGGAAATCAGTCATGGTGGATCCTCCTTCTGTATGGTAAATGCCCCAAAAGCGCACTCCCAGGCTCCCCTCCCAGGGAAGCTGGCTCGGCGCAGCCGAGACTGAGAGGTTGTCGCAGATTTGCGATAAAACCCAAACCGCAAATTCAGTTTGC
>ERZ836939.3145-NODE-3145-length-14550-cov-4.729424_pt1 | contig 14550 bp, 14 predicted proteins | sample MGYA00519912_ERZ836939 | MGnify/ENA primary metagenome ERZ836939 (study PRJEB31850, sample SAMEA3708810) | human gut metagenome | biome: human gut; feature: human-associated habitat; material: faeces | place: China | collected 2014 ... | reverse complement strand
ACCGTATGGCTCCTGCCGACTTCCTTGTTATCCTCTCTTCCTCCTTCGATACAGCCGCGCGAAGCGGCGCAGCAGCTCGTCATAGAGAAAGAGCAGCACCGCGCCGAGCGCAAAGGTCGCCGCGATGAGCCACGGGGCGGTCGCCGCCAGCTCCGCCGTCACCGCGTCGAGCCGGAACACAAAGACGAGCAGCGCGTACATCGCGCCGACGGCGAGGACGTACAGCCCGAGCTTCGTGAGAAAGCGCAGCGCGCGACTGCCGATCGCGTCGAGACTCGGCTGCAAGAGCGGGTAATAGCCCAGAAAGCAGAAGAGCAGCGCGGATTCCTTGTCCGGCCCAAGCAGCAATCCCAAAATGGCGGCGGCGAAAAAGCAGCACCATTGATAGCTCGCGCGGCACTCCTCGCGCACGGGCAGCAGGCAGACGGACGCAAGCAGGGGACAGGCGTAGAGCGCCAGCGGCAGCACGCCGCCGAGGAACAGGAACAGCACCGCCAGCGCACCGAGCACGCTCGCGAGCGCCAGCTCCCTCGTCTGTTGTCTCATGGGGACTCCTCCTTACGGAAAAGCGCCGCCTGCGGGCGGCGCTTTCGGTTTATTCGTGATCGGGCGTTTCCGCGCCGTCACCGGCGGGAGCGTCCTGTGCAGGGGTCTCCTCCGCGGGCGTTTCCGCGTCCTTGCCGTTCTCCGCGTCGGATGCGGCGGACTCGTCCGGTGCTTCGCCGCCCAGCGGCGGCATTTCGATCTTCTCGCTCGTCATGGAGATGTGACGCGCGGGCGCTTCGATGGTGCTCGGCACGGAGGGACGGAAGCCGCCGTCGCTCCTGCGCGTGGAGGCGTAGGCGTCCTCCACCAGCGCGGGGTCCCGGCCCTCGATGATGGCCACCATCTCTCCGCCGGTGATGGTCTCCTTCTCCAGGAGGTAGGCCACCACCTTGTGCATGTCCTCCAGGTTGTCCCGGATGAGGGCCACAGCGTCCTTGTAGCACTGGTCCAGGATGACCTTGACCTCCTTGTCCATAATGGCCGCCGTCTCCTGGGCGCAGTCCAGGCCGTAGCCGCCGTCCAGATACTGGTTGCGGATGGAGCCCAGAGCCATCATGCCGAACTCGTCGCTCATGCCGAACATGGCCACCATGTTCCGGGCGATGTTGGTGGCCTCCTGGATATCCTGGGAGGCGCCGTTGGTCATGGTGTGCATGACCACCTCCTCGGCGGCGCGGCCGCCCATGGAGACGGTGATCTGGGCCATGAGCTCTTCCTTGGTGCGCAGGTTTGTCTTGTCCTCCTCGGGCATGAGCAGGGTGTAGCCCAGAGAGCCCTCGGTGTGGGGGACAATGGTGATCTTCTGCACCGGCTCGGCGTTCTTCTGCTTGTAGGCCACCATGGCGTGGCCCACCTCGTGGTAGGCCACCAGCTTCTTCTCGAACTCGGTGAGCACGGAATTTTTCTTCTCGCTTCCGGCGATGACGAACTCGAAGGAGGCCAGCAGGTCCTCCTGGGTCACCAGCCTCCGGCCGTGGCGCACCGCCCGGAGGGCGGCCTCGTTCACCAGGTTGGCCAGGTCGGCGCCCACGCACCCGGCGGTGGCCAGGGCGATCTTCTTCAGGTCCACGTCCTCGGCCAGCTTGATCTTCCGGGTGTGCACCTGGAGGGTGGCCAGGCGGCCGGCCAGGTTGGGCCGGTCGATGGTAATGCGGCGGTCGAAGCGGCCCGGCCGCAGCAGGGCCTTGTCCAGCACCTCGGGCCGGTTGGTGGCCCCCAGGACGATGACGCCCTTGCCGGGGTCAAAGCCGTCCAGCTCGGCCAGCAGCTGGTTCAGGGTCTGCTCCCGCTCGTCGTTGCCGCCCATGCGGTTGTCGCGGGACTTGCCGATGGTGTCGATCTCGTCGATGAAGATGATGCAGGGGGCCATCTTGGCGGCCTCTTTGAACAGGTCCCGGACCCGGGCCGCGCCCATGCCCACGAACATCTCCACGAAGTCGGAGCCGCTGATGGAGAAGAAGGGCACTCCCGCCTCTCCGGCCACCGCCTTGGCCAGCAGGGTCTTGCCGGTGCCCGGAGGGCCCACCAGCAGGGCGCCCTTGGGCAGCTTGGCGCCGATCTCGGTGTACTTCTGGGGGTTGTGCAGGATGTCGATGATCTCCTGCAGGGACTCCTTGGCCTCGTCCTGGCCGGCCACGTCCAGGAAAGTGACGCCGGTCTTTTTCTCCACATAGACCTTGGCATTGGACTTGCCCAGGTTGCCCATGCCGCCGATGCCGCCTTTGCCGCCCACGCCCCGGAACAGGAACCAGAACAGGCCCACCATAACGAGGACGGGCAGCACATAGGCCAGGAACAGGTTGAGCAGGTACAGCGAACTGTCCGCCGGCTCGGTGTAGGCGTACTCGCCGTCCTCAGTTCTGAGGTACTGGGTCAGCAGGCTCATCAGCTCATCGTCCGAGACGCCGGACAGCCGGACGGTCACATACTGGACGGGCTCATTGGGGTCCTGCTGGCGGGTGGGGATGAGAGACTGCATCAGCTCCTGAGTCTGGCTGCTGGTGTCGGACTGCTCACTCTGGGGCAGCTCCGCCTCCACGCCGTCCTTCAGGGTGAAGGTGATCTGACTGCTGTCGATCACTGCCGTCTGAATCTTGTCCTCCACCAGCCACTCCCGGAAGGTGGTATAGGGGACTGTGACGGTGTTTGCGTTCTCATAGGAGGACATGCAGCCCCGGAACAACAGCGTCAGGAACAGGGCCCACAGGACAATGCTCACCAGTCCGAACGCATTGCGCCGGTTGTTGTTGCCGCCTCCGTTGGGATTGTTGTTGTTTCTTTTGTCTGGCTTCAAGGGAGAATACCTCCGTCAAATCTGCAAAACAGAGATTCCATGGACCCGGGCACAGAAAAATCCCTGTGCCGCCGCGGCTTTGCGGGCGGGTCCAAGTCTTTTATACTATAACACACTATCCCTTTAAAAACAAGAAACAGGCCTGTAAACTTTCTGTGAAAGTGAAGGGGTAAACGATTGGGCGCGCCTTTTGACAGGGACAGCGGGGCCCGGAGAGGGGCAAAACAGCTCCTCTCCGGGCCCGATTGATACTGATTTTGATGTGTACTCCCCTGCTCAGGGCTTGCACGTCCCGCAGGGGGAGTAGCCCTGGTCCAGGAGAGACTGGCGGGTGCCGGTGTAGTCCTGGCGGTTGGAGGGGTTCATGTTCTCCACCCCGGAGCAGTCGGGCAAGTGGAACTTTTTCGAGTTGGTATTGAGCACATAGTGCTGCTCCGTCTCCGCGCCGGTCTCCCCGCTGGAGCTGCCCGCACTGGAGGAGGCGGCGCCGGAGCCCGAGCTCTGGGGCTCCTCCCCGTCCAGCCAGCTCTCCCCGGTGGCGTAGTCGATGGCAATACCCGGCTGGTTGTTGTAGCAGTACACGTGGAAGCACACGCCCTCGCCGCCGTCCTCCACCGAGAGGGCCTCCAGCTCCACCCCCCGGGCCACCAGCTCCGTGCCGGAGAACACCGGGGTCACCCGGTAGAGCACATGGTTCCCCGTCTCCTTCACATAGTCGGCCACCAGGTTTTCAAAGGGGAGCATCCCCTCCACATTCAGGTACCGGGTGCCGGTGATCAGGTTCTCCTCGTTGGCGTTCTCCCCGGTGAGCTGAAACCCGATGAGATGGCAGCGGTTGTAGAGGTAGCCCCCGTCCACCAGCTCGGTGTCGTACTTGGCGGTCTGCCAGCCGGAGGGTTTTACACTGCTGATGGACTCCCGGTCCTGGGTGGGCATGGTGTCCAGCCCCACGCTGGCATAGGCGGTGCCGCACCGGCCCAGGGCGTCCAGAGGGCTGTACTTCTCAAAGCCCTGGGCGGCCTGGTCCAGCTCCTCCCGGGTGAAGCCCGGCTGGTTGTCGCTGAGTACCACATAGGGCTCGCCGGAGAAGGCCGGCACGTCCTCCAGGGAGAAGGAGGTCTGGGTCCCCCCGGGCGCAGCCCCGCAGGCGGACAGGAGCAGGCACAGGAGCAGAAACAGGGACAGAGAAACTTGCTGGATACGCTTCATCGCTGGTAAATCTCCTTTGTAATCACGTCGTGGGAGCGGCCGGGAAATTCCGTCCGGCCGGTCAGGGTCCAGCCCTCCGGGGGCAGGGCGATCTTCCGGTCGGAGGGGTAGTGCCGGTTCCACCGGTAGAGGATGAGCTGGTCCGCCCGCTCCAGGGCGGGGGCGGGGCCGGTGAGCTCCAGAAAACACAGGTCCTCCGGACCCGCCTGGGTCCAGGGCTCCTCCGCCGTGCGGATGTGTTCGGCTTCCTCAGGGAACAGGGGGCGGGAGTGGGGCTCCACCCAGAGGGTACATTCCCCGGCCTGGGAGAGCAGGTCGGCGGACACCGCCCGGTCCCGGCTCTGGCGGCGGCGGTTGAAGGACAGGCCGCCCCGGTCGTCCACGCAGAATGCGAGGGTCACAGTCATCCCTCCTGGTACAAATGTTTGAGTGGTATCAGTATACCATCCCCGGGTCAGAATGGCAAGGTTTTCTTGGGGCGGCCCCCTTGACGTGAGAGGGCCGGGCCGGTATGCTCAAAAAAACAAAACCTGCTTGCAGCACCGCCCTCCCCCGGTGCGTATATAGGGGCAGAGAGACACAAAGGAGGGATCGAGATGGACGACCAGGCGTTGATCCGAGCGCTTCAGGCCGGAGAGCGCGCCGCCCTGCGCCGGACCATGGAGGTCTACGCCGGCTACACGTCGGCGGTGTTGGGCAACACCCTGCGGGGGCAGGCCAGCCGGGAGGATCTGGAGGAGCTGCTGTCCGACGTGTTCCTGTCCCTGTGGCGGAGCAGGGAGGGGCTGGACCCGGACAAGTCCCTGAAATCCTGGCTGGCGGCGGTGGCCCGCAACCGGGCGGTGGACTTTCTCCGCCGGAAAAAGGAGACCCACCCGGTGCCCGACGGCCTCCCCGACCCCGCCCCCGGCCCGGAGGAGCAGGCGGAGCGGCGGGAGGCGGAGGAGCGGCTGCGGGCCCTGGTGGAGAGTATGGAGGAGCCTGACCGCACATTGTTTCTCCGGTACTACTATGAGGAGGAGCCCCTGGACCAGGTGTGCCGGGCTTTGCGGATGCGCCCGTCCACCGCCCGGTCCCGGCTGTGCCGGGGGCGCAGGAAGCTGAAGGAGCGTCTGACCCAGGAAGGAGGGATGCTGGATGCGCAGTCACATCCATGAGCTGTGGGAGGACCTGGAGCTGTCCCCCCAGTACCCGGAGCCGGACCTGGACCGGGTCATGGACCGGGTGATGGACCAGATCGAGGCGGAGGAGCCGGAACTCCCGGCCAGCCAGACCAGAAGGAGGAGACCCATGCACAAGAAGAAACTATTGCTGTCCCTGGCGGCCGCCCTGGTGGTGCTCACCGGGTCGGCGGTGGCGGTGGCCAATCACTACGGCGTGCTGGACCTGTTTTTTACCGGGGACACCAGCCAGCTGGAGTCCTATGTTCAGACGGCAGTGGACAGCGCGGAGAACTCAGATTACCGGCTGACCCTGGACAGCAGCTTGTATGATGGACAGAACATCTACGCTGTCATCACCGTCACCGGCCTCAACGACCAGGCCATTGAGGATTTAAAGAGCAACAAGGTCATTGCTGAGACACACCGGGAGACCTGGGGACAGGAGATGGTGGACTCCCTCATGGAGAGCGGCTCTACAGGCCCCGATACATTCTGCTATGACTTTACCAAAAGTCTACCCAGCCTGAGCAGCAGCGAGCTGCCCGCCCCGTCCGGCGTCAGCCGTTCATGGAAGCTGAACTTCAGTTTCTCCAGCTTCTTGGGAATTCAGGATGAACCCTTTGAACTCTGGCTAGACTTTCTGGGGCACGATTTGGCATTAGAAATCCCCCTAAATGAAATGTCAGAGGCCATCCATGGGGAACCAATGCAGGAGGTCACGGTCAATGCTTTGACTGGAACGCGCGGCGTGCTCTATGAATTTACATTGGGAATGACATCCCTGAGCGTAGTTCTGGAGACGTATGAATCCGACTGGGACGGGCCCAGTCTTGGCGGGGCAGATGAGTCCTTTTTCCTTCGTATGAAAGACGGGAATATCCTCACATCCTCACAGCTGGGTGCAGAATATAAAAGCGGGCACTGGCTGGACGATGTTACCCCCACTCAGGAGGGCAGCCGGGTCCATACCTGCAACCGGACCTTCGCACAAGTGGTGGATCTCTCCCAGGTGAAATCGTTTATCTTTGGAGATATAGAATTCCCGGTGGACGGCTCACAGCCCTTCCCGGCAGAGGTGGATAAACACCTGTACCCCTTTACAGTCCAAATGGATGTTGAGGAGCGTTATTACCACTGGTATCTCCCGCTGGAGGCCATCTGTCAGGGGTTGGGCGCGGATTACACTTGGGACGAGGAGACCCAGACCGCCACAGCAACATACCGCGGAGTCACCATTGAAGCCACAGTGGGGTCCACCGACGTACTGGTCAACGGGGAAGCCATCTCGCAAAACCTCGTAAACAGCGACGGAGAAGAAGTCATACGCTATGTGCGCTGGAAAAACGGCACTCTCTATGTTCCCTTTGAGGCGGTGTCGGACAACTGGAGCATCAAATTGGACTCCTTGCGTCAAGACGGACAAGTATTGGAAACACTCTTGGTCATTCCATAAAACGCAATAAGCCCCCGGGCCTACGGCCCGGGGGCAGTTTTTATGTGGCAGTGGCGGTGTTCCAGTGCTTCTTCCAGAAGCGCAGGAGCAGGAGCCCGGCCAGAATCCCCGCCAGCAGGGAGCTCCCCGCGAAGTTCAGCCAGATGCCGGTGAGCCCGAAGGGGGACAGGGCGGCCAGCAGCAGAACCGGGAAGATCAGGGCAGTGGCGGTGGAGATGAGGGAGGCCTCCCCCGCCCGCTCCAGGGCGGTCATAAAGCTCTGGCAGGCAAAGGAGAACCACCGGGTCACATAGGTGAAGGCAAACAGCTGGATGGCCGTCCGGGCGGTGGCCAGGAAGCCCTCGTCCATCCCGGACAGGAACAGGGCGGTGATCTGATCGGGGAACAGGAACATAACCACCGCGGACAGCAGAGAGATGACGGCGGCGGCGGAGAAGCAGTACTTCTCAATGGCCAGGATGCGGCCCTTGCTGCCCGCCCCCCAGTTGTAGCTGACGGCGGGCTGGAGGGAGTCGCAGCAGCCGTACATGAGGGGCTGAATGAGGCCGTCCACATACATGAGGATGCCGTAAATGGACACGGCGTTCTGTCCCCCCACCCGCAGCAGCACTGCGTTCATAATGATGGAGGTGACACGGCCGGAGATATTGTTCAGGAAGTTGGGGCTGCCGCAGGCCACGATCTGCTTCACCATGGACACGGAGAATCTGGGCCGGCAGAACTTCAGCTGCAGCTTGCCCCGGGCAAAGGGGTACAGGGCGATGGCCACACAGGCAATCATGCCCAGGGAGGAGGCCAGGGCCGCCGCCCAGATGCCCCACTTCAGCACCGCCAGCAGGAAAAACTCCAGCACGGCGGTGAGGATGGACATGAGGATGTTCAGCCACATGCTCATGCGGATCTTGCCGCAGATGCGCAGATAGTTGTCCGAGGCAAAGATAATGGTGGTAAGGGGGGAGAGCAGAGCGTACACCCGCAGGTACTGCACCGCCAGCGCGGCCAGCTCCGGCTCCGCCCCCAGCAGCTGAAAGAGGAGGGGGGCGGCAAAGAACAGCACCGCCCCGATGAGGGCCCCCGTCCCCACAATCATCAGACAGGCGCAGGTAAAAATATTGTTGGCCGCCTTCTCCTCCTTCTGACCCAGCCGCACCGAGATGGGCACGGCGGAGCCCACGCCGATGAGGTCGGCCAGGGCAAAGTTGATGATAACAAAGGGCATGGCCAGGTTGATGGCCGCAAAGGCGGTGTCCCCCAGCACCTGTCCCACCAGAATGCCGTCAATGAGCTGATAGAGGGCGGAGGCCAGCATGCCGATGGCCCCCGGCAGGGCCGCGAGCACAAAGAGTTTGCCGGGCGGGGTTTTGGCAAATAGCGTGTTGTGGTCCATAGTGTGTTTATTCCAACTCCGTTCGATCAAAAATTTCCCGTTGAAATTCCTCGGCCATGTTCCGGGTCAGCACCTCAACGGCCTTTACAAATTCCGAGGAGTACTCCCCCAGGGTGCGGGATATGGCCCGCTCCTCCGCCTGATAGATGGGCCGGAGCACCTTTTGGGCATAGGCCCGCCCGGCGGCGGTGAGGGTGATGTTTTTCTCCCGGGAGTGCCCGCTGGGGACCAGAGAGAGGTAGCCCGCGTCTGTGTATTCCTTGACAATGGTGTTGATGGTGGTCTTTGGAATCAGAAGCTCCTCAGCCAGCTGCTTCTGGGAACAGGGCGGGCCGTTGTCCAGGGTGTACAGCAGCGAGAGGGCGTTCTCCTTCACCCCCAGGCGGCGGGCCGCCAGATAGTACAGGCCGTCTATCTTGTTGCAGCAGACGTAAAAGCGGTCCAAAAACGACCGGCTGGATTCCATCGCCATCCCTCCTCAGACAGATAATCCGGATTCGTACCAGCGCACGATTATAGTACGGATTCGGATTAAAGTCAAGAGGGATTTTCAAATCGGTTGCGCCCTCCCCGCCTCCCGTGCTATACTGGGAGGCAGAAACTGACATTGGCAAGGAGCGCGTATCCATGAAGTATTTGATCTATGGGGCCGGGGGCATCGGGGGCTGCCTGGCCGCCTTCCTGGCCCAGAGGGGAAAGGACGTGTCCCTCATCGCCCGGGGCGCCCACCTGGAGGCCATTCAGAAAAACGGCCTGGTGCTGGAGACCGGCCACGGCACCTTCGCCGTCCCGGTGCGGGCCTGTGAGCAGGAGCAGGTCACCGACAAGCCGGACGTGATCTTTGTGTGCGTGAAGGGCTACTCCCTGGAGGGGACCCTCCCCACCCTGAAGCGGCTCTCGGACGGGCATACCATCGTCATCCCCCTGCTGAACCTCTACGGCACCGGCGCCCGGCTCCAGCCGGAGCTCTCCCCCGCCCTGGTCACCGACGGTTGCATTTACATCGCCGCCGAGATCAAGGCCCCCGGCACCGTCCACATGAGCGGAGACATCTTCCGGGTGGTGTTCGGCCCCCGCACCCAGGAGGAGTACCGCCCGGAGCTGGAGGAGGTCGCCCGGGACCTGAACGACTGCGGAATCGAGGGCATTTTGTCCCGAAGCATCCAGCGGGATGCGCTGATGAAGTTCTCGGTGGTGTCCCCCATGGCGGCCTGCGGCATCTACCACGACATCCAGGTGGGGGGCATGCAGGCGCCGGGGCAGCCCCGGGAGGATTTTAAGGCGCTGGTGGCGGAGATCGGGGCGCTGGCCCAGGCCATGGGCTACCCCTTCCCCGAGGACCCGGTGGCCCGGAACCTGGCCATCCAGGACGCCCTGGACCCGGACGCCTCCACCTCCCTGAAGCGGGACCTGGACGCGGGAAAACCCTCCGAGGTGGACGGGCTCATCTTTGAGGTGGTCCGCCTGGGCCGGAAGTACCATGTCCCCACCCCCATGTACGACAGGGTGGCCGCCAAGCTGGGCTTCAACTTGGAGGAGTAACTATGATCAATACAACGCTCTGTTATATCCGTCGGGGTGATGACTACCTGATGCTCCACCGGATCAAGAAGAAAAACGACCTGAATCAGGACAAGTGGATCGGCATCGGCGGAAAGTTCGAGGACAAAGAGAGCCCGGAGGACTGCCTCCTCCGGGAGGCCCGCGAGGAGACCGGCCTCACCCTCACCGACTACCGCTACCGGGGGATCGTCACCTTTGTCTCCGACCGCTGGCCCACCGAGTATATGCACCTGTTCACCGCCGACGGCTTTACCGGGGAGCTGAAGGAGTGCGACGAGGGGGTGCTGGAGTGGATTCCCCGGGACCGCCTGCTGGAGATCCCCCACTGGGAGGGGGACGCCATCTTCCTGGACCTGATCGCCCGGGAGGACCAGCCCTTCTTCTCCCTGAAGCTGTGCTATGAGGGGGATGCCCTGGTGGAGGCGGTGCTGGACGGCAGACATATAAAAGGAGGTTCCGCGCCATGATCTATACCATTCAGAATGAATTTCTCACCGTCCGGGTGGAGGACCTGGGGGCCCAGCTCTCCTCCATCCAGGCCCCCGACGGCACCGAGTACCTGTGGCAGGGCGACCCGGACATCTGGGCCCGCCGGGCTCCCATCCTGTTCCCCTTTATCGCCCGGCTGCGGGAGAACACCTACTATCTGGACGGACAGCCCTACGCCATCTCCACCCACGGCTTTGCCCGGGACATGGTGTTCTCCCTGGCAGACCAGGGGGAGGACCACATCTCCCTCCAGCTCACCGACACCCCGGAGACCCGGAAGGTCTACCCCTTCTCCTTCTCCCTGACGGTGACCTATACCCTGGAGGGGAACCGCCTGAAAAAGTCCCACCGGGTGGAGAACCGCTCAGACAAGGACATGTACTACGAGCTGGGGGCCCACGACGGCTTCCGGGCCCCGGTGGAGCCCGGCGTCCCCATGTCCAGCTGGTCCATCCGCCTGCCCGGCGTGGAGCGTGTCCAATTTTACGGCATGGACGAGAGCTGCACCCTCACCCCCAAGGGGGAGGCCATCCCCCTGGAGGGCGGGAAGCTCCCCCTCACCCCCTCCACTTACGGGCTGGACACCATGGTGCTGGACAGCCCGCCTCGGGCCACGGCCCAGCTGGTGGACGACTGGGGCCACCCCCGGGTGTCGGTGGAGTTCCCCGACTTCGACTATCTGGGGCTGTGGACGGCGGATAAACCTTTCGACACGGGGTATGTGTGCATCGAACCCTGGTCCTCCCTCCCCGACGCAGCTTTTGTGGGGCGGGAGCTGTCCCAAAAGGCTGGGGTGCGCCGCCTGGCCCCCGGCCAGAGCGAGGAGCTGTCCTATCTCACCACCATCAACCACCGTGAGAAGGAGGAAAAGGGATGAGGCCGGAATACGTGAATACCTTCGCCCTGCGCAAAGTGGTCAATAAGGAGGGGGAGGTGCTGGAGATCACCCTGGACGCCTCCCACAAGTACATGGAGAACAACGTCACCGTCACCTCCAACGGCCTGGAGAACGTGGCCACCCCCGCCTCCGACCAGGTGGCCTCCCTGGTGATGAACCGGCAGGCCGCCATCTCCCTGCGGAATCTGCTGATCCAGACTTTGGATGGAGAGACCTAAAAAAAATCGCCGCCCTCGGGCGGCGATTTTTTTACAGCTTGTCGAAAAACCTCTGTTTAGACGAATCCGCCCGAGGGCGGCGATTTTTTTACTTCCTCTGTGCAAGATAGGCGCTGACGGCCTCCAGCCCCTTCTGGAGAGTCTCCTTGTCACAGGCGTAGCCGATGCGCATGGAGCGCTCCTGCTCGAAGCAGTCCCCGGGAGTGACGAAGGCCCCGGTGGCGTGGTACATCTCCCTGCAGAAGTCGTAGGAGGGGACGTCCAGGTCATAGGAGACCAGGGCAGTGGTCCCCGCCTGGGGCTTCACATAGGAGACGTGGGGCTCTCTCTGCATCCAGGCGTCCAGAATGGCCAGATTCTCCCGCACGATGCCCCGGTTCCGCTCCAGCAGCTTGTCCGCGTGCTTCAGGGCCAGGGCGGCCACCGCCTCGTCCAGCATGCCGCAGCTGATCAGGTCGTAGTCCCGGTGGATGCGGCACTCCTCCAGCACGCGCTTGTCCCTGGAGGCGATCCACCCCAGGCGCACCCCCGCCAGGGAGAACACCTTGGACATGCTGCTCACGCTGATGCCCTTCTCGTACAGGTCCACGATGGAGGGGCAGTAGCCCTCCTCCTGGGTCAGGTGGCGGTACACCTCGTCGCACAGGATATAGGCATTGTGCCGCCGGGCAATGGCGATGATCTCCTCCAGCAGCTCCTCCGGCATGAGGGCCCCGGTGGGGTTGTTGGGGTTGTTGAGGCAGATGATCTTCACGCCCCCCTCCGCCAGCCGGGCGAGCTCCTTGGGGTCGGGCAGATAGCCGCTCTCCCGGGTCAGATGCAGCAGCTCCACCTGGGCCCCCAGAGAGGCGGGGATGGAGTAGAGCTGCTGATAGGTGGGCAGGACGGAGATCACCTTGTCCCCGGGCTCCACCAGGGAGTAGAACAGGTGGTGGTTGGCCCCCGCCGCCCCGTGGGTGGGAATCACCTGCTCGGGCTTCACATCCCGGTACAGCTTGCAGATGCCCTCCTTGAAGGCGGGCAGGCCGAAGATGTCCCCGTAGGTGAGCCGCCGGGCGCACAGCTCCTCCAGGAAGGCCCCCTTGTTCTCTCCGGTGAGGGCGAACAGCTCGTCCAGAGACACCGAGTCCACACAGGTCTCGGCGATGTTGTATTTGGCCTCCACCTCGTACTCGTTCATCCACTCTTCTACCAAAAACGGTTTGATATTCATAAAACTGCTCCTTCACAAAATTTGGCTTATGGGACCTTTGCAGGGGCGGATATCACCCGCCCGTTTTTTGGAATTTCGCCCCCTTCATGCGGGCGGCTGATAGCCGCCCCTACCTGGAGCGTCTACCATAGAGGCGGGCGTTCCCACCCGTCCGCGGGCCGATGGGGACATCGGTCCCTGCAAAATTCCGTCCCCTGCCGGTTCAGGCTTTCTCCCTTTTCGTAGGGGCGGCACACCGGGCCGCCCTCCCTCCGGCGGCCTGCACCGGACGGTTATTTCAGCAGGGCGGCCAGCTTGGCCAGGCGGTCCAGGGCCTCCTGCAATGTCTCCTCACTGCGGGCGAAGTGCAGGCGGATCAGGTGGTTCACCGGCTCCCGGAAAAAGCTGGAGCCGGGCACCGCCGCCACCCCGATCTCCCGGATCATCCACTCGCAGAACTCCATGTCGCTCCAGCCCTTAAACTGGTCCAGGGCCAGGAAGTCGGAGATGTCCAGCAGCACAAAGTAGGTCCCCTGGGGCCGATTGTGCTTCAGGCCCAGCCGCTCCAGGCCGTCACAGAAGAAGTCCCGCTTGCGGGTGTACATGGCGTTGAGCTCCCGGTAGTAGGACTCCGGGAAGCGCACCCCCACGCAGGCCGCCTCCTGGAGGGGGGCGGGGGCTCCAACGGTGAGAAAGTCGTGGACCTTTTTGGCGTTCTCCACCACCTCCGCCGGGCCGATGAGCCAGCCCAGCCGCCAGCCGGTGATGGAGTAGGTTTTCGAGAGGGAGTTGCAGGTGATGGTCCGCTGGTACATCCCGGGCAGGGAGGCCATGCGCACGTGCTCATAGGGGGCAAAGACGATGTGCTCGTACACCTCGTCGGTGATGACGAAGGCGTCGTACTTCCGGGCCAGCTCCCCGATGAAGGTCAGCTCCTCCCGGGTGAACACCTTCCCCGTGGGGTTGGAGGGGTTGCAGACGATGATGGCCTTGGCCCCCTGGCGGAAGGCGTCCTCCAGGGCGGCACGGTCAAAGTCAAACTCCGGCGGTACCAGAGGGATGTAGATGGGGTCGGCCCCCGAGAGGATGGCATCCGCCCCGTAGTTCTCATAGAAGGGGCTGAACACGATGACCTTGTCCCCGGGGTTGCACACAGTCATCATGGCGGACATCATGGCCTCGGTGCCGCCGCAGGTAACCAGCACCTCGCGGTTGGGGTCCACAGTGCGGCCGATGGCACGCCCGTGCTTGTCCGCCAGGGCCTCCCGCAGGTTCTGGGCGCCGAAGGTGATGGAGTACTGGTGGGGACCCTCATAGGCCACCTGGGCCAGGCGGTCCAGCATGGGCTTGGGGGGATCGAAGTCGGGGTAGCCCTGGGACAGGTTGATGGCCCCGTACTGTTCGCTGATCCGGGTCATCCGCCGGATCACGGAGTCGGTAAACAGCTGTACCCGCTGACTGAGCTGGGGCATAGGGATGCGCCTCCTTAAAAATCTGGTATGTCTGGAAACTTCGCTGAATCCTCCGGATAAAAACAAAAGGCATTCCAAAAATTGACCTTATAGCGCGGAGACCCGCGCCGTACCTACGGCCAATTTCTGAATGCCCTCACGATCTTCTCTATCCGGTGATAGAGGATCAGCCATATTTTTCTTTATTATAACAGGCATGCTCTCCCCTGTCAATTTATTTTCCCCGGCTCCGGCTCTTGCGGATGCGCCCGCTGTGGTTTTACCAAGTTTTTACCTCCCGCCGGTGGATGGTTTTACATCCCATCCGTAAAATAAAGCCGTCTGAACCAGACGAGGAAATTGTTATGGAGGGAAAACATCACATGAAACGTATGATCGCCGCGACCCTGACTTTGGCGCTCACCACCGCCGCCCTGGCGGGCTGTGCCGCCAATGCCGCTGCGCCCACCGACGACCAGAACACCGTGGCTGCCGCCACCATGTCCAACGAGACCGGAAAGTCCCCCAAGTACTTCTTCCTGTTCATCGGCGACGGCATGAGCTATCCCCAGATCCAGTCCACGTCCGACTATCTGGGCGCCCTGAACGATGAGGACTACTGGCAGGCTCAGCCCAGCCTGGACGACAACCAGGGGGCCATCCTGGACGGCCCGGAGTACCTGAACTT
>ERZ836939.3142-NODE-3142-length-14559-cov-3.468423_pt1 | contig 14559 bp, 10 predicted proteins | sample MGYA00519912_ERZ836939 | MGnify/ENA primary metagenome ERZ836939 (study PRJEB31850, sample SAMEA3708810) | human gut metagenome | biome: human gut; feature: human-associated habitat; material: faeces | place: China | collected 2014 ... | reverse complement strand
TAAAATCCTGCGGGACTTATACTCCCATACGGGTTCGATTCCCGTTGCCGGCATAGGACTTCCTACAAATGAGTAGGAAGTCTTTTTTGTGTAATAGGAATTCTTTATTACACAAAAGGCACTATGTGCCGATGATGCACACCCACAATAATCTGTAGTTAGACGCAGATGACCGTGCATGGTGTTGGAATGTGCTTTGCACATTTTTGTATTAATAATCAATTTGTTGTTTAGAAATGAGGGTGCAATGGTAGAATTAGATGGAATGTTATCCATAGTAATGCCAGCATACAATGAGGAAAAATTAATATATCAAAGCATAATGAAGACACTTGATATAGTATCAGGCTTTGTCAGGGAAATTGAACTTATAGCTGTTAATGACGGAAGTAAGGATAATACCAAGGCGGAGATATTAAGAGCGGTAAGAAAAGACAAAAGAGTAAGGCTTGTCACTTCTGATAAGAACAGAGGTAAAGGTAATGCCATAATATCGGGCGTGTCGCAGGCTGAAGGAAAGTATATTGCATTTGTTGATGCAGATCTGGAACTTAATCCGGCACAGCTTGAGGGTTATCTTAAGAAAATGCTTGATGATAACGCAGATGTTGTTATCGGGTGTAAATTTCATAAGGGGTCAAAGCTTAAATATCCATTTAAAAGAAAAGTAATAAGCATGTGTTACTATATAATGCTTATAATATTATTTCATCTTAATGTAAAGGATACTCAGACAGGACTTAAGGTGTTTAAGGCAGAAGCTATTAAACCGGTAGGACACCTTATAAGAACGTCAGGCTTTGCATATGATATAGAGCTGCTTGTGGCGGTGCATAGAAGGGGCTTTAAAATAGCAGAAATGCCAGTTGAGGTTGTCTTTGTAAGAGATAAGGGTGCTAACAGAATTGGAATGAAAGATTGCGTAAGGGCATTTGTGGATACATGGGCAATATTTGCAAGAGTGTATTTTAAACATTATTATGATTAATAGTCAGTATAATATTACAATAAATAAATTCAGGCATTTATGTGTGAATTGGTGGACTTAAGAAAAGAGGAATACAGTTGAATAAGTTTAAAGAATTATTAGAAAAAGCAGGCGATTTGCAATTTATAAAAAAAGCAAAAGATTACATTGCAATTCATAAGATAGCGGTAGTAACAACGGCAACAACTGCTACGGCAGGAGAGAATATAAAGAGTGGTCGGTAATGGTCAGACAGGGAAATTACAATTAAATAAACTATAAGTATGCTTTAATAATTTCTGCATAAAATAATTCTGACAGATAAAATGTTACATTTTTTGGTGAATGGAGGAATTATGACAGGAAATATTAAAGTGAATTGGAAAAGGCTGATTTTAGCGATGGTGATAAGTATAGGAGCAGGAGTAATATCGTGGCTTCTTACAGGTAATTCAATGGAAATCTACAGAGATTTGAATAAACCTGTACTATCACCTCCTGGTCAGCTTTTTCCTATTGTATGGACAATTCTTTTTATACTTATGGGACTGGCATCTTATATTGTATGTGAGACAAGGGATGATGACAGAACAGAAGCACTGATATTATATGGAGTACAGCTTGTAATCAATATAGGCTGGTCAGTTATATTCTTCAACTTTGGTGCTTTCTGGCTGGCGTTTGTATGGCTTATGATATTGTGGATTTTAATAATATTTACAATATGGAGATTTTTTAATGTTAATACAGTGGCAGCGTGGCTTATGGTTCCATATCTTTTATGGGTAACCTTTGCAGCATATCTTAATATTGCGGTTGCGATTATGAACTAATCAGATGCTTTTGGTATTAGGTGTTAATTAATGTAGTCATTGCGTAATTTTAATGTAATAATTTCGCAATAAATTCAAAAATAGTTAACATATTGTTAACAATTTAAAGCTGTATAAGTGGTATAATTACAAAAATCTGCACAGTAGTAAGCATTAATGGAAAGAATTACCGGATTGTAAGAGTAGTGCAGATAATAGATGAAATATACAAAAAGTACAGTTTTACTGTATTTATTCGTTGGAAATGAGGAACAGAATGAAAAAGGCATGGCCACACATAAAATGTGTATTATTTATCGTTGTTCTGGCAGTGGTTATACTTGTGTGCGATTATCTGTTTGCTGAGAGTGGATATATACGTTTTGTGTTAAATGATGTGAACAGTTCAAATGAGAGCTACGACACAATAGTGCTTGGAGCTTCACATACAAGATGTAGTATAGATACAGAATATCTTGATAAATATATGAATGTTAATTCGTTTAATATGGGAATACCAGGAGAGACAGTTGATGATTTTTATTATGTATTGAAATCAGTTGTCGATTCAGGTAATAATGTTAAACAGGTAATTGTGGATGTAGATTATTACTATTGGATGAATGGGCAGTCCCAGAATCATTTTTCCAAGTCATTTATATACCAGCAGATGAAAGATACTTGGGTTAAGGCAGAATATCTGTGGAATAACAGGGCTGAACTTGATATAAGAAATGTATTTTCAAGAAGGCTGACTTGGAAATGCACGATAAAGAAGGCAAAGACTAATATTGCACTTAAAAAGACAAAAGAATATAAGAATTATGATATGTCAGCAGGACTTGATACAGATGGATATTTTGCAACCGCAGGTGGTCCATATCTTGGAAAAGGATTCTGCTACAGATATAGAATCAATGAAGTACCGGGTAATCCATCATATGTTAATACAATGAAAGGAAATGCTGCTAAAAGCCTTGATAAAACAGTTATATCACAGTTTGAGCGTTTTCTTGATTATTGTAATGATAATGATATAAAGGTTGTATGTGTGTCAACACCTATAACACCAGATGCATTTAAGGAAGCACAGGTGGACAGGGCGTCCGAAAAGCTTAAAGAATTATTTGATAGCTACAATATTAAATATTATGATTTTAATAAGACGCTTATGTCTGTGCTTCCAAGAGATGATTCGGGTTATGTGGATACAGAAGGACATATGTATGGAGAACTTGCTGTTAAATATTCAGATGTATTAGCAAAAGTACTTGCAGATGATGCAGAGGGAAATGTTAATGAGGAAGAATATTTCTACAAGTCATATGAAGATATGTATGAGACAATGAAAGACGATTATGAGGCGGCTACAGGACTTGAGTGGAAGTCTTATTAACTGCCATATATATTATATGAAAATACATAGGAATGGAGAAAGATATGTCATTTACGACTTTTGAGTTCTTTCTGTTTATAGCAGCGGCAGTTATTATATATTATGTGATACCTAAAAAGCTGCAATGGATATGGCTTCTTATAATAAGTTATGTATATTATGCTTCTTATGATATCTCGACAGTGTGGATGTTATTACTGACAACATATGTTACATACAGGGGCGGAATTCTTCTGGACAGATTGAATGAGCAGAAACCGCAGGACGGAATAAGCAGGGAAGAAAAGAAAGATTTCAAGAAAAATATTGTCCGTAAAAAGAAAAAAATAGTACTGGCTATGGTACTTATAGCGTTTGGAATGCTTGGGATTATGAAGTATACCAATTTTATGCTTGGAAATATAGATGCAGTTTTAAGACTTTTTGGAAGTGGAAAGCAGATAGGAGTTCTTAATCTGACACTGCCGCTTGGCATATCGTTTTATACATTCCAGTCAATAAGTTATGTTGTTGATGTATACAGAGGCAAGCATAAGGCTCAGGGCAATTTCTTTAAGCACGCATTATTTGTTTCATTTTTTCCGCAGCTTTTACAAGGTCCGATTGGAAGATATGAAAGACTTGGAAGCCAGTTGTATGAAGGACACAGCTACAATTTAAAAGAATTGCAGTTCGGTGTCCAGAGAATACTATGGGGCTTTTTTAAGAAAATGGTACTTGCTGACAGGGTAAATGCGGCAGTCCTTCTCATATTCCATAATTACTGGAATTACGGCGGATGGTACAATGTGTTAGGAGTGCTTCTTTATAGCATACAGCTTTATGCAGATTTCTCCGGTGGAATTGATATTGTCATAGGAATTGCACAGATGTTTGGAATTACGATGGATGAGAATTTCAGACAGCCATATTTCTCACGCTCAATAAGTGAGTTCTGGAGAAGATGGCACATAACGCTTGGTACATGGATGAAGGACTACATATTCTATCCATTTTCTTTATCTAAGAGTATGGCTAAATTCGGCAAGTGGAGCAAGAAGAAATTTGGTAACAATGTTGGAAAGCTTCTTCCTGTAGGACTTGCTGACATTTTGGTGTTCTTTGTTGTAGGTGTATGGCATGGAGCAGCGTGGAAGTACATAATGTATGGTATATATAATGGCGTAATTGTTGCAGGAAGTGGAATGTTAGCACCTGTATATGCAAAGATACAGGAAAAGCTTCATATCAATCCTAAGAAATGGTGGTATCAGGGCTTCTGCATTATAAGGACATTTATTCTTGTCAATATAGGCTTTTATTTTGATATGGCAAATGATTTAAGAGCTGCTAATGCTATGTTGGTACAGACAGTTACAAAGGCACATATATCACAGCTTTCAATGGCGGCTGTTAAAGCTGTAGGGCTTACAAGTCAGGATTTGCTAATTGTTATAGCAGGCTGTATTATTATATTTGTTGTCAGTCTGTTAAAAGAAAAGGGGATTAACATAAGAGAAACAATAGCATCATATAATATTGTAATAAGATGGATTATATATATAGGATTTATAATGTTTATACTTATATATGGAAGTACAAGCACAACATCAGATTTTATATATGCTAATTTTTAATAATTACAGTAAATGAGTGGCGAAAATCAGGTTATAGCCGCTTATTTGCTGTTTTTTTGTTGTAGTGACAATTATTGTGGGAGGTGGTATAATAATATGTGAATGCCTAAGTGGAGCATTTTCACATTTATTCTGTTCATAACGGAGTAGATAGTGAAGGCACACATAAAGTGTTCTTATTTTAAGGTTTGGTACGTTAGTAAGAATATTATATCAGGAGATGAATATGAGTAATAAAGATGACGGGCTTTCACAGTTAGTACAGGATGTGATTGACGGAAAAGCTGAGAAAAAGGAACTATGCAATAAGATTTACAAAGAGGTATACGCTTTAGCATACCCTGTATATCAGAACGAAGAAAAGAGTATGACCCAGGCAAAGAAGGCACTTATTGAGATATGTAAGAGAATAGGTGATTTTAACCTTGAAAGAAATATTCATAAGCAGGTTGCAACAATTGCATCTGCGTTCTTCTTTACAAGTGTGGTAAGTGAGAATGCAGAAGAATTAAGGAATAATGCACCAACAGGAGAATATGAATATACTCATATTAAGGATGATGAAGAATTCGTTACATATATGAAGCAGAAGGCAATAGCCTTCAGAAGCCCTAAGTCATTTGACCAGCAGGAGGAGAGCTTTAGAAATTTATCAGAGATAGAAATGTCGCTTACAGAATTATACGCTTATGAGATGCTTTCTGTTGATGCGATTGAGAGCGTAACCGATGTTGACAGTTCTTATATAAGCGGCTGGTTAGCAGGCATAAGAAGTTATGTATTAGGTTATGAAACGGCTGGTAATGCCGATAATAATGATATGGCAGCAGTCGCTGATAATGATTACAATTCATTAGATGAAAGTGATTATTCTGATGAAGAGTATGATGACAGTGATTATGGTTATGATGAGAATAATAATAATGATGATTATAGAGAAAGAGAAGCTGTAAGTTCTGTATACAGAAAAACAGGAAAAAGATTAAAGGAAAATGCTGTTACATTATTCATTAAAAGACTTTTTCCAGCACTCACACTTCCGGCAAGAATGATGGTTTCATGGATTGCAGGTGGTGTAATAGTTATTATTCTTATTATTATTCTTGTTGTATCAGTTAAGGCTGGCAAGAGCAATAAGAAGAGTGCTTCTTATGAATACCAGAATATGCAGTATACAACAGAACAGGCTGCAACGAAGAATAATAAGAAGAATGAGGCGGCAACAGCTTCAACTGAGGCAGGCACAGAAGAACAGACTACACAGAAGCAGACTGAGAATGTAACACAAAGTACTACTGGCAGCAGTTCTAATAATACAACCAATAGGACAACAGCTAATACATCTGATGATGATAGCATCACAGGAAATACTAGTTCAGATAATAGTGGAAGCACAGACAATGATACCAATGGAAGTGGTGACACAGGAAGTACAGATAACGGAGCAAGCGGAAGCGGCACTACAGGCGGAAGCACAGATAACGGAACAGGTGGAAGTGGTGACACAGGAAGTACGGATAACGGAACAAGCGGAAGCGGTACTACAGGCGGAAGCACAGATAACGGAACAAGTGGAAGCGGTACTACAGGCGGAAGCACAGACAGCGGAACAAGCGGAAGCGGCACTACAGGCGGAAGCACAGACAGCGGAGCAAGCGGAAGCGGTACTACAGGCGGAAGCACAGACAGCGGAGCAAGTGGAAGCGGCACTACAGGCGGAAGCACAGACAGCGGAGCAAGCGGAAGCGGCACTACAGGCGGAAGCACAGACAGCGGAGCAAGCGGAAGCACTACTACAGGTGGAAGCACAGATAACGGAGCAAGTGGAAGCAGCACAGGAAGCGGCAGTTCAAGCAGTTCAGGTTCATCAGACACAGTTAAATCAGCAGCTTCTGGTGTATCAGCTAATTAAAATGATGGGCAAAAATAACAATTATGGAGGAACATTTGCATGAAGTGTGTAATTCTTGCAGGTGGAAGTGGCGATAGTTTATGGCCATTGTCCAGAAAAAATTATCCTAAACAGTTTATGAAATTTAAGGAAGGCCGTTCACTTTTACAGGAAACGGTTGTCAGAAATCTGCCTTATTGTGATGAATTTATTATAGTAACTAATGAGGCATATAAGAATATTGTAAACGGACAGATGAAGGCGTTCCAGAGCCTGAAATACAGAGTTATTCTTGAGGGCACAGCTAAGGGTACAGCAGCGGCAATTATGCTTGGAACAATGTTTGCCAATCCAACTGAATTTGTATTAGTTGTTAATTCAGACAATTTTATTGATGGTGATGGATACAAGGATGCCATCATAGGAGCTAAAGAGATAGCAAAGAAAGGCGTAATTGCGGCAGTTGGAGTTAAGCCTGAATATCAGGCGAAGAATCTTGGATATATCAAGAGAGATGGAAATGATGTAATTAAGATATTATCAAATGTTGATTTTGATGATGCAACATCTGAGATTGCAGACTGCTATTCATATGAGGAGGGGTATCTATGGAATAGTGGAATACTTGTGTTCAGGGCAGGTGATATGGTTAATATCACAAGAAAGAAATGTCCGGAATTGTATACAGCCTGCCGTACAGCTAAGAGAAAAGTTCCAGCTATAAGAAGGGCTATACGTTTCTCAGAAAATGTAATGAAGGACATAGTTACAGGAAGCATAGAAACACTTGTTCTTGAACACTGTGACAATCTCAAAGTAGTAGAGGCTGACATTTTATGGAAAGATATCGATAATGTATGTGATATTGAAATGCACCATAGTGATGATAAGCCTGACAATATAATTAAGAATGACTGTAGTAATATATCAGTAATTAACAACGCGCAAAGACAGCTTGTAGTTGCTAATGACTTAAGAGATATAGTAGTTGTCAATACAGAAGATGCTGTATACATTTCATCAAAGAAATCTGCTGATAATATCAAAGAGATTATTAAAGACAATCTTGACCAATATGAAACATACTTTGATTATAATCGTATCTCCTATAGGGAATGGGGTATACACGAGCTTCTTAATTATTCTAATGGTTATAAGGTTAAGAAGGTTACAGTATTTCCAGGAATGATGATGAATCTTCACCAGCATGAATTAAGGGCAGAATACTGGTCAGTTGTTGAAGGTACAGCTACTATTACAATAGGTACAGAAACTAAAGATTACCATAAGTATGAGAGCGTATTCGTGCCAATCGGTGTTAAGCATAAGGTTGCTAACAAGACAGACTCTAATGTTGTCATTATAGAGGTTGGAATTGGTGATTCAATCCTTGATAATGATATGGTTAAGATATATGGACAGGATTCATCAGATAATGGCGGCAATTATGTAAGAAAAGATAATTGTCCGATTGTCAAGCTTGACCCGGCATTTAAGGATAACCTCTGGGGCGGTACTAAGATAAGAGATGTATATGGCAAGAAATGTGATTATGATGTCATAGGAGAAAGCTGGGAGCTTTCTGCACACCCAGACGGACAGAGCCGTATTGCAGAAGGATATTATAAGGGTATGCTCTTTAATGATTATCTTTCAATAATTGGCAAGGAAGCATTAGGCTGGAAATGTCAGGCACAGGACAGATTCCCAGTACTTATAAAGTTTATTGATGCCAAGCAGGCATTATCAATACAGATACATCCGGATGATGAGTATGCACTGGAGAACGAGAATGAATATGGAAAGAACGAAATGTGGTATGTGCTTGATGCAGAACCTGGTGCATATCTGTATTGCGGACTTTCAAGAGCTTCTTCTAAAGAAGAGATAGAAGAACGTATAAAGAACAATACAATAACAGAAATCCTTAACAAGATAGAGGTTAAAAAGGGTGATGTTGTTATGGTAAAGGCTGGCACCATCCACGCGATAGGTGCAGGTATATTTATATGTGAAATACAGCAGAATTCTAACTGCACATACCGTATGTATGATTATGACAGACGTGACAAATTCGGTAATCCGCGTGAGCTTCACATTGCCAAGTCATTAGATGTTGTTAATCCAGTTAAGTATGAGAAAGATAACAAATGCAATGTTATGCTTACACATAACGAGCATTATATGTCAAAGCGTCTTGTACAGTGCAAATACTTTGAGGTTATCAAGTATGAAATAGAAGACGAAGCCAAGATACCAGTTGATGAAGCTTCTTTTCTGTCAGTAATTGTAATTGACGGTGAAGGAACAATTATGACAGATGACAATGACAAGGAACTTAAGTTTAAGGCTGGAGAAAGCTTCTTTATTAATGCAGGCAAGAGAAATGTTGTCGTAAATGGCAGATCAACCTGTATAATTACACATGTATAATCAGATGGGAACGGAGGATTTGAATGAATAACAGTTCTGATAAAAAGGGAAGAAAGATAGCTTCATATCTTATTCCTGGAATTATAACACTACTTGTTATGATATTTGTTCTTATTGTAAAGGGAATATGGCCTTTTGGAAGTAACAGAATAGATTTATTTGATAATATGCAGCAGGTTGCTCCGCTGTATGCACATTTATGGGACGCTATGCACGGTAATGCAAGTGTGTGGTTTGACTGGTATACAGGACTTGGAACTAATGTGAGTATGAGTATATCAGCGTTCTCAATGTTCAGCCCATTTAACCTGCTTTTATATCTATGTCCAAGAGATTATATATTGGAATTCATATCAATTCTTACACTTGTCAAGATGTTTGTTATGTCAGTTACAATGTATGCATTTCTTAATAGAAGATATAAGAAATTAACATATAAGACTAAAGTTATATTTGCACTTGCATACACATTTTGTGGCTATGTGCTTTTATACGCTTCATGTTTTACACCTTGGATGGATATAGTTGCTTTATTTCCACTTCTTATGATGTCTTTAGATGTTATGGAAAAGACAGGAAAGAAGCTTTTCTATATTCTTATGCTGGCATTGTTATTTGTTATTAACTACTATGTCAGTGCAATGTCAGTTGTATACATACTCCTTGCCTGTGGAATGTATATTATATTCAGATGTGACAAAGAAGAGAGAAGAAAATGTGCGTGGAACTTAGGGATAGGTACATTTACGGGAATTGGACTTTCAGCCTTTGTGCTTCTTCCGGTATTCTCGCAGCTTTCACAGTCACAGAGAACCGGTAACTCATTAAGCCTTGTACAGCAGTATATGTCATGGATTTCTAATCCGACATTCAGAAGCTTCAGTCTTGGCGAATTTGAAAGAATAATGATGTTCTATGGTATGGGAATATTCCTTGTGCTTATATTTACAGGTATACATAGAAGCAGAAAGTTACCGCGGTATAAGATGGATATAGATTTAAGAAAGCGTAACTGGTATGCAGTATCACTCTTTGCAATAATGGTTATTCAGGCAGTTGCAGAGGGTACTAACATTATGTGGCATTTTGGTTCATATAATGGATATACATTAAGAAATGGATTTATTATAGCATTTACATTCATATGTCTTGCAGCAATGTATGCAGATACTATAGTTGCAGATAGCAAAGAAGATAAAAAGAAGAATATAATATTAAGTGCAGTGTGTGTGGTAGTATGCGTTGCATTTGCACTTGGATATAAGTATATTCCAGTTAATTCCTACGAGAGGGCATTTGCATTTTTTATAGCAGTATTCGCAATTATGCTTGTTGTGCATATAATTAATGTAATAGTTAGAAAAGACGGATATGGAATTAACAGTATTATAAGATTAATGGCTGTTGAGATAATTATAGGTGCCATCGCTATGACAGGTCCACCTAAGTTCTATACTTATACGCCATATCAGTATGGAGATTATGTACAGCTTGCAGTGGAAGCGGCTAATAATCTTGAAATAGCCTCATCACCGGTAGACAGAATAACTAATCCGGATTTAAGCTTTAATGCCAACTACCCTCTTGTTATGAAGAGAGGTGCAATGTCAAGCTTTACGGCAGCTCTTCAGAAGGACAGCCAGAAGCAGACAGTAAGATGGGGACATTCAAAGTATTTCCTCTGGATGCTTGATTCAGGTAATACGGTATTCAGCGATGCTCTTATACACATTACGGAGGCTGTTAATGTCAACAGATTAGACAGTTCATTGTATACACTTAAGAAGGTTGGAACTGATGGCTGTCAGTATAAGCTTTATACAGCTAATTACCAGCTGCCATTTGCAATGGTTACAGACTCATCTGTAAAAAATGTAGATTTTAATAAAGATTTTACTAAGAATGAAGCAACAATGTCTGTAGAGTCAGAAGATTATAATGATAATAACTGCTCAAAGGACTGGATATATATGCACAATATTATGTATAGTGCATTAAGCCATGATTCAAGTGGTATTGTTACGGAATATGGTACTCTGACAGATACTAAAGAGATTACTGTAAATAATAATCATGTTGCAGAAGATAATATAGCTTCTGATAATCTGGAAGATTACAGAACAACACAGAATAAGCATATCATACAGACTTATAAGGATTCTGTAACAGGAACAAAGGCTGTATATATGAGTGTTACTGACCGTAATATAGGCGACTCGGATGCCAATGTATCTAATCTTTTCAGAAGTGTAAAGATAACTGTTAATGGTAAAGAGATTGCAATACCGACAATAGGGAATGTAAAAAATAAGTATTACACAACGGATTATAATAACGGACTTATATATCTTGGAACATTTTATGATGAAGATATTGAGGTTCAGGTAGAATATACAAGACCATATGATTCAGCAGGTAATGCAATCACGGATAAGTCGATTGTCACAATCGCAGGAATTGACCTTAATAAAATGCAGTCACTGTGCGATAAATACGCTGATAAGCAGAGTGATGTAACATATACTAATAACTCAGTTACTATAAAGGTTGACGGAAGCGGTAATGATAATTATGCAATAATTCCAATCATTAAGAGTGATAACTGGACAGTTACAGTTAATGGAGTAAAGTGTGATACAGACGAGATTGCTGGAATATTTACAGGAGTTAATATTAATGATGGAAGTAATGAGATTGTATTTACATTTAAACCATCAGGAAGAAACGCAGGAATAATTATATCTTTGATTATTCTTATTGTTATGATAGTTCTTATGGTTATTGACCATAAGAGAGGGATAAATGTTCCTCAGTGGTTAGGAATGTGTGCAAGTGGTGTATATCTTGCAATAATTGCAGTGCTTGCAGTTGTTATGTTTGCAATTCCACTTGTTGCCAGCGTGATTGCGAATATACAGTATATATTGTAATAACAGATATTGGGGTTGTGAATGTTTAAAGCAGTAGCAGGATACTATAAAGATAATGAACGGTTAAGGCTTTTGGTGAAGATAATAGCAGTATGGCTTATTTCAAGGGCAGTTATGCTTCTAATGGTTCCGGTGATGAATCTTATTGCTGATGAGCCGCACCAATGGCTGTATTATATGAATCCGTGGGATGCAGAGTGGTATAAAGGGATTGTGGAGAATGGTTACCAGCCTCCTAAGTCATCAAGTATGGCAAGCTGGGCTTTTTTCCCGCTATACCCTCTTGTGTGTATGGCAGTAAGACTTGTCACAATGGGAAGTATAGATACATATGCCGTTGGAATGACAGTTTCCAACATATGTATAATTATAGCAGTGTATTATGCGGTTAAGTATGCAGATATAGAGCTTGATATGAAGAAATATAATAAAAAGACAGTTGAGGATATTATTATATTTCTTATGCTTGCAGGACCATTTGCCGTGTACTATGGTGCTATGTATACAGAAGCACTATTCATATTGTGTGTTATACTCTGCTTCTATAACTCTGCCAGACATAATTATATGGCGGCAGGAATAGCGGCGGCGATGGCAAGTGCAACACGAATTGTTGGCTGTATGCTTGTGTTTGTGCTTATAACATATATGTTTATGGAGACCTGTGCAGAGTGCAGGGCTAAGCATAATTCAGAAATGAAAGATAATAAAGAAGCTGGTATAATAGATAAGTGTATGCTTACAGAAGAAGCTGGTATTCTGATAGCTGGAAATATAAGCTTAGCCAGTGTTATAAGAACTTTTATTAAAAATGTCATAAAAGAACCAAAGAAGCTTGTGGCTATTATGATAAGCCCTCTTGGCATATTCATATATATGAATTATCTGAGATACTTTTGTGGTGATTCGTGGGCATTTTACCACGTCCAGAGAGCGTGGAGGACACAGAAAATGTTTCCGGTAATCGGAGTGTTGTTTAAGTCGTGTACAGGGCAGCTCTCAGCGGCATCAGGAGTTAAGACACTCAATGGAATAATACTTGGCTGGCTCTGCGTTATAACACTTATGCTTTATGCAGCGATGATAAGAAAGAAGCATTATGCACTTGGAATATTTGGAATAATAGTACTTCTTATTCCGCTTACATCAAGCGTTATGAGTACATTGAGATTTATAATGGGTTCATTTGTAATATATATAGGAGTGGCAGAGATAATCGCAGGCTGTAACAGGTATGTACGGTATGGAATAATTACGTTGTTGTCTATAGTTGAGATTGTTGTAATATCGGCATGGTACTTCTGGGATGGTCTGCTTATGTGAAAAGACTTGCTATCTTTATATATTGGTATTATAATTAACACGCTTTTTAAATTACAATTATATATACTGGAGTTAATCTGGTATAAGAATATTAAAAGGAGAAAATATATGTTATCAGTAGTTGTACCTACATTTAATGAGGGAAAGAATATTAGAAATCTGGTGACACAGATAGATGATGCACTTAAGGGAATTGATTATGAAATATTATTCGTAGATGATAGTAAAGATAATACACCTGATGTAATCAGGGAAGTAGCTAAGGATTTTCCACAGATAAGACTTGAACACAGAACAGGTGAAACAGGTCTTGCAACAGCAGTTCTTAAGGGATTTGAACTTGCCAAGGGTGAGTATATGGCTTGTATGGATGCTGATTTACAGCACCCACCAATTGTACTTAAATATATGTATAAGGCTATGGAAAGCGGTGCTGATTTCTGTATACCAAGCCGTCTTATACCTGGTGGAGATGACGGTGGACTTAACTGGTACAGAAAGTTCGTATCTGGTACAGCAAGAAAGATAGGACAGTGGATGCTTCCTTGTCTTAGAAAGATATCTGACCCAACAAGTGGTCTTTTTATGTTCAGACGTGAAGTGATTGAAGGAGCAGATCTTCAGCCAATAGGCTGGAAGATTATGGTCGAAGTTCTTGCAATGGGTTCATATAAGAAGGTAGTTGAAATCCCATATAAGTTCCAGCAGAGAACAGAGGGCGAATCTAAGCTTTCAGGTAAGGTTACAATGGAATATTTAAAGCAGCTTAAGGATCTTAGAAAGAGATACAACAAGGCTAATAAATATGAAGTAGAAATCTGGTCAACAGAAAAGATGATGGCAGAATAAGCTTTTGTAACTGGAAGGAGTAATAATGGGTAAGTATTTTGGTACAGATGGATTTCGTGGTGAAGCTAATGTAAACCTTACGGTTGATCACGCATTTAAAGTAGGAAGATTTCTTGGCTGGTATTATGGCAGGGATAAAGAGGATGGCAAGGCTAAGATTGTAATAGGCAAGGATACAAGAAGAAGCAGCTATATGTTTGAGTATTCATTAGTTGCAGGTCTTACAGCCTCAGGAGCTGATGTTTATCTTTTGCACGTTACAACAACACCAAGCGTATCTTATATAGCAAGAACAGAAGATTTTGACTGTGGAATTATGATTTCAGCAAGCCATAATCCTTA
>ERZ836939.3129-NODE-3129-length-14599-cov-4.087184_pt1 | contig 14599 bp, 16 predicted proteins | sample MGYA00519912_ERZ836939 | MGnify/ENA primary metagenome ERZ836939 (study PRJEB31850, sample SAMEA3708810) | human gut metagenome | biome: human gut; feature: human-associated habitat; material: faeces | place: China | collected 2014 ... | reverse complement strand
CCCCGCCCTCCAAAACCATTTCCCCCGCCGACACATCCCGCCGGGTCAGGTGCCGGACGGACAGGGCAAAGAACAGCAGAATATAAACCCCGCACCCCAGCAAAAACGGCCCCAAATCCAGCGCCATCGTGGGGTTATTGGCCCGCATCCCCAGACACAGCAGGGAGTAGGGAAAGGCGTACCCAAGCCCCTGAGAGGTGAGCATCAGCCCGGCGATGCCCCCCGCCAGGGCGATGGCCACCGGGATGGCAAAGGCCCGGATCACCAGGGACAGGTAGAGCTGCAGGGCGCACACCGCCACGCCGCCCAGACCCCCGAAGAACAGCCAGCCGGGCAATTCCGGCGGGATGGGAGCGTCGATTCCGGCCAGTTTGCCGGAGATCACAAAGAGCACCCCGATGGCCGCCTGGGCCAGAAAAGACACCCCCGCCGCCAGGATGAGCTTGGCCAGATACAGGTCCCAGGCGGGGACCGGGGCAGTCATGGTCTGGTTCCAGTTGTGGTCCGTGTGCTCCAGCCGCCACTGCCAGGCGCAGAACACCCCCAGCTGGGCGGGGAGGAAAAACAGGGAGGCAAACAGCACGTGCTGGGTCCAAAGGCTGTACCACTGGCTCTGCAGCACCTCCAGATTGCCCAGATAGTTGACCGTCCCCAGGATGGCCGGAAACAGGGGGAGCACCACGAAGGCCAGCCACACAGGGCTCCTCCGGCACTTCATCAGCTCCGCCCGAATGGAACGCAGCAGCATAATCAGACCTCCTTTCGGACGAACAGGGTCCGCCCCACCACCAGAAAGACAACTCCCCACACCAGGAGCAGCCCCACATCCAGGGGCTCCGGGACCCGCCAGTAGAAGGCGGTGAACCGGGTGGCCTCGTCCCAGTGCATCCCCGCCAGGGACATCAGGCCGTAGTACCCCCAGGGGATGACCCTCTGAATGCCCACGGGGAACAACAGGGAGAGCAGGCCCGCAAAGCTGCCGAAAATGCCGCAGATCAGAGGGATGGCCTGGTTGGCAAAGCGGAGGGACAGCCCCTGCTGGAGAAAAAAGAGCACCATGGACACCCCCCAGGTGATCAGCGTGAACCAGGCAAAGCGGCTCCAGGGCACACCGCCCGGGAATCCCATTGCGATCCCCAGGGCCGCAAAGAGGACGGTCCGCACCAGGGAGACGGCCCCCAGCACCAGCGCCCCCCAGATCAGCTTGGCGGCGTACAGCCGCCCCGGGGTGGGCACCGTCTCCAGCAGCTTCAGGGTGGTCCCCTTGTGCTCGATCTCGCAGTTGCGGCTGGCCAGGACGGCGGTGCCCAGGGGAAATAGGATGGCGTCCACCATGGCTAGGTTGTAGAGGGTGAGCATCCAGCCCTGGAGCAGGTCCTCCGGGTCCTGCCGGGCCAGATAGACCCCGAACCACACCAGCTCGGCCCCCAGCAACCCGGCGCAGATGAGGAAAATCTGCCGCCGGCGGCACTTGTAAAATTCCAGACGGACCAGGGTGCTCATAGGCTCGCCGCCTTTCCGCCGGTGAGCTCCAGGAAGATGTCCTCCAGGCTCTTCTGCCGCTCCTCCAGCCGGAGCACGTCCACCCCGTGCCCGATCAGGTACCGGATGAGCTTGGCCGCGTCCGGGTCGTCCAGCCGGGGGAGCAGAATATAGTCCTCCTCCTGGGCGCAGGGGACCCGGCTCTGGTGGAGGAGCTTCAGGGCCCCCTCGTTGTCCCCGGTGCGCAGGGCCAGGTTGTGGCGGCTGTGCCGGTGGAGGGTCTCCAGGGTGTCCTGAAAGACCAGCTCCCCCTCCCGGATGATGCCCACGTAGTCGGCCATCTGGTCAATCTCGCTCAGGAGGTGGCTGGACACCAGCACCGTCATGCCGAACCGGGCGGGCAGGGAGCAGATGAGCTCCCGCATCTCCTGGATGCCCGCCGGGTCCAGGCCGTTGGTGGGCTCATCCAGAATCAGCAGCCGGGGAAAGCCCAGCAGGGCGGCGGCCAGCCCCAGCCGCTGCTTCATGCCCAGGGAGTAGTGGGCCACCTTTTTGCTGCGCTGCCCCTCCAGCCGGACGATCTCCAGCACCTCGTATACGTCCTTCTCCGGCACCCCCCGCAGGGTCTGGACCACCTTTAAATTCTCCTCGCCGGTGAGGTGGCCGTAGTAGCTGGGGCTCTCAATGAGACTGCCCACCTGCTTGAGCATGTCCAGGCGGTTGTGCCCGTTGACCTCTTTTCCAAAGACGGAGATGGACCCCGCCGTGGGGCGGACCAGCCCCAGGATCATTTTCAGGGTGGTGGACTTGCCCGCCCCGTTGGGGCCGAGAAATCCGTAGATAGCCCCCTCCGGGACCTGCAAATCCAAGTGATTTACCCGCAGGACCTTGCCGTACTGCTTGCACAGGCCCCGGGTCTGCACGATGTCTGCCATAGGGAAAACACCTCCTTGTGAGATGCCCCTATTGTATCGTTCTCACCTTACACGCCCATGAAGGACACCTTACGTTTCCCTTACTTTTTGCCCCCAGGGGGTGCGCCGAAGGGAAACCTGTGGTATCCTAAGGACAGGTGATGGATATGAGGCAACGGATCTTACTGGTGGACGACGAGCCCGAGCTGCGGCGGATGGTGGCCAGCCTGCTCACCGGGGCGGGGTATGAGGTGGCGGAGGCCGCCGACTGCGCCCAGGCCCGGGCGGCCATGGCGGCCCAGCGGCCGGACGCGGTGCTGCTGGATGTGATGCTCCCGGACGGGGACGGGTTCTCCCTCCTGCCTGAGCTGCGGCGGTTCGGGGACGTGCCGGTACTGTACCTGTCCGCCCGGGACGAGGACGCCGCCCGGCTCCAGGGACTGGGGCTGGGGGCGGACGACTACATCACAAAGCCCTTTCTCCCCCAGGAGCTGCTTCTTCGCTTGGGGGCGGTGCTGCGCCGGGTGTACGGCGGACGGCAGGCGGACGATGCCCTGACCCTGGGCCCGGCCACCGTCCACTGGGGGACCGGCACGGTAACCCGGCCGGAGGGGGAGGTCTCCCTCACCGCCAAGGAGTTCTCCCTGCTGAAAAAGCTGGCGGACAACCGGGGGAACATCGTCACCATCGACGCCCTGTGCGCCGCCCTCTGGGACGGCCCCATGGTGGGGTATGAGAACACCCTGATGGTCCACATCCGCCGCCTGCGGGAGAAGATCGAGGCGGACCCCTCCCACCCCAGGTACCTGCTCACTGTGCGGGGGCTGGGCTACCGCCTGGCTCGGGAGGAACAGGCATGAGGGCGCGGAACGGACTGAAGGCGGCGGGCCTGGTAGCCGCCTCCGCCCTGCTGATCGTAGTCCTCACGGCGGCCGGCCTGCTGGCCTTTATTTTCTACAATATGAGCGCCGGCCGGGACTGGACCGCCCCTTCTGAGAAGGTATCCGCCGCCCTGGTCTGGTCGGGGAGCGGCTACACCTTCACCGGGGAGGAATTATTGGGGGAACAGCGCTGGGCCATGCTCATCGGCCTGGACGGGCAGGTGGTCTGGTCCCTGCGGAAGCCGGCGGATGTGCCCGAGGCGTACAGCCTCACCGATGTGGCCTCCTTCACCCGGTGGTATCTGAACGACTACCCAGTCCAGTGCCGGGTGCGGGAGGACGGCCTACTGGTGATCGGCTCCCCCAAGGGAAGCGTGTGGAAGCACGACATGTCCATGGGCATGGATGTTCTGCTCCAGATCCCCCTGTGGTTTATGTTCCTCTTTTTTCTGGCCATCGGCTGCGTGCTGGGGCTGGCCTTTCTGTTCCTCCGGAAGTGGTTCCGGCAGGCCCAGCAGGTGCGGGACGCCGCCCGGTCCAACTGGATCAACGGCATCTCCCACGACATCCGTACCCCGCTGTCCATGGTCATGGGCTACGCCAACCAGCTGGAGGAGGACCCGGCCCTCCCCCCCGCCCGGCGGGAGCAGGCGGCCATCATCCGCCGCCAGAGCCAGACCATCCGGGATCTGGTGAACGACCTGAACCTGACCATGCGCCTGGACTATGACATGCAGCCCCTGCGGAGGGCCCGGCTCCGCCCGGCGGCCCTGGTGCGGCAGGCGGCGGCCGACCTCATCAACGGGGGGCTGGAGGATCGGTACTCCCTGGAGGTGGACGTCCCCCCGGAGGCGGAGGAGGTCACCCTCCTGGCCGACGAGGGGCTTTTAAAGCGGGCCCTGATGAATCTTATGAACAACGGGGTGCGCCACAACCCGGACGGGTGCGCCATCACCGTCCGCCTCGCTCTTCAGAGGGCGGAGTGCGTGCTGGAGGTGGACAGCGCCGGAGGTCCGGGCGCGCCGGACGCTCCGCCCCCCGCTCCCCCGTCCGGCCTCAATGAGGACGGCTCCGCCCCCCACGGGACCGGGCTGAAGCTGGTGGAGCAGATCGCCCGGGCCCACGGAGGGCGGTTCGAGATCGTGCAGAGCGGGACGTGTTTTTGCGGGCGGATCGTCCTGCCCGCCGATTCCTCCAAAACGTGAGAGAAGCGATGTGCTGCGCACACCGCTTCTCTCACGCTGGGACCGCCTCCCGCAGGTTCCCCAGTTCCCCCTGGTAGACCGGGCGGAACCGGTCGATTTGACAGAAGTCGGCGGGCCGGACCAGATCCGGGGTCTTACCCAGCTCCACCGCTCCGGATCGTTCCAGCAGAGAGGCCGCAAACTGGGAACAGAAGTAGTGGTTCTCCCGGGGCAGGGGGTAATTGAAATAGCAGGTCAGCGCCCCCAGCAGATTGTAGTGGTACCGGTCCCGCTGGGCGTACATCCGGTTGAGCTGACGGCGCAGGCAGTCATAGACCGGGACCGGAACACTCAGCTCATAGAGGCAGCATGGAATCTGTCTCCTCTTGGTCTCCACTCCCACTTCCTCCACCACCAGCCCGGCGGGAAGGGCAAAGCGCTCATACTTCCGGGCAAAGCTGTAAAATGGTCCCGCAGGTCCATCCAGTCCAATGGAGGCGTGGGTATAGCTGTCATCGGTGGCCAGATGAATCAGCCGGGAAAACCAGGTCCCCGAGCGGGTGAGCAGAATATAAACGCTCTTTTCCGGACACAATCTGTTCTCCATAGATACCTCCCCCTCTCTTCTGGCTTCAGCATATCAGACAGACCATAATCTTCCTTGAAGGAAGCATTAAGTTTTTCATAAAATTCTCTGGAAGGAGATTCAGAAATCTCCGGAGTGAAAAACAAAAAAAGGGGTTGACAGTGCGGGAGTAGTGTGGTAACATATACCTCGCGCTAAGGAACAGCGCATTTCACCTCGCGCGAGTGGTGGAATTGGTAGACTCGCTGGCTTCAGGTGCCAGTGCTCGCAAGGGCGTGCGGGTTCGACTCCCGCCTCGCGCACCACAAAGTCGCTACAATCTAGATATTTTGGGCCGAACGCCTAGAGTATCAAGGGGTAGCGGCTTTTTTTACTGCTCGAAAACTGCTGTTTATTCCATAGATATTTTTTCGGAAAACTGGCTGCTGAAGGGATTTGAACCTCCTATTTCGCGGCTTCTCCTCAATATTATCTAGTTTTGTTCCAATCGGCGCCCTTTTTCGGATCACATGGGAAGGCAGAAATACGAAAAAAGATATACAAAAACTCAGGCCCTGATTTGTTGGTTTTATAGAACCATCAGATCAGGGCCTTTTTGTTTCCCACAGTACCAAGTAAAAAGTCCGGCGCCCCTTTTGAAATCTCTCAACGAAAAAGGGCACCGAACTGAGTTATGCCGGGAGGGATAAGACAATCCTTTTTGCACAGTTGTCGTAAGCCAAGTTGAGAAGACATCTAAATTTTTTGTACCAAGGGAAGGAGTCAAGATGAAAAATAAATTTTTTGCAGAGTTGTCCCGGAGATTATCAAAATACGGCATTGAGTCAGTCAACGGAAAAGATGCGCAGTTGGAAATCATGCTCAAAGCCCAGCCTGTCCTCTCCGTTTCATCGGCCAGCGATGCGTTCCATCTTCCAGCCGGAAGCAAAAGCGAGGAGGCCAGTGGGCTGTACCATCAGGTGGCTGTAGTTGCGGACGAGGTGTATGAATATGTGGAGGCGGTGAAAAACGCTTCGTTGCTTCACACATCTGGCCTGCGTGAGGACTTCCGCCTGCTGGCGGACTTCGGCGGCGTAGTGCTCGCTGGCCGGGAACGGGAAAACGGGCAGGGTTACCAATTTGTCACCTGGGTCTGGGACTACGACCGTACCAGAGTCAGCCATGGCCACTACTATGAAGATCACTTTCAAAGCGCTAAGCAGGATTTCGCCGTCCGCTCCGGCCTGATCTCCAGGGCCCAGCTGTTCACACCGGAGGAACTCACGGAGCTGTACCGAGCCACAGATTACTTCTTGGAGGAAGGCCCGGGGCCGGACAGCGGCCAACTGAAGGCCATCCAGACAGCCAGAACGAAGATCGAGTACACCAATCCCGGACCTCCAGTCCAGACTGGAGCAGGCACAAAATCAGAAACCACAAATGAATTTCTAAACCCAATATTAAACTAAACGGGGCCGTATCCTGCCAGATGGCAGTTGACACGGCCCCGTTTTTTGTTACCAGGAGGAACAGAACGAGTCAAGTACAAAAATAAGAGTGAAGGAGAGGAAATGAACGGCAAATTCAGGACCTTCTCCAGAGGCCCCTTGAGTCCTTTCCCTATAGCCGCTCATCGCTGTTTTCGGTTGCCTCGCGTTCGTCGTCGAAGCCGTCCCGTGCTGCCTTATCTGCGTGAAGCTTGGACCACTTCAAGGTATATTTGCATTTCCGATTGTAAGCGACGAGCATCGCTTCCGCATAACTCAGGGAACCGCCTCCTCGCTCTTTTGCCGTTCGTGAGAGCTGGCGAATGGACAAGGCTCCAACCTTTTCTTTAAAGGTCTCGTCCCTCAGTTGGTCTCCATAGGCGACCACCATTCTGGCTACCGCATTCAAAACATTTGCCCCGAGCGAGTCGATATCACCCTCCCATGTGCCTACACAAAGACGCAAAGTGCGATCCAAAACATGATACCCGTACTTCATATAAATTCGCTCCAGCGTTGCGACCGCGCAGATGATCCCATATCCTTTATAGGGTGCTATTGTAAGAGAGTACGATTCCACAAGGCGCTTTATAATGAGCTGCTGCTCGTTGCCTGCCTCAATATTTGCTACGAAGATTTCATAAGGCCGGAGTGCACGCACATGTTTCATCTGATTGGCAAAAATATCGGCCTCATTCTGGTAGTCCAGGTTGTCGTAAATCATGCACCAGACAGGGCAGTCCCGAGAACCGGAGACCGCAGCGATGATTTCAATTGTATGCTGTCCGTTAAAAACATAGTTGATCCCATCCCTCCGGCTCACCTTGACTGGGTTGATCTGGTTGAGATCAAAGTCGGAAATCGCGCTTTCGACTTGTGCCTGGGATAAAGGGCGCTGGTAATCTTGGTTGGATACCAGATTTCGGATCGGGATCAATTCAAAGTGGACGTCCGGAACAAAGCTGGTGAAATCCTTCATGATCGCCCCTCCTCGATATCCGATCGCATTTCCGATATCTTATCCTGCAACGATTGCAGCGCGGCCTCTAAATTGCGCTTGGCCTTTTGCGAGACGTGCGCAAGATTGGAATTCTGCCGGGCTCTCTCGATGGAACTAACCCAGGAGGGGACCGTAAGCGTTAGTCCTGTGATTTCGGCATCCGGATCGTAGGCGGGCGTTGTCTTTATTGCGGGCAGTTCTTCCTGATACCGGCCATTCTCCTTGCCGGGTAATTCTTTGGACATAAAATCCTTTCGTGATTCTTTATAGCTGACAAATTGACGTGCCGGACCTTTCTGCTGCTTGGCTGACATTTTACGGATCTCCTCCGGAGGCATTTTAGAAAGAGCCACGAGGTTCTCATGAGAAATTTTATAGGTCCCATTCAGCACGCGGTCAGACAATTCAGCATCCGCATCGCTGATCGTGTCGATCGCTTTACTGTAAATTGCGTACTTTTGAACCGCTCCAGTGGACACATGGTATTGCCGGCTCAATTTTTGGGCGGTACGCTGGTAGGTTTCTGTTTCCGGCAGCTCTGGGCACCCTCGCTTTCTATATCGGTTAAACCCCATGACATTCTTCTGTTTGCCGTGCATCTTTTCCAGCTCATACTGTTTCCCAATCAAATATTTCCGAGTTTCCTCGGTGATATTTCTCCGCCCAAGCTGGTTTGTGCAGATCCAGATGATTGCATCTTCCCGGCTGTCAAATTCCATTTCGGTCACTGCGTATGGAATGTGACGGCGGTTGCAGATTTCATACCGGTTGTGGCCGTCAATGATGATATGATTCCAAGTGATAATGGGATCCCGGCAGCCATCCACACTGAGGTTGATCTCCAACTGCTGGTATTCATCCCGCCTAAGCGGACGGATCAGTGTTCGAAATTCCTCATCGATAATCAGTTGCTCAAATCCCAGCTCCATCTTTTGGCGGTCTCCTTTCATTCCTCTTTAAAGTATGTAGTGAGAAGTACGCGATCCGATTGTCTTCATCAACCTCTCCGCTCAATCTGTAGCTATAGGCGGGATCAATGGTTCCAATGATGCGCACCAATCCCTCCAGGAGCAGATTGCTGTGAAAATCAATTGAATAGCGCTTCCGTTTCTCCACCAAGCGCACCTTATTTGCTGTCCCTCCGGTCAATGGCTTGTCAGATCCAAGGATGGCAATGAACATCTCTTCTGGATTTATGAGGAACTGAATATACTCGGGATCTTTCAATTTGTGCAGCGTCGCTTTGTGAATACGAAACCGTGACCATTTCAAATCTATTGTCATAAGGGCGGTGGTATCAGAATTGCTCATTCCCATGTTCCTCCTTCACATATTCTGTACTCGCCTCCGCTCCTGGAACGGAAAGCCCAGTACTGGGATGCTCATCTTTCTGCACGGCCTTTTCTTTGATTCCGTACACCGCATATCCATCAAAGATGTTGATTTGCAGCGACTTCTGATGTTCTTTGAATGGAAGTCCGAACTGGGCTTTCCAGTTATCCGGGAATACCGGGATGCGGGAGGTTTTCGGTTTGCTTCCATCCTTAGTAATGCGCTGATAGATTTCTGTCGCGGTCAAATCAAATGCAATCAAGTACTCCCCATTTGCGTGAATCACCTTGCCAAGCAGTTTGTAGCGGTAGTCGAGGTTCCACCCCATCAAAGCAAAGACCTTCGCAAAAAATAACTTGCAGGTGATTTGCTTTGGCCTTCTCTTACCACTCCCGGAAGAGCACCAGGCAAATGCGTCCCGTTCTTCCTCCATACAAGGGCGGATCGCCAGGATCCGTCTGTCCTGGTTGACCAGAACCTGAACAAAGTTGTTATTGGGGAACTTATTTAGGCATGCGACATTGACATACGCCTTGTAATTATTGAACGTCAGAGAGGGCTCGTAAGTATGAGCAAAAAACTCACGCCGTACAACCTGATAGCCATCAAAATCAAAATTACCGTCGAGTTCTAATACTTCCCCAGGAATCGGCGGCTCATGATTCTGAGAATGCTCCGGTTCCGCAGTGAGTACGATCGTGGAGTCCCCTTCTGGATCGCCGCCTTGCATTCTCTGCAGCATCTGCGTTAAAACTGCCTTCTCATTGCCATCCATCCGGCAATATTCCCCCTTTGATTTTTCAATTTAAATGCTGCCCCTTTGTTATGTTTGTTCATTTCCATTCCCATCGGACCCCTCCGCGCCCCGGCTGAGTTCCTGACGGATATAGCGTTTCAGCTCAGCGAAGCTGGTTACATTCAATTTGTGCCCGGTTTCATAGAGCTGGCTTTCCATACGCAGGTTCCAGCTTTCTTCATCCTGCGGAACAGCTGTGGAGGATTCAAGGCGGTGTAAATAATATTGGCTTCCAAATTCATCCGCCCATGCTTCCGGGATTGCGCGGACTCTCTTCCCTGATGTTGCGAGAGGCTCAACGTTTGCCGCGCTCTCTTCGGTACCGCCGATCATACTTTGTTTGATATAGGCTTCCGCATCCGCCAGATGAAACAGCATGACGGATTCTCCGCTTCTTTCAATCAATGTGCCGGGTGCCTGATACTTACAGTCAGCGCTCCAATGGAGCAGATGAAATAACGTATCGCCAAATGCCGCACACGGGATCACTTTGCCGAACAGCTTTCCGCCGCTCGTCCTAGCCCAGGTAACAAAATGCCTGCTCTCTTTGGGGGCGGCCCGTACGGCAAGCAATCTATGACGCGGATGGATCAGAAGTTCGACCCGTTCACCTCTGGCAAATTTCCGTACACATCCAGAGCTAAACTTGATTTGCTTCTGCTGGAGGATAACATACGGCTTTTGAACCGAATCGAACAGTGCGGAGCGAGAGACCTCAAATCCCCGCAAATCAAAATCACCAGCCGAGACCTCCACAGCAAGGTCGTTTTCTTCGTCCGATCCATTCTGCAGCTCTTCTTCACGATACACACTCAATGAGGCTTGATAATAGTCAGCGGCTTTAAACCCCGCCCACTTGGGGCTGATTACGACAAATCCCTTTAGAAACCCCGATTCTATGACCCGAAGTTCCGGCAAGATAGACTTGTTTCCGTACTTGGCATTGTCAATGAGATGCTGAACGGCAATAAAGTCGTCCCTGGATACGATTGCCTCGTGATGATTCTTGTAAAGCGCCTGGACCCGGTCTCCTCTGTTTTTGACTGACCGGTGCGTTCTAAAATTCGGCGTACAGGTCTTCCGAGTCAGCACATAGCCGCAATGCCGCTCATTGCGGAGGATTTGAATAATGGCGCCGGGGGACCACTTGATATTGCCGAGATAGGTCTTCCGCCCGAGTGACTCAAGTGCGTCCGCGATCTCCGCAGACGAATACCCATAGAGGTACATATAAAAAATCAGCTTGACCGTGGGGGCCTCCTCCGGATTCACCACGAGGTTGCCGTCGGCATCATGGGAGTATCCGAGCAGTTTCGGCGTAAGCGGCAGCCCGCCGTTGAGCCGTTGAGAGAGGGATACCTCCATACTCCTGCTTCGAATGTGCGACTCTTCCTCCGCAATGGTGGCCAAAAAGGAAAGGGGCATTTGGCTGTCCTGATTCAACGAGAAAATGCACTCGCTTTCAAAAAACACGCCCACTGGATGGGAGAGCTCCGCGAGGCTGCGGACCATCGTGATGCAGTCAACAACATTCCGCGCCAATCGGGACACGCTTTTGGTGATGACTAAGTCGATCTTTCCAGCGCGGCAGTCTGCCAACATACGGTTCAGCTCTGTCCTATGCGCTGTGGACGTGCCGCTGATCCCCTCATCCGCGTAAATTCCAACCAGCGTCCATTTCAGATGCTTTGCCACATATTCCTCATAGTGCCGTTTCTGCAGTACATATGAGGTCGTCTGCTGGATCGTATCAGTAGAAACTCGCACATAGGCTGCCACTCTCAACTCCGCGTCATCGTCATAAAAATCGACTTGCTTTTTGGCGGGATAAATGACGTCCGGCTCCACTCGTTTCTGGTAGCGCTTTACAACCCTTTCTTTTGCTTCCGTGTCTGACGCCCGTTTTTTAGGATCAATCATGAATGGTGTCTCCTCTGTCTATGTCATCGTCAGGCAGTGCTTTCCAGTCAGGCGAGGGCAAGAAGTACGGATCCCTCAAATCCTCCCTGTAGTACGACGCAAGGGTGTAGAGATCCTCGGAAATAAAGTAGATGCCCACCGGCTTTTCCCGTGCTGCTAAGATCCTGGCGCAGAAGGTAACTTCCTGGATCTTCTTAGAAACATTGCTGACTTTCTGTGTGATAATGAGATCAACTTTCCCGGCGTCGCAGTCGCAGAGCAGTTGGGACCATGCGGAGGCGGATTCCATATTCGGAGCAGTAGAACCTTCATCCACATAGAAGTCAACGAAGTACCAGTTGGGGTATTGGCTCAGAGTACTGAGGAACTGCTGCTTATGGTAATCGAGATAGTTTTTATACTTCGTCTGATTAAAATATCGAATATAGACCGCAACCTTGAAAGAAGCCCGCGGGCTTGGCTTTTCGTGCCGGATCTCTCTCAGCCACTGCCTATGGCTGGCCAGGAGAGCAGATCCTTCTCGATGGTCCAGACAGAGGTCAAAAGAGGGAAAGGTAACCTGCTCCATTTCATGATTTTCGGAGATCAAATCCTTATCTGCCATAAAAGCCTCCCCCATATGCGCACAGCCCTTTTGGAAGAATTATAGGGAAAAACCAGATAAATAAGAAGAGCCCATAAGTCAGCATCCTGACCTATAGGCTCTTCTTGCCGAGGTTTTTTGATTCCCGGCATCTTTGACGGCTTTCATCTAGCGCAGAAGGCCTGTATCCTTTCACTGGATAAATCCCATGGGGGATTCTGAATATATCACGAAAAGGCTATCCCATCATGGGAACAATATAATGAAGCTGCAAAAATTTATGAGGAGGAACTCAAATGCAGCTTAATTATTATGCGATCGGTCAAAGGATTCAGGACATCCGAAAAAAGAGACGGCTGTCTCAAGCGATGCTGTCAGTCATGATCGACAAGTCCCCCGGATACATCAGCTATATTGAGCAGGGGACAAAAACGATGAGTCTGGAGACTTTTGTCAGCATTGCGAACGCCTTGGAAGTATCTACCGATACTCTATTGAACAGGCAGCTCACCGCGGCGGGGCAAATCGTCAATCGAGAAGTTCTCAACGTATTTTCCAACTGTTCTCCTTATGAGACCTACATCATCCTGGACATCATGAAAGCCGCAAAGCGGGCGCTTCGGGAGCAGAAACACCTGCTGACCGACAAGCGTTACTAAATCAATCTTGCGCGGCACCGTCCGGAAAACAAGAAACCGGAAGTCAGGAGTCTGACTTCCGGTTTGTGCTTTTACACGTCACTACGTTTTTTTAATTATCACTATGTTTTCCGAAACCTCCTGGATATCAGGAGATTTCATGGTATAATTGAGACGACAGGAAAGGACGATTTCAATGATTTACTGCGCAGGCGACATTCACGGCAACCCACGGCAGGCTGCCAGAGGATCTGAATATCGGCTGAACTTCTTCGGACGCTGGCCGTCACTGCGAAAAATAAAATTTTAAGGATAGGAGGAGCACAATGAAGCTTAAAGAATATCATCCCATTGACGAAATGGAACGCATTCCGGTAGAAGAACTGGCCGTCAAAATGGAAGAGTTGTTCGACCGTGCTGATCAGGAGGACATCGGCTTTGTACTGACAAAAGCCGGCCAGGACTCTATGGTTCTCTGCCCATACCGCTGGTTTGAGCCAGAATATGAAACTGTTGAGATCGAAGTGGATGTCGTCCTGTTGGAACAGTTGAAGGAGATCATCACCCCCGTGGGGTTGGCGCTTGAAGATCTAATCGTGCAATTTTTCAGGTGGTGTGTAAATCCGGATACCCAGGATGAGGCCATTGCCTGGCTGAAGAAGGCAAAAGAGGAATATGAGAATACATGAGTTCAAAAGAAACCTTTGTGAAAGCGATTCGTATGATACAAGGGCAGGATCGTGCAAACGCTCAAGTGGATGCAACAATCGATCTCTTCTGTGACAGAAGCCTCGGGTTTGATACAAGGGATAAGAACACGGTAGTTTGTATCAAATAATGATACAAACTAAAACCAAAGTGCCGCAATGTCTGTTATTTGGTAGACACTGCGGTGCGTTTAATTTATACAATGGAAAACGGATAAAAGCCATCCAGACCGCCAAAACTGCTCCAGAGCTTCAGTCCAGACTGGAGCAGTCACTGGAACAGGGATCACAAATGAATTTGTAACCCATAAAATCAGACGGGGACCGTAGCTGCAATCAGCAGGATACGGCCCCGTTTTTGTTTTCAGGAGGAATGAGTCATGAACAAAAGCCATAACAAATCAAAGCAGAAACACAAAATGGAGGACGAGAAATGAACAGCATATATCAAGGCGGTTCCCAGAGGATCTCCGTGGTCCTTCCATACTCGCGAATTGCGGAAATCCTCCATCTATTCCGGTCCAGTCACGCGCCTGGATGTCCTCCATCCCCCGTGCCCAAACCGGTCTGCCGGCAATTTTCCCGCTGTGAGGGCTGCCCCTATCCTGGACACGGATTCCTCTGCTGGGGCAGTGAGACAGACTGTTTGCGCACACGGATGGAAAAAATCTACGAAAGGGACAGTGAAAATGTGGACCAAAGCGTCACTCAGTAATGCCAGACGGCTGGAATATGCCGCTGAGATCCGCCATCTGGTGGAGAATCTGAACCTGTTCGATTTTGTCCCTAATGTCCATACGCCAGAGGAGTATATGATCCAGGACTCCGGCCATTTCGACTACGATGACGATTTGGACAAGTTCTATGACTATGGGAAATACGGACGCCAGCACGTGGAACAGGAGCAAGGCGTGTTTACGGAGCAGGGATACATCGCCTATCACGGGACATTGACGCTGGAGGAGCTGATGGCGGGCGACCCTGCGGAGCAATATCAGAAAGAGCAGAAGGAATGCAGATGATCTGAATTTCTCCGATGTTTGGGATAGACTTTCCCCCCCAAGTTGTGGTATTGGTTGTGTTCACAGAACTGGAGGTGACGAAGATGAA
>ERZ836939.3128-NODE-3128-length-14603-cov-16.993195_pt1 | contig 14603 bp, 10 predicted proteins | sample MGYA00519912_ERZ836939 | MGnify/ENA primary metagenome ERZ836939 (study PRJEB31850, sample SAMEA3708810) | human gut metagenome | biome: human gut; feature: human-associated habitat; material: faeces | place: China | collected 2014 ... | reverse complement strand
GATTATGCGTTTCTGCGTTGATGGAACGGAGGGCGGAAGTTGCCAGCATTTTCAACAACCGTAAAAACGTCATCAAGGGGATTGAAGCGCGAAATGAACTATTCAAGGATGATTTCCCCCGTGAATATCAAACTTGGACGGAAACTGCAAAGACTGACTTTGAAAGCGAATTTAATGGGAATATAGCTGTGGATGCCTTGGAAAAACGTCCTGAAATGGTGATTCTATGGGCGGGATACGCTTTCTCTAAAGATTATTCTACTCCACGGGGGCACATGCATGCTATTGAGGATATTACGGCATCGTTACGTACCGGTGCACCTGTGAACCCGACGGATGGTCCGCAACCGTCTACTTGCTGGACTTGTAAAAGTCCGGATGTTCCCCGTATGATGGAAGCATTGGGTGTCGATTCTTTCTATAATAATAAATGGGGAGCTATGGGGGCCGAAATCGTAAATCCGATTGGCTGCTCTGATTGCCACGACCCGGAAACAATGAATCTTCATATCAGCCGTCCGGCTTTGATTGAAGCTTTCCAACGCCAAGGTAAAGACATCACCAAAGCTACTCCGCAAGAAATGCGTTCATTGGTCTGTGCGCAATGTCACGTTGAATATTTCTTCAAAGGTGATGGCAAATACCTGACTTTCCCTTGGGATAAAGGTTTCACGGTAGAAGATATGGAGGCTTATTATGATGAGGCCGGGTTCTATGATTATATCCATAAATTGAGTCGTACTCCGATTCTGAAAGCACAGCATCCTGATTATGAGATTGCTCAAATGGGTATTCATGGGCAAAGAGGTGTTTCTTGTGCCGATTGTCACATGCCGTATAAGAGTGAAGGTGGTGTGAAATTCAGCGATCACCATATTCAGAGCCCATTGGCTATGATTGATCGTACCTGTCAGGTTTGCCATCGCGAGAGCGAAGAGACTTTGCGCAATAACGTTTACGAACGCCAACGCAAAGCGAACGAAATTCGTAACCGCTTGGAACAGGAATTGGCGAAAGCGCATATCGAAGCTAAATTTGCTTGGGATAATGGAGCGACAGAAGCTCAAATGAAAGATGTTCTCGCATTGATTCGTCAGGCACAATGGCGTTGGGATTTCGGAGTGGCTTCACACGGCGGCTCTTTCCATGCACCGCAGGAAATTCAGAGGATCCTTTCTCACGGACTCGACCGTGCTATGCAAGCCCGTCTTGCCGTATCCAAAGTATTGGCGAAGAACGGATACACTGGTGATGTTCCGATGCCGGACATCTCGACGAAAGCAAAAGCACAGGAATACATCGGCTTGGATATGGACGCTGAAAGAGCAGCGAAAGAGAAATTCCTGAAAATAACCGTTCCCGCCTGGTTGGAGAAAGCGAAAGAAAATGGACGTTTGGCGCAGATATAAAACAAATATAAGCATAGATATATATGTGGAGCAAACCGTGGAGTTATAAAGAAGGGCTGACGATTGGCACAGGATTACTGATAATAGGCATATTGCTGCAAATGACAGTGGGTGCTATCAACTGGGATTTGTTTGCCTGTCCGGTCAACGTGATTGTGCTGGTGGTTTATATCATTGCCTTGATAGTCATGCACCTTCTTCGTAAACGTGTGTATTTATTCAGCTGGTTAAGCCATTATTCCGCTGCCGTCTCCGCTTTGTTGTGGGTGGTCGGCATGACGGTAGTTATGGGACTTATCCGGCAAGCTCCTTCCGGTCATGCTCCAAATGCTTCAACGGATTTGCTGGGATTCTCACAGATGATTGCATCCTGGCCTTTCGTTCTGCTTTACTTTTGGATGGTCACTGCATTGGGACTGACGATACTTCGTGCCAGCTTTCCTTTTAAGTGGAGACGACTTTCGTTCCTTCTCAATCATATCGGATTATTCGTCGCGTTGATAGCGGCCACTTTAGGAAACGCCGATATGCAACGGTTGAAAATGACAACCCGCATGGGCAATGCCGAATGGCGGGCTACTGACGATAAAAGTCAACTGATTGAACTTCCATTGGCTATCGAACTCAAGGATTTTACTATCGACGAATATCCTCCAAAACTGATGCTGATTGACAACGAAACCGGGCGTACGCTTCCCGAAAAATCTCCTGAACATGTATTGCTGGAAGAGGGAGTGATAAAGGGAACATTGCAGGACTGGCAATTGACAATTGAACAATCTATCCCGATGGCAGCTTCTGTAGCTACTGAAGATACTGTGAAGTTTATAGAATTTCATTCGATGGGAGCAACTTATGCTGTTTACCTGAAAGCTTTCAATCAGGAGAATCAAACAACCAAAGAAGGTTGGGTAAGCTGTGGCAGTTTTCTTTTTCCTTATAAGGCAATCCGGCTGGATTCTTTAACCAGTCTTGTGATGCCGGAACGGGAACCGCAGCGATTTGCGTCGGAAGTGAAAATTTACACACAAGAAGGAACGATAACGGAAGGTACCATTGAAGTGAACCGTCCGATGGAGATAGAAGGATGGAAAATCTATCAACTTAGCTACGACGAGACAAAAGGACGATGGAGCGATGTCAGTGTCTTCGAACTGGTTCGCGATCCGTGGCTACCGGTCGTTTACGCAGGAATTATAATGATGATGGCAGGAGCTGTCTGCTTGTTCGTCAGTGCACAAAAGAGAAAAGAGGAGGACAAAGCATGAATTGGGAGTACTTTATATTATTTGCAATAGCTGCACTGGTTTGTTGGGCTTTAGGAGCTTTTGCTGCCTGGAAAGGAACAAAACCGGGATGGGCTTACGGATTTACTTTCTTAGGGTTGGCTATTTTTTTCAGCTTCATTATCGGAATGTGGATTTCATTGGAACGCCCTCCGATGCGGACCATGGGGGAGACCCGGCTGTGGTATTCTTTCTTCCTTCCGTTGGCGGGATTGATAACATACATACGTTGGAAGTACAAATGGATTCTTAGTTTCAGTTGCATCCTTTCGTTCGTCTTTATCTGTATCAATATCTTCAAACCGGAGATTCACAATAAAACGTTGATGCCTGCTTTGCAAAGTCCGTGGTTTGCTCCTCATGTCATTGTGTATATGTTTGCTTACGCTATGTTGGGAGCGGCGACGGTGATGGCTGTTTATCTGCTTTGGTTCAAGAAGAAAAAGATTGAACGGAAAGAAATGGATTTGTGCGATAACCTCACTTATGTAGGTCTGGCATTTATGACATTAGGTATGCTTACAGGAGCTATCTGGGCGAAAGAAGCTTGGGGACACTACTGGGCTTGGGACCCGAAAGAAACATGGGCGGCAGCGACTTGGTTTGCTTATCTGGCATATATTCATTTCAGATTGGGAAAGCCATTAAAGGCACGTCCGGCATTGGTTATTTTATTGGTCTCTTTTGTCTTATTACAAATGTGTTGGTATGGAATCAATTATCTTCCGTCCGCACAAGGAGTCAGTGTACATACGTATAATTTAAATTGAAATATCAAATCATTTAAACTGCACTATCAATGAAAACATTTTATTGGTCATTCTTGCTTATGCTATTGCCAAGCATGGCATACACACAAAACACGGAGAAAGAGAATGAATTTACGATGTCTATGCAAATCAGACCTCGTGCAGAGTATCGGAACGGTGCCTTGACTCCACGGGATGAAGGGGTGGCTCCTACGTCCTTCATCAATAACCGCGCGCGTTTGTCGATGGATTATAAACGTTCGGATCTGGAACTGAAGATGTCGGCACAGCATGTAGGTGTCTGGGGACAGGACCCGCAGATTGAAAAGAACGGGCGTTTTATGCTGAATGAGGCTTGGGCAAAGATGAACTTTGGCGAAGGATTCTTTGCCCAACTGGGACGTCAGTCGTTGATTTATGATGATGAACGTATTTTGGGAGGATTGGACTGGAATGTAGCGGGTCGTTACCACGATGCGTTGAAGCTGGGGTATGCCAACAAAAATAATGAAGTGCATTTGATTCTTGCTTTTAATCAGAATAATGACAATAGAACAAGCGGAGGCACTTACTATGATTCTTCTACGGGACAGCCTTATAAGAATATGCAAACCGTTTGGTATCACTATAAGGCGGACAATGTTCCGTTCGGGGCTTCTTTATTGTTTATGAACTTGGGATTGGAAACGGGCGATAAAGCTACGGATGATTCTCACACCCGTTACTTACAAACAATGGGAACCTACCTCACTTATAAGAACAGTAACTGGAATCTGGATGGTGCTTTCTACTATCAGATGGGTAAGAATAAAACTGCTGATAAAGTTTCAGCTTTGATGGGAAGCATACAGGCTGCTTATACGTTTGACCATACATGGGGAGCTGTGGCTAGCTTTGATTATCTAAGTGGTGATAAGGGAAATGGCGGTAAGTACAAAGCTTTCGATCCTCTTTATGGAACTCATCATAAATTCTATGGAGCAATGGATTATTTTTATGCTTCTACCTTTGCGAACGGTTATGCCCCTGGATTGATGGATGCCCGTATCGGAGGCCGTTTCCGTGCTTCTGACAAAGTGGATATGGAACTTAATTATCACTACTTTAGCACAGCCGTAAAGGTTCAGGACTTGAAGAAATATTTAGGTTCGGAAGTCGATTATCAGATAAACTGGTCGATCATGAAAGATGTGAAACTCTCTGCCGGATATTCTTTTATGCGTGGCACGAAGACGATGGACGCTGTGAAAACCGGCAATCATAAAAGCTGGCAGGATTGGGGTTGGCTATCGTTGAATATTAATCCGAAGATATTGTTTGTGAAGTGGTAAATCCAAGGGAATAGATAGAATTTAAATAAAGAGAGAGTTTTTGAAAGTTTTTGAATTTATAAAATCATCCTTACTACAGTATATCTGAAGTGAGGATGATTTTTTGTTTTAACCACTTCTTGATAGTACACTCTTATTGTTACGTCTGTTGTTACGGATATTTTTCTAAATACGTCGTTACAGATACTTTTCCAAAGTTGTTTTATCTAAAATCTCGATTCGTTTTCCTTCCATGATGACGAGTCCTTCTTTCATCATCTTATTGATTTCTTTAGATAGAGCAGGGCGTGACACATTTAAATATTCGGCGAGCTGGGATTGGGTGTGCATGATATCTACTACTAACGAGTCTTTTTTCTTATGTTCGTATAGATAGACAATGAACCTTTCCCGTACGGTTTTGCGTGAAAGAGGTTTCAGACGGGATACGGTACAGATGTTACAATTACCTGCGATACAAAGAAAATTATGAAGAACTTGTGGGTCCTGACTAATTACTTTGAAGGTTGAATCTTTGGTTGCCATAAGTATCACACTGTCCTCAAGAGCAGTGAAAGTAGCCGGCAAAGTATTGTTCGAATTAAAAAGATGAGGAGTGGCGAAGGTACGTGGAGCGATAATGTATTCAATCATCACCTCATTACCTAATCCGTCAATAATATCTGTACGTAGTTTTCCTTCCAAAAGTACAAATAACTTGTTGCAGGGTGTTCCTTGTGTAACGACTATCTCTTTTTTATTAGCCGCATAGATTACAAAATCCAGCTTTTCCAATAAGGACTCTTTGATGTTTAAAGGTAAATCCCTGAATAAGGGGATTTGAAACAGCTTTTCTTTATGTGAGTCGGTCAGTTGTATTTTTTTCATTGTATCATGTTGTCTGTATCACGGGCAAAGATATAAATTATATATTAGTGAAAGAAACTTTCAGAACTATTTGTAGAATAACTATATACAAGAAAGTTGTTAAAACGAATGTAAAATATAGAATCTGTAATTATGGTATCTTTCTCTGTAATTTATCTACATGCAGGATACCTTTATTTGTCTATTTTTGCAACATGAATCATTGATAAAAAGAATTCTGAAAATAAAAAGTAATAAAAGAAAGTTATGGCTAAAAAAGTTTTGATAATTTCGTCCAGTCCACGTAAAGGTGGTAATTCGGATTTGCTTTGTGATGAATTTATGAAAGGTGCTATCGAGGCGGGCAATGAAGTAGAGAAGATTTTTCTGAAAGACAAAACGGTTCATCCTTGTACGGGATGTAGTGTTTGCAGTATGTACGGTAAACCCTGTCCACAGAAGGATGATGCAGCGGAAATCGTGGAGAAGATGATTGCTGCCGATGTGATTGTAATGGCAACTCCTGTTTATTTCTATACCATGTCCGGGCAGATGAAGATTATGATTGACCGTTGTTGCGCACGTTATACGGAAATAACCAATAAGGAATTTTATTTCATTATTGCGGCAGCAGAAAACGATAAAGCAATGATGGAGCGTACTATCGACGGCTTCTGATGGAGCGTACTATCGACGGCTTCCGTGGCTTCCTCGATTGCTTGGAAGGACCACAGGAAAAAGGGACGGTCTATGGAATCGGTGCATGGAAAGTAGGAGAGATTAAAGATACTCCCTACATGCAGGAAGCATATAATATGGGAAAGATGGTGTAACTGTTTGTTTTCCATATTAAAGATATTCATAAAGAATATGATAAATGGATTTGTTCGAATATTTGAGATATAGTTTTGAACTTAACTTTTAAAACCTGACGGGAAATCTGGAAAAGACGGTTATGTTTTCCAGATTTTCCCCTTTTTACGATTACTTAATTGACTGGATTGCTTGTTCTGCCACAGAATTATTATAATTTTGTGGCAGAACTTTTTATTTTGTATAATTCGTTTGATAACTAACTAAGTATCATGGGCTATAAAATAACGACTCTTGTGGAGAATTGTGTCTATGGACGTAAATTGCAGGCAGAACATGGTCTTTCTCTATATATCGAGACTCAAGAACATAGATTACTTTTCGATACGGGAGCATCTGACTTGTTTATCCGTAATGCCCGCTTGTTGCATATTGACTTGCAAAAAGTCGATTATTTGATATTATCTCATGGTCATAGCGATCATACGGGCGGACTACGTTATTTTTTGGAATTGAATACGCAGGCAACCGTTGTCTGTAAGCGTGAGATTTTTTCTCCTAAATTCAAGGATGAACGTGAGAACGGGATGATGCATACACAAAATCTCGATCGTTCCCGTTTCCGCTTTATTACAAAGCAGATCGAACTGCTTCCCGGAGTTTTCCTTTTTCCCTCTATTGATATTATAAATCAGGCAGATACCCATTTTGAACGTTTTTGGGTTCAGCAAGAAGATGGATGCAAAATACCGGATACTTTTCAGGATGAATTGGCGGTGGTATTGGTGGAACCGGAAGGATTTTCCGTATTAAGTGCCTGTTCTCATCGGGGAATAACCAATATTTTGCGTACGGTTCAGGCTGCCTTTCCCGAATCTCCTTGTAAGTTACTTCTGGGAGGTTTTCATATCCATAATGCGGAAAAACAAAAATATCAGGTCATTGCAGATTATTTACAGGAATATCTTCCCCGACAGATTGGCGTTTGTCATTGTACGGGAGTGGATAAATATGCCTTCTTTTACAAGGACTTTGGTGACAGCACATTTTATAATTACACGGGAAAACTAATTCAAACCGATTTATCGGAATAAATTTATAATAATTTGATATGAGGAAACTAATAACTTCTTTAGCGCTGGTACTATCAGCATTATCCAGCTATGCAATTACTCCTTTGTGGATGCGTGATGCACGTATATCACCGGATGGATCAGAAATTGTTTTTTGTTACAAGGGTGACATTTATAAAGTCCCTGCACAAGGAGGAACAGCTGTTCAACTCACCACACAAACCTCTTATGAAGCCAATCCGGTTTGGTCGCCCGATGGCAAGCAAATTGCGTTTGCCAGTGACCGGAATGGAAATTTTGACTTATTCATTATGCCTGCTGACGGAGGTGCCGCCCGGCGACTGACCTATCATTCTGCATCAGAAATACCGTCGGCTTTTACTCCGGATGGAAAGTATGTCTTTTTCTCTGCCTCTATACAGGATCCGGCAAGCAGTGCCCTGTTTCCTACAGGAGCGATGACGGAATTATATAAAGTTCCTGTTGCCGGCGGACGTACCGAGCAAGTGCTGGGCACTCCTGCCGAACTGGTCTGTTTTGATAAAACAGGGAAGAACTTTCTTTATCAGGATCGTAAAGGGTTTGAAGATGAATGGAGAAAGCATCATACTTCTTCCATTACGAGAGATATCTGGTTATATAATACCCAAACGGGAAAACATACGAACCTGACAAACCGGGGAGGAGAGGACCGTAATCCTGTGTATGCACCTGATGGTAATGCTGTCTATTTTTTAAGTGAGCGTGATGGAGGTTCCTTCAATGTGTATACTTTCCCTTTGAATACCCCACAGGAAGTGAAAGCTGTGACTACTTTCAAAACTCACCCGGTACGTTTTTTGTCTGTCAGCGATAAAGGTACCTTATGTTATACCTATGATGGTGAGTTATACACACAGAAGTCTGGTGCACGTCCGGAAAAAGTAAAAGTAGAACTTGTTCGTGATGATGAACAGCAGCTTGCTACACTTAAATTCTCGCAGGGAGCAACTTCCGCTTCTGTATCTCCGGACGGTAAACAAATTGCTTTTATTGTACGTGGTGATGTGTTTGTGACTTCAACTGATTATGCTACCACCAAGCAAATCACAAATACTCCGGCAAAAGAAGCTGCCGTTTCTTTTGCTCCGGACAACCGGACACTGGTTTATGCCAGCGAGCGAACCGGTAACTGGCAACTTTATACCGCCAAAATAAGTCGTAAGGAAGACCCGAATTTCCCTAATGCCACTCTTATTGAAGAGGAAGTATTATTACCGTCTAAAACGGTAGAACGTACTTATCCGCAATATTCACCGGACGGTAAAGAATTGGCTTTTATCGAAGACCGTAATCGTTTGATGGTACTTGATTTGAAGACGAAGAAGGTACGTCAGGTAACGGATGGTTCTACATGGTATAACACCGGAGGTGGATTCGATTACGAATGGTCGCCCGATGGTAAATGGTTCACTCTCGAATTTATAGGTAACCGTCACGATCCTTATTCGGATGTAGGCATTGTCAGCGCACAGGGAGGGGCAATTACTAATCTGACAAATAGTGGATATATCAGTGGTGCTCCGCGTTGGGTACTCGATGGGAATGCTATTCTTTTCCAAACCGAACGCTATGGTATGCGTGCGCACGCTTCCTGGGGATCGCAGCAAGATGTGATGTTGGTGTTTCTCAATCAGGATGCTTATGATCGTTACCGTTTGAGTAAGGAAGATTTCGAATTACTCAAGGAATTTGAAAAGGAACAGAAGAAGGCAAAGGAGAAAGACGATGAGAAGACGAAAGACGGAAAGAAGTCTAAGGCGGAAAAAGCAGATAAAGGAAATGCTGACAAGGGAAAGAGTAAAGTAGATAGCAGCAAAGATAGCGATCAGGAAGAGTCCGCCGAGGATAAGGCAGACCAAAAAGAGATACTTGTCGAGCTGAACGGCATTGAAGACCGTATCGTGCGTCTGACTCCCAATTCATCCGACTTGGGTAGTGCCATACTTTCAAAAGACGGGGAAGATCTTTACTATTTCTCTGCGTTCGAAGGTGGATATGACCTTTGGAAAATGAATCTCCGTGAAAAAGATACGAAGCGTCTGCACAAACTCAATACCGGTTGGGCATCGTTGATGCTGGACAAAAAAGGAGATATCTTTTTGTTGGGAAGCCGGATTATGCAAAAGATGGATGCCAAGTCGGATGCGTTGAAGTCCATCAGCTATCAGGCTGAAATGAAAATGGACTTGGCTGCCGAACGTGAAACGATGTTTGACCATGTGTACAAACAGCATCAAAAACGTTTCTACAATGTCAATATGCACGGGGTTGACTGGGATGCTATGACTAATACTTATCGTAAGTTCCTGCCTCATATTGATAACAATTATGACTTTGCAGAATTATTGAGTGAGTGGTTGGGCGAGCTGAATGTTTCACATACCGGAGGACGCTATTCTCCCAAAGGAAAAGGAGATGTCACTTCTAATCTCGGACTCTTGTTCGACTGGAATTATCAGGGAAAAGGAGTGCAGATTGCCGAAGTAATAGAAAAAGGTCCGTTCGATCATTCACGTACCAAAGTAAAGGCTGGTTGCATCATTGAAAAGATTAATGGAGAAGAGATAACTCTCGATAATGACATAACTTGTTTGCTGAATAATAAAGCAGGGAAGAAAACATTGATTTCAATCTACAATCCACAAAGTAAAGAGCGTTGGGAAGAAGTGGTGATGCCGGTCACCAACGGGCAACTGAATGGATTGTTATACAAACGTTGGGTAAAACAACGTGCGGCAGATGTTGAAAAATGGTCGAAAGGACGTTTGGGATATGTTCATATTCAGTCGATGGGAGATGACAGCTTCCGTACTGTATACTCGGACATTCTTGGAAAATATAACAACTGCGAAGGCATTGTGATTGATACCCGTTTCAACGGTGGTGGCCGTCTGCATGAAGATATTGAAATACTGTTCAGTGGTCAGAAGTATTTTACACAAGTGGTACGCGGACGTGAAGCCTGTGATATGCCGAGTCGTCGTTGGAACAAACCTTCCATTATGCTGCAATGTGAAGCTAACTACTCGAATGCACACGGAACTCCGTGGGTATATAAACATCAAAAGATTGGCAAACTTGTCGGTATGCCTGTTCCAGGTACTATGACAAGTGTGTCTTGGGAAACTTTACAAGATCCTTCACTGGTTTTTGGTATTCCTATCGTCGGTTATCGTTTGCCTGACGGCAGTTATTTGGAAAATACCCAATTGGAACCGGATGTAAAGGTTGCCAATAATCCGGAAACAGTAGTCAAAGGAGAGGATACCCAACTAAAGATGGCTGTGGATGAACTTCTGAAAGAGATAGATAGTCAGAAGAAGTAAATACGAGTATAATTATATCTAAAATAAAGAGTCGCTTCTTTGAAAGAATCAATCAGATTCTAACAGAGAAGCGACTTTCTTTTATAGTGATTTTCTTATATTGACCTTTTTATATGACTTCTTTTATAAGGCGTTTATTTTAAATAGATATAGGGCTTACTTCCAGACCGGCAGTAATCTATGGAGGGTTTTTCTAGTCATTATCTTCTGATTCAGGAAGCTGACGATATACCCCGTTATACAAGCGGCAATGAGTGATCCTTCGCGTACTCCCTGAATACCTTGAGTCAGCAGGAGCGAGAGAATCACGGCTAATGTAACCAAAGTAATATCAAAATAAACTTTGAACTTTCCAAATTCCTTGTTATAATGGCGGGATGCATATTTCACAAATGCTTCTGCGCTCATCATGGCTACTCTTGGTTTCAGTTCAAGCACTACTCCGATAGACTGCACCATGCATCCTGTAAGTAATAAAGCAATCGACATACCATAATTAGCGGGATGCAGTTCGCTTGTCAGCATCATATTAAAATCAATGAATGCCGAAAAGATAAAAGAGAACGGTAGCTGAAGAAGAATTTCAATAATATCCTGTCGGGTTCTATTCTTTCGGATTAACCAAAATTGTCCTAGGATAAGCACCATATTGATGATAAATGTGCAAGTACCCAACGATAAAGGACTATTTAGGCTTAACACATAATTGATGCTCGATATGGGAGTAGTTCCCAATGCCGAGCGTATAATCAACACGATACCTGCCGCTAAAAAATAGAGTCCGATAACAAACACTAAATACCTCTTAAAAATCTCTTTCATTTCCATGTCTTTTTAACCTCTTTCTATTGATTCCCTTCTCATGTATTGAAAAGGATATGCAAAGGTCCTGTTTTTTACTCTGAAATAGATTATCTAATTCCATACAGTTTTTGTCATATCCGAAACAAATCGTATTTTTACGTCATAAAATAAAGGTGTAAATGGTAAAATCTCGTATATTTGATAATACACAGTTGTTGAAGGAGCATCCTGAACTTCCTCATTATAAAGAGGAGGTAGTCTGTTTCCGGAGTGAATATAAAGACAGAAGTTATCCGGCAAATGAATGTTATTTCAATCGGGAGCTTTATATGATATTCGTTCTTGAAGGCCGTTCGGAAATTCTACTGAATGGAGAGTTTATTGCGATAGAACCGAATATGTTACTTATTCACGGAGCAAATTATCTCACGGAACATCTTTATTCAAGTCGGGATATTAAATTTATCACTCTTGCCCTTTCCGAATCTATGCGGACAGACGATTCATATCTGACACAAATCACGGCAATCCTGTTGGCAACCATGAGGCGGAATAAGCAATATACGATTCAGTTGACAGAGTATGAAGCTCAAATCATCCATAAGGAGCTGGAAGTATTGATGCATCTGATGAATATTGAACATCATTTCCTTTTCCGGCGTATACAGGCAGCGTGCAATTCTCTGTTTTTGGATATAGCAGATTTTCTTTCCCGAAAGACCGTTATCAAAAAGGAGATCAGTCGTAAAGACCACGTTCTGCAAGAATTTCATGCACTCGTTACCCGTAATTTCAGGGAAGAACATTTCGTGAGCTTTTATGCGGATAAACTGGCTATTAGTGAACAGTACCTGGCACGCATTGTACGTCTTGGAACAGGTAAGACTATCAATAGCCTTATTAATGAATTGTTAGTAATGGAAGCGCGTACTTTATTGAGTTCTACCAAATTTACGGTTGGCGAGATTGCTGCTAAACTGGGGTTTAGTAATGCAGCCGGTTTTTGTAAGTTCTTTAAAAGAAATGCGGGACAGACTCCGTTGAATTATCGGAAAGGATTATTGATTTGAACGGAAAGGATTGCTGAACTGAATGGGGAATTACTGAACTGAATAGGGAATATAATGAATTTAAATAATAAGTTGGCTGATTTGAATGAAAATGGAAGTAGGTTGATGCAACTGTCCTTAAAGACTGTATACATCAACCTACCTGAATATATAGTGAATGGGTTTGATTTTAACCGATCAGTGTTGTGATATCTTCTACAATCTGTTCATCCGTCAGATGATTGGCACGGAGAAATTCCTGTATATCATATCGGTCAACAAATTCTTTTTTAGCTCCAAAGTTCAGAACTTTCATGGTTGTAGCACCATAATAACGGGCAATCTTTTCACCGAAACCGCCATCCAATACACCATCTTCCAACGTAATCACTAATTCGTGATCTGCTTTCAGTTCATCCATCAGTTCGTTGTCTACACCGGTGATATAACGTGGATTGATGAGTGTTGCGTCAATATTGGCTTTTTCTTTCAGAAGTGATGCAACCGACTGTCCCAATCCATAGAACGAACCTAAAGCAAGAATGGCTACTTTCGCTCCACGATGCGTCACTTTATAGCGATTGAGAACACTATAATCAGTCTCCACCGGTTCCCCACAAGTAATAACATCTGTTGCCGGCACACGGATTGCAACCGGGTGTTCATTTTGGCGGATGCTCCATTCTAGCATAGCAAGATATTCCTCTTTGCAAGTCGGTGCCAGATAAACCATATTCGGAATATTACTGATAAGCGGAATATCGAAGAAGCAGAGGTGAGTTACATCATTCATTCCGGACAGTGTACCCCAGAATACCAACAAAACAGCCGGGTTATTATTGATACAGAGATCTTGCGAAAGTTGATCGTATGAACGTTGGATAAATGTACTATACACTCCGTAAACAGGTTTTCCGCCATTGGTTGCGATACCCGAAGCAAGAGCTACTGCGTGTTCTTCTGCAATACCGACATCTACAAACTGTTTGCCAGCTTCCTGGCGGCGGTCCGGAGTGAATCCGAGAACGGCAGGAGTACCCGAAGTGATTGTCACCACACGAGAATCTTCTTTCATCTTTTTTAGCAGATATTGAGCGGTTACTTCGCTGTAATCTTCTTCCTCATAACTGACTTTTGCTTCTCCGGTTTCCGGATTGAATGGAGTGCGCCAGTGATAAGTCTCTTTATCTTGTTCGGCATGTGCATAACCTTTACCTTTTAAGGTATTAATATGCACTACTATCGGATGCTGAATATCTTTCACTTTGGAGAATGCTTCAATCAACGCCTGTACATCGTTACCGTCATTTACATATATATAGTCCAGTCCCATCGCCTTGAAGAAGTTACATTCGCACTGACCGTTACTGTCACGCAATTCTTTCAGGTTCTTATATAGTCCACCGTGATTTTCGGCAATAGACATCTGATTGTCATTGACAATAATAATCATGTTTGTACCAAGCTCCGCCATATAGTCCAATCCTTCAAATGCTTCGCCGCCACTTAAGGAACCGTCGCCTATCACAGCTATGATATTCTCATTGCCACCGATCAGGTCGCGTCCTTTTGCCAATCCGCTAGCCAGGCTGACGGAAGTGGAAGTATGACCGATAACAAAAAAATCATGCTTACTTTCTTGTGGTTCGGAATAACCGGATACGTTGTCATACTCTGCCGGATAGAGAAAAGCATCTTTCCGTCCGGTCAGCATCTTATGTACATAACTCTGATGCGATACATCAAAAACAATCTTGTCTTCTGGTGAGTTGAATACATAATGTAAAGCGATAGTCGCTTCCACCATTCCGAAATTAGGGCCGAAATGCCCGCCGTGTTCACTCAACTTTTGCAGGAGTGATGCACGGATTTCAT
>ERZ836939.3093-NODE-3093-length-14721-cov-8.829129_pt1 | contig 14721 bp, 13 predicted proteins | sample MGYA00519912_ERZ836939 | MGnify/ENA primary metagenome ERZ836939 (study PRJEB31850, sample SAMEA3708810) | human gut metagenome | biome: human gut; feature: human-associated habitat; material: faeces | place: China | collected 2014 ... | reverse complement strand
TAACTATCCCTCCTGCGGTATAATTTATAAAACAAATTGTTTGTGGTACTTGTGCACAGCACAGGAACACGATCATTTGTAAGGCTTGAAGATTTGGTATATTCAGTTTTCAAGGTTCATCATCACCACATTCAAAATGCTTGTGATGTCTGCAAACTCATTATACCACAAGCGTTTTGCTTGTTAATATATATTTTTACTTTTTATTGCAACTTATTTTCTGTGGGAGGTTCTTTATGGATACAACTGGGAGACGCATTAAACGTCTGCGTTTGAAAAAGGGAATCTCGCAATCTCAACTTTCTAAGCGCTCCGGCATTACCTCAACGCTTCTTCAACAGTACGAATATGGTACGCGCCATCCCAAGGAAGATCAGTTAAACAAAATCGCATTGGCGCTTGGCGTAGCGCCTGCTATGCTGCGTCCGTTGGATGTGGATACAATCGAGGGGCTACTCGCCATCATCTACGAAATGCACTCCAGTTACCATGGCATAGAAATTATCGAAGAAAACGGTACAACTTCTATCCGTTTGCCCAATACACTACAAGCCGAGCCCGCCAGATATGCATTACACTTAATCAAGAAATTTATGGAACAGCCGCTATTCGGTTCAGACGAAGAAGCTCCCGTTGCCATGAACGCAGACGAAATTCAACCTGATACTGGTGTGACACTTGCTGAAGAAATAAAGTGGTACAATCAGCAGTCAAGGTTTCTGCATGACACCGAAGAACTTGGGATTTGGTCCGATACCAGCCGTGAAGAAGATACCTCAACTTAAAATCGTTTCTGCATACAGGAGTAACAATAAATGGACAGTAAATTGACCGCAGAACAAGAAAAACTAGCTGCACTAATAGAATCCGACTACGCACTATTGAAATTCGGCTATTATGGGCAGGAATACGAGTTTGCTGTTGCTGAGCGAGACCCGCGCCTATACAGAAAAATGCTGAAACGCCCGGACTATCATCAATTTATCGCAGATAAAGACAAACAATATCGCCATGAAACCAGCGTGATGATGGCTGTACTGGCTGATATGCGCGGCATAACTCCAACGACAAAGCAGGAAAATGAAAGCGGTTGGTACAAAACTATGTTCTCGCTAAAAGCAGAAGCGGAGACTTTCACGCGGAATAGTATCCTGCATGATGTCGAAACAGATTTTTGACGAGAGCATATTTTATCGTAAAAGCGCCCTATCATAAGAAGTGGATTGGCTTCTTTTGATAGGGCGCTTTTGTCATATATACCAAATCGAATATTTAACTTCATCATATTTTACAAAAAGATGTACTTTCTATTGACTTTTTTGCAATAACAGAATACAATATATTTACATCATTTTAATAAATTTGATGTAAATAAAAATAAAGGTTCTACAATGAAAACATTTGACTTCAAAGCAGTATATTCTCAGCTGCTGACACCAGAGATTGTGTTCCGTCTAACGCAGCTCCACGAATACAAAGGTCGACTGAACAGGCTCCTTGAAACGGATGCCGCCGCACTATCTGAAATCCAAGAAACCGCCATCCTGCAAAATGTCGCTGCATCGAATACCATGGAAGGCATCACCGTTGCCGAGGATCGACTGAAAAAGCTCATCCTGAATAAAACCAATCCGCAAACCGATGATGAGAAAAAAGTGGCAGGTTATCGGGATGTGCTAACCTCCATAAGTGCCAATTATGACTTTCTGCCACCGGCACCATCCACTATTTTACAGTTGCATCGGGATTTATACAAATTCAGCGGTAAAACTGTGGGTGGCAATTATAAAGATACCGCCGGCGAACCATGCGCCGAAAGCCTTGCTTCCCTATGCAATGCCTTTGAACAAGCCCTGCAAGACCCAGTCCTTGACCCGCTGCTTTTGATTCCGATGTTCATGGTAGACTTTCTGAACATCGCCCCCTTCGATAACGGCACCGAACGAATGAGCCGCCTGCTGCTAGCACTGCTCCTGTACCGTTCCGGCTATGAAGTGGGGCAATACAGCAGCATAGACGCGATTCTTCTTAACACAAAAGCATCCTACGATGCAGCGCTGCAACGCAGTTCCCATAACTGGGCTACCGACACAAATGACTACGCACTTTTTACCACCTACCTGCTGAGCACTCTTGTTACGGCATACAAAAGCTTTGACGAGATTGCCACACAGCTAACCGCCAAAGGTCTGTCAAAGCCTGACCGCGTGCGCGAAATCATTAAATTGCACCAAGGTGAAATCACCAAAAGCGAAATCCTAAAGCAGTGTCCGGACATCAGCCAAATCACTGTCCAGCGGGCGCTGGCAGACCTGCTAAATAACAAGCAAATCACAAAAATCGGCGGTGGCCGCTACACTTCTTATATTTGGAATGGGGAGAACTAACATGATTACAGGAGAACTCAAAAACAAAATCGACAGCCTTTGGGATATTTTTGCGGCGGGCGGTCTTGTAAACCCGCTGGATGTCATCGAACAAATCACCTATTTAATGTTTATTCACGACTTAGACGATTCCGACAATCTGCGCGCAAAAGAGGCCGCTATGCTGGGGTTGCCGTACCAGAGCATTTTTGCGGACGAGGTGCAGCTTGGCGAGCGCACCATCGACGGTCAGCAGCTCAAATGGAGCGTATTCCACGACTTTCCGGCGCAGAAAATGTACGCCACCATGCAGGAATGGGTGTTCCCGTTCATCAAAAATCTGCACGGCGACAAGAACAGTGCCTACTCCAAATACATGGACGACGCCATTTTCAAGCTGCCCACGCCGCTGCTGCTTTCCAAAGTGGTGGATGCACTGGACGAAATCTACCGCCTGATGAATGAGTCGCAGGCGGTGGATGTGCGCGGCGACACCTATGAATATCTGCTCTCCAAAATCGCGCAGTCCGGCTTGAACGGCCAGTTCCGCACACCGCGCCATATCATCAAAATGATGGTCGAGCTGATGGACCCCAAGGCGGACGAAATCATCTGCGACCCCGCCTGCGGCACGTCCGGCTTCCTCGTCGCAGCGGGCGAGCACCTGAAAGAGCGCCGCAAGGAAGAAATCTTCTTTGACCGTCAGAAAAAAGACCACTACATGAACCATATGTTCTTCGGCTACGATATGGACCGCACGATGCTGCGCATCGGCGCCATGAACATGATGACCCACGGCATCGATAACCCCTACATTGAGTACCGCGACAGCCTGAGCGACCAGAACCCGGACAAAGAAAAATACTCGCTGATTCTTGCCAATCCGCCGTTCAAGGGCAGCCTGGACGCGGACACCGTATCCGCCGACCTGCTGAAGGTCTGCAAGACCAAGAAAACCGAACTGCTTTTCCTTGCGCTGTTTCTGCGTATGCTGAAAATTGGCGGGCGCTGCGCCTGCATTGTTCCCGATGGTGTGCTGTTCGGCTCGTCCACTGCGCACAAGGCAATCCGTAAAGAACTGGTAGATGGCAACCGTCTGGAGGCAGTTATCTCGATGCCGTCCGGCGTGTTCAAGCCCTATGCCGGTGTTTCCACCGCCATTTTGATTTTCACCAAGACAGGGCATGGCGGCACGGATAACGTGTGGTTCTACGATATGCAGGCCGACGGTCTTTCGCTGGACGACAAGCGCAGCCCCGTGCAGGAGAACGACATTCCCGACATTATTGCGCGCTTCAAAAATCCGGACGCCGAGAAAAACCGCGCCCGCACGGAAAAATCGTTCTTTGTTCCCAAGCAGGAAATTGTGGATAACGGCTACGACCTGTCTATCAACAAATACAAAAAGACCGAGTACAAGCCTGTGGAGTACCCGCCGACGAGTGAGATCATGGCAGAGCTGCGCCGCTTGGAGAAAGAGGTCAACACGGCAATGGACGAACTGGAGCAGATGCTGAAATAAGGAGCGCACCATGACGGAAAACGAGAAACTGCAAGTATTTGAAGATCAGACCATCCGCACCGCTTGGGATGAGGAAAAGGAAGAATGGTATTTTTCGGTGGTGGATGTCGTGGTTGCATTGACAGAAAGCCCCGACTACAAGACCGGCAGAAAATACTGGAACAAGCTGAAGCAGCGTTTGAAAGAAGAAGGAAATGAACTGGTGACAAATTGTCACCAGTTGAAAATGAAAGCCGCTGATGGCAAGCGCCGCCTTACGGATGTAGCGAATACCGAGCAGTTGCTGCGCATCATCCAGTCCATCCCGTCCAAAAAGGCCGAGCCGTTCAAAATGTGGCTGGCTATGGTCGGGCGTGAGCGCATTGAGGAAATCATCGACCCGGAGCTTACCATTGAACGCGCGCTGGACACCTACGCACAGAAAGGCTACTCGCCGGAGTGGATCAACCAGCGCCTGCAAACCATCCGCGCCCGCAAAGAGCTGACTGATGCGTGGAGCGCGCACGGGGTGCAAAAGGGGCAGGAGTACGCCGTTTTGACGGACGAAGTCACAAAGGCGTGGTCCGGGCTGAATACGCGGCAGTACAAGAACCTGAAAGGGCTGAAAAAAGAAAATCTGCGCGACAATATGAGTACGTTGGAGCTGGCGCTGAATATGTTGGCAGAAGCCACCACAACAGAACTCACCAAGGCTCAGAATCCGCAAGGGCTGGAAGAAAACCGCACTGTGGCAAAGCAGGGCGGCACGGTAGCCGGCAACGCCCGAAAAGAAATTGAAGCGCAGACCGGTCGCCCGGTGGTTACGGCAGAAAATGCAAGCACAATGCTGCTGGGGCAGGCTGTTACCGGGATGATTGAGGGTGTTGTGAAAGATGAAGATGATAAAGAATAACTCCGCTGTGAAGGCGGATACAACTTCGGATTTGTGGGGATGAAGTGATGAGCCAATATAAGATGGTTGAGCTTGGCACACTGATAAAACAAGCAAAGACTGTGCGTTGTGGTAGCAATGACTATCCCGTTCTATCTATGACAATGCACGATGGTTTAGTGTTCCAAAATGATAAGTTCAAAAAAACAATTGCGTCAAAGGATCGGTCTGATTACAAGGTTGTGAAAAGAAACCAACTTGTTATCAGTTTTCCTATCGATGAAGGCGTACTGGCTGCGCAGAGAATTGTAGATGCCGGTATCGTCAGTCCCGCGTATGGGATTTGGGATATAGACCAAGGAAGCATTCTGCCAGAGTTTCTAGAATACGCGCTGCGCTGCGACCGCGCATTGAGCTACTATAAGGCGAACCTTCGTGGTTCTACTGCTCGACGTAGAAACCTTCCAACACCGGTTTTGCTGGCATATACTGTGCCTTTGCCCGATGTTTCAGAGCAGAAGTTTATTTTGAATGTAATACGTAAGTCGAGGCAGATTATCAACAACCGTTCAAAGGAACTTCAGAAGCTGGACGAACTCGTCAAAGCTCGATTTGTCGAATTGTTTGGAAACCCTGTTATCAATAATAAAGGGTGGAATGTATCGGATTTGGGGCAATTAACAATAAAGATTGGCTCCGGCGCAACCCCAAAAGGCGGAAAAGAAGCCTATCAGACGGACGGAATCAGTCTTATCCGAAGTATGAATGTTCATAATGGGAAATTCGAGTATAAAGAGTTGGCACATATTTCAGATGAGCAAGCAGCAAGACTCGAAAATGTTGCTGTTGAAGAAAATGATGTTTTGCTGAATATTACAGGTGCTTCGGTGGCAAGGTCTTGTGTTGTTCCAACAAATGTATTACCGGCACGGGTGAACCAGCACGTATGTATTATTAGGTGCAAAGATTCAATCATGCCCGACTTTATAAATAGCCTTTTGATTGATGATAACTATCAAGATTTAATTTGGAGCATTGCTGGAAGTGGGGCAACACGTGAGGCTATAACAAAACAACAAGTAGAATCACTGCAAATTATTTTACCCCCAATTAGTAAGCAAGAAGAATTTTCCAAGTTCATTAATCGGGTCGACAAATCAAAAGTTGCCGTACAGAAGTCCTTGGACGAAGCACAGCTTTTGTTTGACAGCTTGATGCAGCAATATTTCGGCTAAAATAAGTAAATACGGGCTTATGCCGGGGCAGGACGATGGTACACAGAAAAGGAGTGTACCATCATGGAAGAAAAGCTTGTCACAATTCTCAACGAAATGGCGGAATATTTGAGCATTGCCCAGATGAAAAAGCTGCAAGAAGTGCTGCTGAAAAATCTGGCAGAAAACGAACCGCAAAAAGCGGAAATTTCCAACGCAGAATATCTGCAAATGTTTCTGGATGCCAAGAAAATTGAGGGTTGCTCTGAAAGAACGCTGCAATATTACCGTGTTACGGTGGAGCGAATGCTGCAAAGTATTACCACGCCCATACGAAAAATATGCACTGAAGAAATTCGCAGTTATCTTTCGGGGTATCAGCAAATCAACGGCTGTGGCAAAGTGACTGTAGATAATATTCGCCGTAACATTTCCAGCTTTTTCTCATGGCTGGAAGAAGAGGATTATATCCTCAAAAGCCCTATGCGGCGAATCCACAAAATCAAGACAAAACAACAGGTTAAAGAAACGATCTCGGACGAAGCCATTGAGCAGCTGCGCGACCATTGCACCTGTGCGCGCGATTTGGCGATGATCGACCTGCTGTATTCCACAGGCATCCGTGTTGGTGAATTGGTAAATCTGAACATCGACGATGTGAATTTTGAAGCCCGCGAGTGTGTGGTATTTGGCAAGGGCGATAAAGAACGCCGCGTATATTTCGATGCAAAGGCAAAATTGCACCTGCAAAATTATCTAAAGCACCGTACGGACCGCAACCCCGCCCTGTTTGTTACTTTGGACGCACCACATGACCGCCTAAAAATCAGCGGCGTGGAGGTTCGTCTGCGGGAACTGGGGCGCAGTGTCAATTTGGTAAAAATCCACCCGCATAAATTCCGCCGCACGATGGCAACCCGCGCCATAGATAAAGGTATGCCGATTGAACAGGTGCAAAAAATCCTCGGTCATTCGCAAATTGATACCACTATGCAGTATGCTATGGTCAACCAAACCAACGTAAAAGCCTCCCACCAGAAGTTTATCGCCTGATACAACTTCGGATTTGTGGGAGAAAATTGATGAGAATAAAAGATATCTGTTCAGGGGTTACCGATGGTAGTCACAACCCACCGCAGGGCTTAGAAAATAGCGATTACTTGATGTTAAGTTCCAAAAATGTTTTTGATGATAAAATCACTTTTGATAGTCCTCGGTATCTAAGTCAAATTGATTTTGAACAAGAAAGCAAACGAACAAGAATAAAAAGCGGTGATGTATTACTTACAATAGTGGGAACAGTTGGCAGAGCAGCAGTTGTAGGAGAGAATATGCCACAATTCACATTACAAAGAAGTGTTGCGGTACTACATCCTAATGTGGAAATTTGCGATTCCAGATATCTGATGTACGCCTTACAAGCAAATCGAAATCATATTGAAAGCCGCGCAAAAGGCGTTGCTCAAAAAGGTATATATCTAAAAGAAGTAGCTGATATTGAATTACAAATTCCGTTGCTTTCCGAACAAACCCACAGAGTGAAAGTCTTAGATAAAATTGCTTTCGTAATCAAGTTCCATCAAAAACAACTCCAAAAGCTGGACGAGCTTATCAAAGCTCGATTTGTAGAACTGTTTGGGGACCCAATTTCAAACCCTAATGGGTGGAAAACCGAGAAAGCAGAGATGTATATCGATTTGTGCTCAGGTTTTCCTTTTGACAGTTCACAATATACGGAAAGTGGGGTCAATATTTGCGGTGGCTTAATTATTATGCCGCAAAGAATCGAATGGAATGATTGTAAACATTGGTGCAGCACTGAAGGATACGAGGAATATACGCTGAAAAAGAACGATATCGTAATAGCTCTTGACCGTCCTTGGATTTCTGAAGGTTTTAAGATTGCGATGGTTGACACCGAGCACTTACCTGCGTTACTTATTCAGCGAACGGCACGAATTAGAGCCATCGACATAAATCAATTTTACCTTATGTACTGTTTCTTACTTGGAGGATTTGACAATCATTGTAATGTCACAGGTTCTCTGGTACCACATATCTCGGCAAAAGATATTCGTAGTTTTCCAATAATGTTGCCTCCGATGGGACTGCAGGAGCAATTTGCCGCCTTTGTCGAACAAGTCAACAAATCAAAATTGCTGCAATTCTTTTGTTTTCCTATATAAATTTTTGCTCGATTTATGGTATAATATAGAAAATTTATCCACTTGACTTTCCGCGCCTTTCGTGAGGAGGTTTCCTATGACCAACTTCGATATTTTTACCGCCACCCCGCAATTTGAGAGTTTTGCCTCGGTTGCCATCTCCGCCGAGCGCATCCTGCATATCGACCCGTCCGCCTGCGTCCTCAACTGCCGCAGGGCGATGGAGTTTGCCGTAAAATGGATGTACTCTGTGGATAAGGCGTTGGTCATGCCGTATCAGGACACGCTGGTCAGCCTGATGAACGCCGAGGATTTCAGGGATATTGTCGGCACGGACATCTGGCGGCGCATGGATTTTATCCGCCGCACCGGCAACAACGCAGCGCACACAGGCAAGAAAATCACCGAGGAACAGGCCGGACTCTGCCTTGAAAACCTGTACATTTTCCTTGATTTTGTGGCGTATTGCTATGGGGAAAACTATACTGCCGGGCACTTTGACCGCGCCCTGCTGGAGCAGCCCGCCGAAGCCCCCGCAGCGCAGCCTGACGAAGAAAAGGACATTGACCTTGCCGCCCTTATGGCAGAAAACGCTGCACTGAAAGAGGAACTCACCGCCCGCCGTGCCGAGCAGCAGCAGACCTATGTCCCCAAACCGCTTGATTTGTCCGAGTATAAGACCCGCAAGCTGTACATTGATACCATGCTCACCGATGCAGGCTGGACCGAGGGCAAAGACTGGCAGAATGAGGTGGAACTGCCCGGTATGCCCAACAAATCCGAGGTAGGCTATGCCGATTATGTGCTTTACGGCGATGATGGTCGTCCTTTGGCTGTGGTAGAAGCCAAGCGCACCTGTGTGGATGTGGCAAAAGGTCGCCAGCAGGCAAAATTGTATGCCGATCTGCTGGAAAAGAAGTATCACCGCCGCCCGGTCATCTTTTTGACAAACGGCTTTGAAACGCGCATTACCGACACGATTTACCCGGAACGCAGGTGCGCTGCCATTTATTCCAAACGCGATTTGGAAAAGCTGTTCAACCTGCAATCCATGCGCACCAGCCTGCAGAATGTGATGGTAGACCGCAGTATTGCCGGACGTTATTACCAAGAGGGCGCTATCAAAGCGACCTGTGATGCCTTTACCCGCAACCGCCGCAAGGCTCTGCTGGTCATGGCTACCGGCTCCGGCAAAACACGCACGGTGATTGCCCTGTGCGATGTGCTGCTGCAACACGGCTGGGTAAAAAACATCCTGTTTCTGGCGGACCGCAACAGCCTTGTCACGCAGGCAAAGCGCAGCTTTGTGAACCTGCTGCCGGACTTATCCGTTACGAACCTCTGCGAAGAAAAGGACAACTACACGGCGCATTGTGTGTTTTCCACCTATCAAACCATGTACAATGTCATTGACAGCGTGCAGGATGAGAACGGCAAGCTGTTTACCTGCGGACACTTTGACTTGGTCATCTGCGATGAGGCGCATCGCTCGGTTTACAACAAGTACAAGGACATCTTCAACTACTTTGACGCGCCGTTGGTCGGCTTGACCGCAACGCCCAAGGATGAAATCGACAAGAACACCTATGAAATTTTTGAATTGGAAAACGGTGTTCCCACCTATGGCTACGAGCTGGCGCAAGCCGTTAAGGACGGATATCTCGTAGATTTTTTGTCCGTTGAAACAAAGTTGAAGTTTATTGAGCAGGGCATCGTGTACGATGACCTGTCAGATGAGGACAAGCAGGCCTACGAGGATACTTTTGAAGATGAAAACGGCGATTTGCCGGAACGTATCGGCTCATCTGCACTGAACGAGTGGATTTTTAACGAAGATACGATCCGCAAAGTGCTGGATACCCTGATGACCAAGGGCATCAAAATCGACTACGGTAACAAGTTGGGAAAGACAATCATCTTCGCAAAGAACCACTCCCATGCCGAAAAAATATTGGAGATATTCAATAAAGAATACCCCCATTTGCCCGGCTTTGCCAAGGTCATTGACAACTATATGACCTATGCCCAAAGCGCGATTGATGAATTCTCTGACCCGAAAAAGCTGCCCCAGATTGCAATTTCCGTAGATATGCTGGACACAGGTATCGATGTGCCCGAAGTGCTGAACCTTGTGTTTTTCAAGAAAGTCATGAGCAAGGCAAAGTTCTGGCAGATGATTGGCCGCGGTACACGCCTTTGCCCTACTCTGTTGGACGGCAAGGACAAAGACAAATTTTATATCTTTGACTTCTGCGGGAACTTTGAGTTTTTCCGCATGAGCAAGGGGAAACCCACTGCTAACATGATTGCGCTGCAAGGGGCGATTTTCCACTTGAAAGCGCAGATTGCTTTTAAATTGCAAGATTTGGCATATCAGACCACCGATTTGATTGCGTTCCGCAAGGCACTTGTGGATGATATGGTGCGCAAAGTACAGGAGTTGAATAAAGACAACTTTGCTGTGCGCCAGCACTTGAAATATGTGGAATTGTATGCCAACGCGGACAACTACGCCGCTCTGACCTATGAGGACACCTTGCTAATGGGGCAGGAGTTAGCGCCGCTGATTACCCCAGAAGAAGATGACCCCAAGGCGATGCGCTTTGATGCCCTGATGTACGGCATAGAGCTTGCCTACCTTGCAGGAAAAAAGTATGGCAAGGCACGTAGCGACTTGATGAAAAAGGTTGCTGCCGTTGCATCTGTTGCAAACATTCCGGAAATCATGGCACAATCTGATCTTCTCAATAAGATTTTGCACACGGATTATTTGGAAACAGCCGGGATTAACGAATTTGAGCATATCCGCGAAAACCTACGCGACCTTATCAAGTATATTCCTATCGTAAAAGTTCGCTATGATACCAATTTCGATGACGCAATTCTGTCCGAAGATTGGAACGAGTCCGAGTTGGAAAACGATGACTTAAAAAATTACAAGGCCAAGGCAGAATTTTATGTGCGGCAGCATACGGATAACGCCGTTATTGCCAAGCTAAAAAGCAACATTCCGCTGAATGGTGAGGACGTAAAGGCACTGGAAGAAATTCTGTGGAACGAAATCGGCACAAAGCAGGACTACGAAGCCGAGTACGGTCAAAAGCCTTTGGGCGAGTTTGTGCGGGAGATTGTCGGCCTTGAGATGAACGCTGCAAAAGAGGCTTTTGCACAGTATTTGAACGATACCAGTCTCGACAGCAGACAGATTTATTTTGTGAACCAGATTGTAGAGTACATTGTTCATAACGGTATGATGAAGGATTTGTCCGTCTTGCAGGAGGCTCCCTTTACCGACCGCGGCAGCATCGTGGAAGTGTTTACCGATTTGTCCGTGTGGGCAGGGATTCGGCAGGCAATAGAGCGCGTGAACGCAAATGCGGTGGCAGCATGATTTTTAAGTTCTGAGACGGTCGTGATATATATTTTCTTGGCGCTTGTCATGCCGTAGTGGTGCCGCCCTTTGCACCTTATCCTGCACCATCCCGCAGTCCATCTCAATGTCAGCACAAGTGACAATCTCCCGCCGCAGCTCTCTGATGCGGGCTGTGAGCGCCTGTATTTGCTCCGAATAATCGGCAGGGGTAGTTTTACTCTTCTTGCGATAGAGCGCCTTACGCTGCGCCGTAAGGCTGTCGTATTCAGCTTGCAGATTTTCTTTGTAAGTCAGCAGTTCGTCAAGCGTTGTGATTTGCCGTTCCCACAAAAGGTCGCATTGCCGCCGGTAGCGATTGTACTTCAAGAAATCATCGCGCAGCAGGTAGTAGCACCGCTTGCCGACTTTGCCTTTATATGCTTTTCTCAGCAATGCACAGTAGCGATAATAGCAAGCCATAAACCCGGTAATTTTGCGGCAACTGCGGTTCCATCTGCCGTGACACCGTGCGCGGCGGCGAACAGGCATAGGCAGCTCTTTCGGCTGCCAGCGTGGTGGCTCCGGTGCTGTTTGCTGCTTATATTCCTGCTGCATTTCAGGCGGAAGTGTTTGCAGTTCCCGGAAGTACCTCCGCAGCGAATCTTCGCTGAAGTGGGGGCTGATTTTGTCCAACCGGATATTCTTCTGCGCTTCTTTATGGCGCACGGTCATATGCGCAGCTTTGGGTCCGTATTTCACCGCATACCCCATTTTCTGCAACTCCGCAATAAATCCGGCAAAGCTGTCCGCGGCAGTCATTGCCACTTTCACATCGGTTTTCACCATGCCGCGCAGCGTGGGTGCGCCTTCTTTTTCGTGTTTCCACTCGCCGTAGGATTTCCCGTGTCCGTCTGTTTCCACAACAGACAGTCGATTTTCGCGGCACAGTTCATCGGAAACAGCTCGGATCCCCTTGTAGTAAGTAGTAAAATCATTACGAAACATTCGACCATCCATAAACGAAACCGAGTTTACAACAATATGGTTATGCAAGTGGCCTTTGTCTAAATGGGTGCTGACGGTACATTCAAACCGATCTGCTAAGAATCGCCGTGCGAATTCGCAGCCAATTTCATGCACTTGATTCGGCGTTGCTTCTCCGGGCTTAAAACTTTGAATAATGTGATAGCCCACATTGCCACCGTTCAAAGGCTTGCCCCATCGTTGTTTCGTTGCCTGCATAATGCAATAAGCATTTTGCGGCATACAATTAAAGCCCGAAACATAAAGCTGGTGTTCGGTTTTATCCTTGTTCTGTGTGTAGCCGATTAACCGCTGCATATCTGCCGTACTGAAATATTCTGTCTTTTGCGGATTGGCAGCATAGTCTAAGCAGCCTTTTAGTTGCCCACGAACGGGCAAAATCTTTGTAATGGCCATTAACTTTTCTCCTGCATAAACTGCCAGATGCGCTGCATGATGCGGCTCGCCTCGGCAAGTTGAGCATTTTCAATCTTGCCTGTACTGTTAGCCAGCCGGGTAAGCTGGTTCAAATTGTTGCCGACTGCGGCTACCTGTGCTGCCAAGGCTTTATAGCTATCCGGCGGGCGTTCGCGTATTGTACAGCCACTAACCAACGCTCGGAGAAATGGCTCCATCTTCATACCGGCTGCATCGCATTTATTTTTCAGTTGATGGTATTCTTCTTCGGTAAAACGTACCGTTACTTGTTTTTGGCGTTTTAACATTTGCTTTCTCCTATTGGGGTCTTAGGGGCTTGCCCCTAACAAACGGTCGTTATGCTGGCATGACAGCATAATGACGTGCTTGCCGCACTGTCCGGGAGCGCTATCACTTTCCCGGTAAAGAGAGTGAATCGTTCGTGTTTTCCTCTGCGTAAATCAGTTCAGCACACACAATTTCTTCGGCCTGTGCTTGCAAGCCTTGCATAGCTGCTGCCCATTCCAGCGGGTTACAACGTTTCATTTCTTCATTGATTTTGGCTTCCGCTGCCAATACTTTGGTAAGACTTTCAACTTGACGATGTGCCTCGCAGTCGATGTCCGTGAGGTGCTGTGCCAGCGTTCCATCCAACAACATCTGGTCGCGTTCCATTGATCGATGCTCATCGAGGTATCGCGCTCGCATCATGCCGTATTTTCCAATGGTGTTGTCTGTGATTGAACCATTTTCCAACTTTGGAATCAGATAGCCGTTTACATTCACATATTCCATTTTCATTGTGTAACCCTTTCATTCTGCAAGCCTTCTGAAAAAGAGAGACTGTTGTGCGGCAAATTTTCTGCACTGTCCTTTTTCTTTTTCAGATGGCTTATTTATAGTATTTGATATAGTAATTACTAAGAGTATTTAATTATAGTAATTATAATACTGCCTACATTACCGCCACTGCGCTTACCACAGGTGTGGTTACCACTGGTGCGGTTTTGTGGGTAGTGGTCATACCAGTAGGTACATTTTGTAGGGTGTGGTTGGCTTTCGTCAGATTGGTATTGCTGATGTTTCCCTGTGCATCGTAATAGATTAAATACACACCGTTCCAACCGTTATTGGAATCGCGCAGTTCATACTCATAGCAGAATCGTCCACGATTTGCCGGACGAACGTGCGCAACCAAATAGCCATTATTTTTCAACATATCCCATGCACGATTAAAGGCGCGTTCGCCCTCGGTGCAGTGGTTCATCAGCCATTGCTTTGTCAGCGGTACTGCGGTATAATCAATACGGGCAGCAATCAAGGCATACAACCCTTTAGCGCTCATGGATAAGCTATCGTTGAACAGTGCCTCGTTCTGCACAACAGAGTATCCGCGCGTTTTACGGACAAAAGCACCACTTTCAGCAGCAGAATTTGTGTTTTTCACGGTAAAATCTCCATACAAAGAAAAAAGATTTGGACTGAAATATAGCCAAATCTTCAAATTCTGTACAAATTTTCAATTTTCCCTGTGTTGTGCCAAAAAGTGTTGCCCGAAAAACGATTGTTGCCCAAATGTTGCCCAAACAGCCACGGGCAACATATAAAACGAAATAAGTCAAAATATCAAAAACAAGCGTAAGAACAGAAAACAGACGTTCCAACGCAAAGCGGAATAAAGAGATATAAGACGAATACCTTGATGTACTTGACTCGAAAGTTTGCATCCGGCAGGTCACCTTGTCCGCAGGAAATCCCATAACGGCGGGCTTTATCGGGTGTCGCGTACCC
>ERZ836939.3086-NODE-3086-length-14760-cov-8.388031_pt1 | contig 14760 bp, 10 predicted proteins | sample MGYA00519912_ERZ836939 | MGnify/ENA primary metagenome ERZ836939 (study PRJEB31850, sample SAMEA3708810) | human gut metagenome | biome: human gut; feature: human-associated habitat; material: faeces | place: China | collected 2014 ... | reverse complement strand
AGTTCGTCTACGCCGACAAGTCTCTGGGCACCCAGATGATGGCCACCGGCGAGGTCATGGCCATCGGCAACAACTTTGAGCACGCCATGATGAAGGCCGTTTCCTCCACCGAGCTCGGCCTGGACACGATGACGCTGCCCGATTTCGAGAAGCTGACGACGGAAGAAGTCATCGAGCACCTGCATGTGCAGGACTCCGAGCGCGCGTTCTGCGTCTACGAGGCCCTCAAGCGCGGCGTGGCGCACGACGTCATTTACGACATCACCAAGATCGACTGGTGGTTCCTCGACAAGCTGCAGCATCTGGCCGACATTGAGATGGGCCTGAAAAACGGCGAGCTGACGACGGAAAAGTACCTGAATGCCAAGAGGTTCGGTTTCCTCGACAAAACGATCAAGCGTCTGGCGGGCGTGGACACCCTGCCCGAGGCCCCGAAGGCCGCGTTCAAGATGGTCGATACCTGCGCCGCAGAATTTGCCGCCAAGACGCCGTATTTCTACTCCACCTACGACGAGGACAACGAAGCGAAGCCGTTCATTGCCGAGCGCAGCGACCCCGACAAGAAGAAGGTCCTTGTTTTCGGCTCCGGCCCCATCCGCATCGGTCAGGGCATTGAGTTTGACTATTGCTCGGTCCACGCGGTCTGGACGCTGAAGCAGCACGGCTGCGAGGCCATCCTTGTCAACAACAACCCCGAGACGGTCTCCACCGACTTTGATACCGGTGACCGCCTGTACTTTGACCCGCTGAACCCCGAGAGCGTCGACCACATCATCGAGACCGAAAAACCGGACGGCTGCCTTGTGCAGTTCGGCGGCCAGACCGCCATCAAGCTGGCCAAGCACATGGACGACATCGGCCTGCCGATTTTGGGCACGCCCGCCGACGCCATCGACGAGGCCGAGGACCGCGAGCGCTTTGACGAGCTGCTGGAGCGCTGCGGCATCCCCCGCCCGGAGGGCCGCACCGTCTTTACGCTGGACGAGGCCCTGCAGGCCGCACAGGAGGTCGGCTATCCCGTCCTGATGCGCCCGTCCTACGTTCTGGGCGGCCAGAACATGATCGTCGCCTACAACTCCGCCGATGTCATCGAGTACATGGGCGTTATCACGAAGCACGTTGATATGAGCCATCCCGTGCTGATGGACAAGTATATTCTGGGTACCGAGTGCGAGGTCGACGCCATCTGCGACGGCACCGATTATCTGGTGCCCGGCATCATGCAGCAGGTCGAGCGCACGGGCGTGCACTCCGGTGACTCCATCTGCGTCTACCCGCCGTACACCTTCAGCCAGAAGGTCATTGACACGCTGGTCGATTACACGGGCCGCTTTGCCCGCGAGCTGAAGGTCGTGGGCCTGGTCAACGTGCAGTATGCCGTCCAGAATGATCGTGTCTACGTCATCGAGGTCAACCCCCGCTCGTCCCGTACCGTGCCGTACATCTCCAAGGTCACCGGTGTGCCGATGGTCGACCTGGCCGTGCGCTGCACGCTGGGCGAGAAGCTCAAGGACATGGGCTACGGCACCGGCCTGTGGCGCAACGGCAAGAGCCCGTACTACGCCGTCAAGGTGCCCGTCTACAGCTTCTTAAAGCTGCACGGCGTTGACACGATGCTCGGCCCCGAGATGAAGTCCACCGGCGAGGTCTTGGGCATTGCGCCCTCCTTCCACGAGGCCATGATGAAGGGTCTGGTCGCGGCTGGCTACCAGTTCAAGACGCCCGGCCCCGGCTCCTGCGTCATCATCTCGGTCAAGGACAGCGACAAGGCCGAGGCTGCCGAGCTGGCCTGGAAGCTGCACGACTACGGCTACAAGATCTACGGCACGCCCGGCACCGCCAAGTTCCTGAACAGCGAGATGGTGCCCTGCAGCGTTGTGCGCCAGATGAGCGGCGCGCGCCCCAACGTCATCGACCTGCTGGAGAGCGGTCTGGTGGATTACATCATCTCGACGAGTCCGCATGGCCGCGACCCGCACCGTGACTCCGTCAAGTTCCGCCGCAAGGCAACGGAGCTGTCCATCCCGACCATCACGGCCATGGACACTGCCCGCGTCCTCGTCGACGCCCTGCGCGGTGACCATGACATCAGCCAGATGGAGCTGGTGGACATTGCGAACCTGCACCGCGAAGCGGCGAAAGGGGAATAAGTAAGCAGCAAAAAAACCGCATCCGCAAGGATGCGGTTTTTGTTTTTTCTTGGCCCCTTCTGCGAGGGCACTCCGCCCGCAGGCGGTGGGGGAGAGGTGCTCGTGCTAGAGAGCACCGACAGGCTGCACCGCATGACGCTCCCGCGCGTGCTGACCCACGACGGCCAGGGGCACATTTTGCAGAATTCCTCGCCCGAGCTGACTGCCTGCCGCGGGGCCGCTGTGGCCCTGCCGGACGGCGCAGAGCAGACCGTGGACATCTGCTTTGACCTGACTGCCGCCCCGGCGGGCGACTTCTCGCTGGCCTTTGACGGCGGGCTGACGCTGGCTTATGCCGATGCCTCCCGCATGAGGCTGTAAGACTTTGCCCGTCAAGAATATTTTTGCATGGAACGTGCATTTTTTGCCAAATGCCACTTTTTGACGAGATGATCGCGAAAATTTTATAGTTTTTGCCGAAAAACGTTTGATTTCCGAAAAAACTCTTGATTCTGCGCACAATTTTCTCTATAATAATAGCGTAATAATACCGGGCAATTGTGTGCCTATAAGGATAGGAGTTAAAAATATCATGACGAGATCTCAGTTGATTACCAAGGTTGCCAACGACACCAACATGACCGCTGCTGAAGTTGAGAAGGTTATGGACGGCATCTTCGGCACCATCGGCGATGTCCTCAAGAGCGGCGACAAGGTCACCATCGCAGGCTTTGGCCGCTTCGAGATGCGTGAGCGCCAGACCAAGAACTTCACCAACCCCAAGACCAAGGTCACCAGCAAGCTGGAGCCGACGGCCATCCCCGGCTTCAAGGCCAGCGGCCGCCTGAAGGAAAAGGTCTCCGGCTGATTTCGTCTGTATTGATATGATTTGGAAGGACCCGCGGAAATGCGGGTCCTTTTTGCGTCTAAGCCTCCCTTGTCAAAGGGAGGTGGCCCGCAGGGCCGGAGGGCTTCCGACGGGCTTTCCGGGTAACCTCAACACCCCTGCGGCGGCATGAGGGCATGCCGCCCTACGTCTGTCCGCGGAGTATACGTAGGGCAGGGTGCCCTCACCCCGCCGGGTCGTGTGCGGCCACCGCAAGCCTTCCGGGTCGTCGAGGACGCCGACCCCTACAGCAGCAAAAAACGGAGCGCCGCATTTTCATACGGTGCTCCGTTTTTATTTTTTCGAAATTACAGATGAATATGCCGCGGCACGCCGTTGATGTAGATCGGCGACAGCTCGGCCTGGATGAGCGGGCGGGCGTAGCGCTCGAACTTCTCGTTGACGTGCATCCCGTCCTCGGTGATCCAGTCGGCGGGGACCTTCTTCTCAAAGTTCGCGACCTTCGTCACATCGACCATCTCGGTCTCTACGCGGTAGGGCTGGTCGCTCAGGCGCTTGATGGCGGCCATCTTGGCGGTCTCGCCGCGCATGGCGGCCTCCACCGCCGCGCCGCCGACCTGATAGGCCTCGGTCACATCGGTGCGGCTGGCCAGATGGCTGGCACAGCGCTGCAGCGTAGAAAACTCGATAGCGCGGGTCTTGCAGCCCAGTCGGACGCGGATCAGGTCCGCCAGATAGCGGCTCGTGCCGCTCAGGATGGCCTTGTGGCCGAAGGCATCCAGCTGACCTGCCGTGGAGACCAGGTCGCACAGGAAAACGCCGTCCTTGTTCTTGACGCCCTCGCTGACCGCAATAATAACATTGTGGCGCTCTTTTTCCAGCTCGGCCACGCGCTTGAGGAACGCCTCCTCGTCAAAGGGGCACTCGGGCAGCAGGATCAGGTCGGGGCCGTTGCAGTCCGGACCGGCAGCCAGACTGGCGGCAGCAGCCAGCCAGCCGGTGTGGCGGCCCATGATCTCTGCCACCGTCACGCTGCGCAGGTCGTAGACGCTGGAATCGCAGATGACCTCCTTCAGGATCGTGGCGATGTACTTCGCCGCGCTGCCGTAGCCGGGGGTGTGGTCGGTCAGCATCAGGTCATTGTCAATGGTCTTGGGCACGCCGATAAAGCGGATCTCGCTGTTGACGGTCTTGCCGTAGGCGCTCAGCTTGGAGATCGTGTCCATCGAGTCGTTGCCGCCGATGTAAAACACCGCGCCGATGTCGTTCTGCCGGAAGAGCTCAAACAGCTGCACAAACGGTTTCTCGTCAACGGTGGGGTCGGGCAGCTTGTGGCGGCAGCTGCCCAGAAAGCTGGACGGCGTGCGCTTGAGCAGCTCAATGTCCATCTTGTCGCCCAGCACGGTGTCCAGATCGATGAGCTTGCCCTCAAGCACGCCCTCGATGCCGTACTGCATCCCGTAGACATGGGGTGCGCCGCAAGCCTTGGCGGTCTCATAGACGCCCGCCAGACTGGAGTTGATGACGGCAGTCGGGCCGCCCGACTGACCAACCAGAACATTTTTCATAAATTTACCTCTCGTATATTTTATTGTAATTTTACAATACGTATTTTTCTATAGCCGCTGCCACACCGTCATGATTGTTGTCATCCGTCGTGACATCGGCAATTTTCCTGATGTCGTCGGTGGCGTTGCCCATGGCCACACCCAGACCCGCCGCTTCGATCATCGCGCGGTCATTGCCGGAGTCGCCCACGGCCATCGTCTGCGCGCGGGTCAGGCCCAGGTGTGCCGCCAGCGCCAGCAGACCGCTGCCCTTCGTCACGCCGGGGGCGTTGACCTCCATGTTGCGGGGCAGGCTGGACGTCAGCTCCACGCCGGGGCAGGCGGCCTCGATGGCACGCCAGGCGGCGTCGCGCTCGGCCTCGTCGTGGTAGATCAGGCTGTACTTTTCGATCTCATGCGCGTGGGTGCGCAGCGTCGCGTGCATGTCGTCTACCTCAATGCGGGTCGTGCGGAAGTAGCTTTTCAGGTTTTCGGGCACCACATCCATGTGGTTCTCGGCGTTTTCGCGGGTCGTGTAGCTTTTGCCGCCGATGAAAATGCTCATCATGCCGCCGCCCTGCTCAAGAAGATCGTAAATTTTCAATGCCTGCTCGGTCCCGAACGGCTGGTTCACCAGCTGCTCGCCCGTTGTCAGGTCAACGACGCTGGCTCCGTTGGAGGTCAGCGCGTACCGCACGCCGGGGATGGACGTGAACGCCGCGGGGATGCCGCTGGCTGTACGCCCGGTGGCGGGCAGCACCGCCACGCCGCGTGCACAGGCTGCGCGGATAGCCGCCAGCGTGCGCGGGGTGATCTCTTTTTTATCGTTGAAAACTGTCCCGTCAAGGTCCAACGCCACAAGGCGGATGTCCTTCATACCTTCACACTCCTTTATCTGATTTATTGTACCGCAAAACCCGCGCGATTGCAAGCCGCGCGCGGGTGTGCTAGAATGGTGTTACAGTAAATCTTTGGAAAAGAGGCGGTAAAATGCCCGTACTGCGCACCAAAACCAGCCGTATGTGGCTGCCCGACGCCCTGCGCGGGCTGGCGCTGCTGAATATGCTGGCCTACCACGCCATGTACGACTGGGTGTATGTGTTCGGCCACGAAAGCAGCTGGTACAACATCTGGGCCCCCGGCTGCCATGTGTGGCAGCAATATATTTGTTGGAGCTTTATTCTGCTGTCGGGGTTCAGCTTCCCGCTGGCAAAGCGGCCCGCAAAGAACGGGCTGATCGTGGCGGGCTGCGCGGCTGTGCTGACGTTTGTGACCGCGGTGTTCATGCCGTCGGAGGCGATCTGGTTCGGCGTTCTGCACCTGAACGCTGCCGCCGTGCTGCTGACCTGCCTGGTCTATCCGCTTTTGCAGCGCCTGCCCGCGGGCGCGTGCCTGGCGGCGTCTGCGGCGCTGTTTGCGCTGACGAACCAACTGCCCGAAGGGTATTTGGGCTTCGAGAATTGGCGGCTCTGTGCGGTGCCTGCGGGGCTGTACAAGACGAACTGGTTCTGGCTGGGTCTGCCCGACCTGACAAGGTTCACGTCGGCGGATTATTTTCCCGTAGTGCCGTGGGTGTTTTTGTTCTGGTGCGGGGTGTTTCTGGCGCGGCTGTGTCGTCCCGGCAGGGGAGAGCCGCCTGTTGTTTTGCGCCCGCTGTGTGCCGTGGGGCGGAACACACTGCTCGTCTATATGCTCCACCAGCCGGTGATTTACGGCGTGCTTTGGGTGGGGCATGCGGTGATGGGACGGTGACGAGTGGCAGCGCAAGGCCCGTCGAAATCCCCCAGTCCGCTAGCGCGGCCAGCCCCCTTTGACAAGGGGGCCTTTTGTCCCCCCTGCGGGGGTTCGGGGGCGCTTGGCGGCGCACAACGAGCGCCGCCAGTTTGCTACGCAAACCCGCTCGTGCGGTTGTTTGCCCCGCGGGGGCAAACATTGCTCGCTCCCCAGTTTCGCTGCGCTCAACTGTGGCCCCGTGCTCGCAACCCCGCAATGTCCGGCCCTGCACCCACCCGTAAACGCCCGCTAACGGGACCACCCTTATTTCATCCCAACTGAGGTACCCACCATGGAAGAACTCACCCACGATTTTCTCTCGTTTCTGCCTGCGGCGCTGCTGGCGCTGGCGGCTGCCGGTGCACCCGAGGTGTACAAGCTCGCCGCCCGGCGTTTCCTGGACCGCGCAAAAAGTCACACGGCATCGTGGCTTTACATCTTGTTGGACAGTTTCCTTACGCCGGTGGCGGGCCTTTTTCGGGTACTGCTGGGCGCAGCTGCCGTCAAGTCGCTGCCGTTTGAGCTGGTGCGCGACGCCGTTTTTTTGCAATACCTGAATCTGGCTGCCGATCTGCTGGTCATCTTCTATATCTCGCTCGGCTGCTGGCGTGCGGCCCCGGTCACCCGGCTTTTGCTGCGCAGTGCCCAGAACCATCTGGATTTAGAAACAAATCAGACGATGGGACACTTTTTTGAGAACATCTTTCATGCGCTGGTCGGCCTGTTTGCGGGTATCGCCATGCTGGACCGCCTCGGCGTGCCGGTCTCCGGCCTGCTGACCGGCGCGGGTGTCGCCGGACTGGCGGTCTCGCTGGCCGCGCAGTCCACACTGAACAACCTGATTGCGGGCATCACGCTGGTGTTGGAGCGGCCCTTCGGCATCGGGGATTACATCGTGCTGGGCGACTGCGAGGGCACCGTTGAGGACATTTCCTTCCGCTCCACCCGCATCCGCAGCCCGGATAATGTCGCTATCACGATAGAAAATTCCAAAATCACAGCGGAGTACATCCAAAACTATGACCGCCGTCAGAGCCGCCTGTGGAAGTTTACGATTGGTCTGACCTACGACACCCCGCGCGAAAAAATCGAACAGCTGACCGCCGATCTGACCGCCATGCTGCAAGCCCAGCCCGACGTGCAGCCCGACGGCGTGACGATTGCGCTGGATAAATTCAACGACTACAGCATTGATCTGGCGTGCCGGGTGTACATCACCAAAGTCAATCTGCGGGATTTCATGCAGGTAAAAAACACGCTGAATCTGCAAATTTTGGATTTGATGCAGGAGGAAGGCTGCGAGTTTGCCTTCCCGACGACGACGGTGGATTTGCCGGAGAGGAAGTGAGGCTGTGGGCGGCAACGACCGCAAAGGCTTCCCCATCGGGGGGAACTGTCGCCGCAGGCGACTGATGAGGGCTGAGTTCCCGTGACTGCCCGTATGTGAGAAATCGCGCGGACCTTCCCCTCATCCGACCTTGGGCGGGGCCTCGGCCACCTTCCCCCAAAGGGGAAGGCATTTAACGCGCAAAAAATCCCCGCTCGGCCAACCCGGGCGGGGCATTTTCATTTCACGTCGCTTCTCTCGCTGACGACCAGAATCTTATCCTCGCCGGTCTGCGTCGTCACCGTGAACTCAAAATTGTACGCGGTGTCCAACTCGTAGGAGACGTACCCGTCCCCCTCTGTCAGGATGTAATCCAGCTTGATCTGCGGCTTGACGCGGTCATAATCGACGTACACGTCGCCGATGTCCTCCAGATACACAAGGTCAATATCCTGCGCTGCAGCGCCGTAAAACGTTACAACGGGCTGACCGTCGGCCTTGACGGCGGGCAAAACCGACACATTGTGCACGTACAGCTCCTCCCGCGTTGCGGCGTAGTAGACGTCCGCGTCGGAGAGCAGCGCCGCGTTGGCAAGCTCTATATGTACGCCGCTGGCTGGCAGGTCGCGCTGCCAGACCGGCGTCAGGTCGGGCGCAGCGGCGCAGCCGGGCAGCAACATTGCCAGCGCAAGCGCCGCAAAACAGCGATACTTCATTGAAAAGATCCTCTCATTGATAAGGGTCGTAGGGCGCGGCGGGCGGGTCCTCCCCCACCCCCAGCGTGCGCGGGCAAAGGCCGGTCTCGGCCTCAATAAAACCCATCACCATGCCCATGTGGCGGTATAAATGCCGATACTGCGACAAAATCAGCGTAAACCGCGTCCACTCGCAGTTGTCGGGCCGCTGCAGCAGATCCTCGTCGTGGAGCGAGGTCAGATAGATAGACAGCTTGGACTTGATTGTATAAAAATAGTCATCTACCGCCCGTCTGTCAAGACGCACTGCCGGGTAAATGTGCAGTTCCTGCAAGTGCGGCGTGTGGATGGGCGGCTCGACAAAGTCGGTGTCCCGCGGGTTGATGAACCACTGGTCCAGCTCGTGCAGGGTGTGGTAGACGTGCTGCCACAGCGGTGCGCCGCCGTAGCAGCGGTCCCACAGCGCGTCGGGGATGCAGTCCAGTAGGTTTTGCAGCTCCCACAGTGCGCGGACGGTCATCTCGGCAATGACCGCGTGGTAGGATGTTTCCCGCATGGCACATGCCCCCTTTCAGGGTCAGTATGCCCGCAGAAAGCACGTTTATTCGTTGTAATTTTCCGTCTCGCGGATGGTTTTGCGGGTCGTCAGCAGCTGCATGAACGGGTCGAGCAGTGCGCGTTCCTCCTGCGAGGGCGTGCGGCTGCGGGCCTGCATCAGCAGCCAGGCCAACTCGCCGCTGACGGGGCGGCCATAGACCAGCGCATTGTAGCCGTCCTTGCAGACGGCCAGCTTAGCCGACGTGATGTCCAGCGTCGTCGCGCCCGCGTAGTGGCGCAGCACATTTTGCAGCGCTGCCGGGCTGCCGAACACCGACTTGACCAGCTGCACATACGCGGCGATGTACCGCGGCGGCATGCTGTCCGCGGCGCGCAGCTCAATGCGGGATTTGAGACGTACATCGTAAAAGAAATTGGACAAAATCTGCGCGGTTTCCTGACGACTGACGTGCCCGGCGTAAAGCTCCGGCGCAATCTTTCCGCCCGCAGCCCTGACGCGGCCCAGCCGCAGCGCAGTGATTTGGGGCTTGGTCAGCACGTTCTCCGCGTAGCGGGCGTAGCCGAAATCTGCGTCCATCAGATGCGGCGTAACGCCGCAGCGGTCACGGTCCACATCCTGCCAGAGCCGCGTGCGGATGCAATAGCTGCTGTTGCGGCTGGCCTGATAGACCGGGGCGTTGTCGCTGAGCAGTGCAAAGAACGGCGTCAGCAGACTGGCCGCACGCATTTTGCGGACAAAATCGGTCTCATCCTGATAGTCAATGGACACCTGCGTCGCCGCCGTGGCGCGCATCATCTGCACGCTGCAGGCCCCCTTTTCCCGCAGGTAGGCGTCCATGGCCTCGTCCCGGGTGCGGGGCACCAGAGGCAGGTCCTCGGCATGGCAGGTCGGGTGGCAGCCCGCCGTCCAGGCGCGCAGCCCGTGGGCAGCCAGCGCCAGCCCCAACTGCAAATAGAATCGGTTGTACAGATCCATGATGTCCTGCACGTCGCGCAGCGGGGCCAGGCTGATGCGCAGCTGGCACGCGGGCCCCAGCGTGGCCGTCAGTGCCGGGCCGCTGTAGCCGAAATATTCGCCGTCGGTGATGATCGGCGCGTCTGTCTGCTGCTGCAAATCGCGCAGCGCAGCCTGCACATCGGCAAAGGCCGGGGGCTGGCCGTCGGACCGGGTGAGGAAGTGCTCGACCTCCAATTGCAGCGTCAGCTTGCCGTCCGGCTCACAGTCCGCCGCAAAGTAGCCCGCCAGCGTTTTGATTTGTTCGTCCAATTTTGGCATAGCGTGTGGTGGTTCTCCCCTGTTGTGATTCTGGCACTATTATACCGCGATTTTGGGGCGGGTGCAATGCTGTTTTGACGCCGACCTGCGGCAACGGCACGGTGCCCGGGCAGATATGGAATCCGCCCCTACGGTGTCGGGGCAGGGCCGACTTTACATATCCCGCGCCGCCGGGAAGCCGTACGCGCTGTCCGCGGCCTCCACGGCCCGGACGATGGCTTTGGCCATGACCCGCGCGCCGATCACGCCGACGGCGTCGAGGTCAGCGGGCACGTCGCCCAGCGAGACCGCGTAGATGCTGTCGCCGTCCATCGAGGTGTGCACCGGGCGGATGGCGCGGGCGTAGCCGTCGTGCGCCATGCCCGCGGCCTTGCACAGCCGTGCCTTGTCGAGCTTTGCATTGGTGAAAAGGATGCCAAGTGTCGTGTTACCGACAAATTTTTCCTTTGGCGCGTCGAGCTGCTGCATCAGCACCCGCTCGGAATCCAAAAACGTTTTGCCGTCGTCAGCCCGCAGCCCGGCGACCTTGCGGCCCGTCTCAAAATCGTAGACGTCGCCCACCGCGTTAACCGCAACGAGCGCGCCTACCTTCAGATCGCCCACCTGCGCAGCGTAGCTGCCGATGCCGGATTTCATGCAATGGTCCATGCCCAGCAGCTTGCCGACAGTCGCACCGGTACCCGCGCCGTGGTTGCCGTCGCGGTAGTTGCCGGTCTCGGCGTTGACGCAGGCCGCGTAGGCCATGGCTGCATCGGGCCGGGTGCGGGCGTCGGCGACGGTCAAATCGAACAGGTCGGACTGGCAGACGAGGGGAACTTTCGTCACACCTACGTCAAAGCCGATGCCGCGTTCCTCGAGATACCGCATGACGCCGCCTGCGGCATCCAGTCCGAAGGCGCTGCCGCCCGCCAGCACAATGGCGTGGATGACCTGCGCCGCCGCCAGCGGCTTGAGCAGCTCACTCTCCCGCGAGGCCGGCCCGCCGCCGCGCACATCCAGCCCCGCCGGGGCACCGTCCTTGCCCAGCAGCACCACCGTGCAGCCCGTGCCCGCCGCCGTGTTTTCCGCCTGGCCGATTTGGAGGTTGTCAAAGGATGTAATGGGGATTTCTTTCATGGGAGTGTCCTTTCCGCGAATGCCGCTTCACCGTATTATAGACCATTGTACACCACCCGCGCCCCCCGCGCAACAAAAAATCCCGCCAGGCGTCAGGCCAAGGCGGGATGGCAGGGTTAGGGGTTACTCAAACTCGGTAAGTTTTGATTTTTACTAAGCAAGTTTGCTTATTTGTTTTGCTTGTCAATGTACTTTTTTCTATTAGATTTATGGTGCATATGACATTCCAGAATTTTTTAGTATCAAAATAGTATCACGAATTTTCTTCTGACATGGAGCTGCCGCCAACCCCGAAATACTTATCAAAAAATTCTTTCAGCTTGTCAATAACAGTTTGCTTTTTCTGTGTACGGCCACCGCCGCCAAAGCGCGAAACCGGCGGCATTAGCTTATCTATGTCTGTACCAACTGTCTTGATTTCTCCGTCACGGAAAGCATTTGCCAAGTACTTACGCGTTTCGGGTTCTTTCAGCTTTTCCTCTTGAATGATTTGAGTCAATTCTTTTTCACGTTGTTCTGATACATAAGCATTCCATTCCGTCACAACATCGTCCACATCATTGACGTCTGCAATGAACGTCTCAATCAGTTGCTTTTTGCTGCGCAGTTCAGGGCTGGCGTCTATTGCTTTTCGGATTGTGATAAGCACTTCCTTATCATTGCAATGCGTATCATGGTACTTTTTGACGAGCATTAAGATATAATCAATATTGATTTCGATTTGGCGAATCAGTTCTACCTCAAACACAACATCGTCCGTAATATCCTCTTTGGCTTCACCTCTCTTTTTGTTGCGCCATTCATCACGCAGGTCCTGATAGCGTCCCAAATAGTCCTGCAAATCGCGCTCCGAAATCAATTCGTAGCTCTTAAAATCGTCAAAGGAGGATAGCAAATTACGCATACGCAACAATGCACCAAACAACATAATAAAATCTTTTTGGCGCTGCTCCCCTTCGATTTTTGGCTCTGTCAATGGATATTTTTCTGCCAAATTTGCAATCATATCCGTATAACCCGAATGATATTTTCCCTGCTCATCTGTGTAGCCGTCGTAATAGTCGGCATACTTTCGCAGCAGTACAACGCCACCCGAATTTTTATCACCAAACAACGAGATGGCTTCGTCCACACGCTTTTGCAGATTGCGGAAACAAACAATATTGCCAAAGGTCTTGATGCTGTTCAAAATGCGGTTTGTGCGGCTAAACGCTTGAATTAAACCATGTAGTTTCAGGTTCTTGTCTACCCATAGAGTGTTTAGCGTTGTAGCATCAAACCCTGTCAAGAACATATTGACAACGATCAACAAGTCCAGCTCTTTATTTTTCATACGGAGAGAAACATCTTTGTAATAGTTTTGGAATTTGTCTCCGTCCGTTGAATAGCCCGTTTGGAACATCTCATTGTAATCCAGAATAGCCGTGTCAAGAAAATCGCGGCTGCTTTTGTCAAGCTTTGAGGTATCTTCCGGGTTTTCCTCCCCCAAAAGGCCATCCGTTTCCGGCTCGTTAGCCCCATAACTGTAAATCATTGCAATCCGCAGTTTCTTAGTCGGGTCTGCTACCATCTGCTTTTTGAACTCCTGATAATACAGCATCGCCATCGGAACAGATGCAACACAGAAAATCGAATTGAATCCACTGACACGTTGCTTTTGCTTTATTTCTTCAACTACGCCACGTTTAGCAGAAGCAACCTCTGCCACATTCGTCAGCAAATTAAACTCATACGATTTATCTCCGCGATATGTCTTCTGGTCAAAATGTTCGAGGATATATTTTGTTACCAAGGCGATACGCTTTGGTGCCATAAACGCCTTTTCGCGGTCTATATCCCAAACCTGTTTATCGTCAATATCCGGTTCCACTTCCATTGTTTTAATATAGTCTACACGGAACGGCAAGACGTTTTTATCGTTAATAGCATCTACAATGGTGTAGGTATGCAACTGGTCGCCGAAGGTCTGCGCAGTTGTAAAATAGTGCGGATCTGTTACTGCACCCGTATTCTTTGCAAAAATCGGTGTGCCAGTGAAACCAAACAAGTGATACTTCTTAAAGTTTTTGATAATCGCCTTATGCATATCACCGAACTGGCTGCGATGGCATTCATCAAAAATAATGACAACGTGTTTTTTGTAAACTTCATGCCCCGGATTTTTCTTGATAAAAGTAGCCAGCTTTTGAATCGTTGTAATGATAATATGCGCCGCATCATTTTCAAGTTGACGCTTTAAAATAGCTGTGCTGTTGTTAGAGTTTGCCGCCCCCTTCTCGAAACGATCGTACTCTTTCATTGTCTGGTAGTCCAAATCCTTGCGGTCTACTACAAAAAGGACTTTATCAATATACGGCAGTTGAGAGGCCAGCCTTGCCGTTTTGAACGAAGTTAATGTTTTGCCAGACCCTGTTGTATGCCATATGTAACCACCGCCCTCGATTCTCCCATACTTTTTGTAGTTGTTTGCAATCTCGATACGGTTCAAAATACGCTCTGTTGCCGTAATCTGATACGGGCGCATAACCATCAACATTTTTTCCGAAGTAAAGATGCAATAACGAGTTAATATATTTAGAATCGTATGTTTAGCAAAAAACGTGCGTGTAAAATCAATCAAATCCGTTAATACACGGTTATTTGCATCTGCCCAATAGGAAGTAAATTCAAAGCTATTGCTTGTTTTTTCTTTCTTGACTTTTCCATTTTTTGCATTCTTGATTGCATTATAGCGGGTACTGTTAGAATAGTACTTTGTATTTGTTCCATTGGAAATCACAAAAATCTGTACATACTCATACAACCCGCAGCCCGCCCAAAATGAATCACGCTGGTAACGATCAATCTGATTAAATGCTTCGCGTATCGCCACACCGCGTCTTTTCAGTTCCACATGAACCAGCGGAAATCCGTTGACTAGAATCGTCACATCGTAGCGGTTATCATGCCGTGCACCGTCTGCCTGTTTTACCTCGTATTGATTGATGACCTGCAGGCGGTTGTTGTGGATGTTCTTTTTGTCGATCAGTGTGATATTTTTGGAACTTCCATCATCCCGGTGCAGCACCTGCACATTATCTTCCTGAATCTTCCGGGTCTTTTCGGGAATATGTTCGTTGGGGTTGGCAATTACATCGCTGAAAAACTGCCGCCACTCTGTGTCCGAAAACTGGTAGTGGTTCAGCTCTTCCAACTGGCTGCGGAGATTGGCAATCAGTTCATCCTCGGTATGCAGCGGCAGATAGGTATAGCCCTGCTCGCACAGCAGGCGGATAAACTCTTTTTCCAGTTCCGCCTCGCTCTGGTAGCTGTCAGAGCGCACCTTGGAGGGTTCATAGGCAGCAACAACCGTATCTTCATTGGTAGCCGCAACGATATTGAAAAAGGACATTTCTATCACCTTATACTTTCAAGAACTCCATTTACCGCCTTAAAAAGTTCATATTGATCGTCCAACTGCTCAACAATTTTCAAGCCGTGCATCATATTACA
>ERZ836939.3083-NODE-3083-length-14785-cov-6.938086_pt1 | contig 14785 bp, 11 predicted proteins | sample MGYA00519912_ERZ836939 | MGnify/ENA primary metagenome ERZ836939 (study PRJEB31850, sample SAMEA3708810) | human gut metagenome | biome: human gut; feature: human-associated habitat; material: faeces | place: China | collected 2014 ... | reverse complement strand
CGCACGGCTTAATCCTACCCACGCAGGAGAAGCGGAACAGACATTGAAAACTATTTATGCTATACTTTAATTTGAGTAAATGTACCTAATTCCGAAAGGTAAGGGAAAATAAAAATTTTCAAGGGGATATCCCCTTGTTGGTTACTATGTAACCAACAAATAATCCCTATCAAGCAAAGAAAAAGTGAGGTGGCTTGTGTGGCAAAATCGGAAAACAGAAAGTACTATACTGCAATCGTTGTTGCAGCCTTAATCGCCTGCGCTGTCGTTTTACGAGTTTTGGGAAAGTTTGATATCTTGAGAGTTCCGGGTGGGATCGCCCGCTCGCTGATCTATATTGCCCTGTATATCGGATGGGGAATTTCTGTTTACAGGCGTATCCTTTATGCACCTGTACGACGCTATATGGTCGGTGTCTCATTTTTGGCTGTTTTTTGGTTTATGCTGCGAACGCTGAAATATCATTTCGTCGCTTCTCCCAATGTGATACGGCATTTATGGTACGGCTACTATGTCCCGATGCTTTTCATACCGCTTCTCTTTGCTGCAGTTTCCCTGTATCTCGGTAAATCAGAAACATTCCGTCTGCCGATATGGGCAAAACTGCTGCTATATCTCCCCCCCCCGTGCTTTGCGTGCTGCTGGTATTGACCAATGACCTGCATCAGTTTGTATTTTCTTTTCCGTCAGGAGGAATTTGTATCGGCGAAAGCGGAACCTATACATATGCGGTTGGCTATTATTTTATCATCGCTTGGGTGGTCGTTTGTGCACTGACCGCCTTTGCGATCACGCTGTACAAGTGCCGATTGGCACAGCGTAAAAAATATCTGCCTGTACTTGTGCTGCCCTGCTCCATCGTGTATGCGGTTATCTATGCAAGCGGTGCAGAGTGGATGCAAATCATCGGCGGAGACATCACGGCAGCGCAGTGTCTTATGTTTGTTGGAATGTTGGAATGTTGTATTCAGGTGGGGCTTATTCCCACCAATACAGGGTATGCGGCACTCTTTGAAGCAGGAACTTTCGGTGCACAAATTACCGATAATGACTATCAAATCCGTTACACCTCTGCTAATTCCCCTGAGATTTCAAAAGGAATAATGCAAAAAGCGGAAACCGCCGCTGTCAGCCTTGATAAAAATACATTACTGAAAAGCCATCCCATTGATGGCGGTCATGTGTTTTGGCAGGAGGATATTACCGAGATTACCGCACTGCTTGAACGGCTTGAGGAAAACAACGAGACGATTGCAGAAAGCAATTATCTGGAACAGGAAAACTATCGTGTTAAACTGAAAATCAAAACACTGCGGGAAAAGAACCGATTGTATGACCTTTTGCAGGACAAGACAGCAGAACAAGTTGATTTGTTAGAGCGCTTGTTTTCTCAGTACAATGCAGGGTCAGATTATGAAAAACGCCGCAGTCTGCTTGCAAAAATCGCCGTAATCGGTGCCTACATAAAACGCTGCGGCAACTTAATCTTTATCGGTGAACAGTCAAAAACTACAGATACGGCGGAACTGTCGCTTTGCATGGAGGAATCCTTTGCCAATTTGGAACTTATGGATATAGACTGTGCGATGGATATTCCTGGCGGCAGCAGAATTCTCGTCGAGGACGCCATTCGGGTATATGACTTTTTCGAGAAAGTGATAGAGACCGCCATAGATGACCTGCAATCCGTCTTGATGAAAGCACGCAGTGCTGCCGATTCCGTTATCTTTCGTTTGGAAGTGGAGAGCAGCTGCCCGCTTGCGGACTTTACAGAGTCCTGCGAAAACTGTCTCTTTGAGGATGGCGTATGGTGCTTTACGCTGAGAATAGGAAAGGCGGGTGAACAGTTATGACAACCTTTTATAACTCTGCTTCAACGGAACAATCGGTATTATTGGTATGTCTGTTTTTCTCGTTGGTTTTGAGTTTGTTTTGCTTTATCGTGTCTCTTACCCGAAGCAGAAAACGGTGGATTACAGTCCTGAACGCAGGAATATATTTGGCACTGTTTGCCCTGCTGTCTGTTTTGACAGAGAGTTTTTCAAAAATTCGGGAAGGCAGAGAGTATCGCACCTTGCTGCCGCTTCCTATGTGGTCGCTGTGGTGCATTACAGGCATAATAGAAGTTTTTCTCATTTTCGGTGCAATTGCTCTTTTTCGTCAGAAAAACCGAGGACTCGGCCGTAATTCAATCAAACAAGCCTTTGATACCCTGCCAAGCGCTGTTTGCTATTTTGCTCCATCAGGTATTGTTAAACTGTGTAATTTTCAAATGCATCGCCTGTTTCGAACCTTGGCACAAAGCGATTTGCAAACATTCAATGAATTACAGCAGGCACTCAAAGAATGTGACGGAAAAAGCGGCGTCATAAAACTTTCCGATGAAAGACAGACTTACCTTTTTCCTGACGGAACGGTGTGGCGTTATGCACAGACCGAGGTAACTGCGCCAAGCATCGGCAAGTATACGGAAACCATCTTTTTTGATGTAACCAAACTTTATGAAAAAAATCTGCAGCTAAAAGCACAGACAAAACAGCTCAAGAAGATTTCTCTTAAATTAAAGTTCCTTTCGGATAATGTTCTGACCTTGACTAAGGAGAAGGAAGTTCTTGCGGCGAAAACAAAGCTGCACGATCAAATGGGCGCAGGCATGATTGCCGTGCGCAGAATGTTACAGCACAAGCAGACGACTAAAGACATTGTGGAGGCTATTCGCCTGTTTAGAAAAGCTGTAAATATGATGAAAATTGATAATGAAAATCCGCTGGAACGAAGCGAACTTGCGGAATTTATGCACGATGCAGATGCAATTGGTGTAAAGATAATATTGACTGGAGAGATGCCCGAGCAGACGGAGGTTTACAACGCCTTTATCGTTGTTATGAGGGAATGTCTTACCAACGGTGTTTGCCATGCGGGGGCAACAGAACTTCAGATTGACATACGGCAAGACGACAGCAGCCTGTCTATGCGCATTACAAACAACGGAACCGTTCCCAAAGGAGAGATTGTGCCGAAAGGCGGACTGAAGAATATGGAACACTATATTATAAATCTGCAGGGTACTGTAAAAATACAGTCATCGCCGGTGTTTGCCTTGACCGTAACAGTACCATTTGCAAAGGAGGGTATGTAAATGATGCAGGTGCTTGTCGTTGATGACCAGAGAATGCCTCGTGACAATATGGAACAAATACTTGCCGCCAGCGGCCGCTATGAGGTTGCGGCAAGTATCAGCAGTGCGGAACTTGCCATTATAAAGTGTAAGCAGCAGCCGATTGATTTGATTTTAATGGATGTCTGCACAAAAGGCAGTAAGAACGGTATTGATGCTGCCGCCGAAATCAAACAGCAGTTTCCGAATATAAAAATTATTATTGTAACCTCTATGGTTGAGGTAAGTTATCTTGAGCGTGCCAAAGACGCCAAAGCAGACAGTTTTTGGTATAAGGATTTAAGCCGGGAAGAACTGATCGATGTAATCGACCGCACAATGGCGGGCGAACACCTTTTTCCGGGTGAAACACCGAGGGTAAAATTGGGACTTGCAACCAGTGCAGAGTTTACATCCAAAGAAATTGAGGTTTTGAGGCTCGTATGTGAGGGCTTGGAATACGGTGAGATTGCAGAGAAACTGAATGTGTCTGTCAACACGGTAAAAACTCATGTTTCCCACATTCTGCAAAGAACGGGCTATGCCAATAAAACCCGCCTTGCCATAGCGGTCACCAACAAGAATTTTATTATTCCGAGTATTCCCGAAGATCAAGAAGAAATCTGAATACAGGCAGACCGTTTCCCCGACTTCATCTGAGGTCGGGGTTATTTTTTTGAAAAAAACTTTAAAAAATCACCCATATGGGTGATGTGCGTCAGGAAATCGCTTTGTATAATAAAAGTACGATAGAAATATTATACCGTATTATACTGGGAGGTGGTATCATGCGCAGAGTGGTTGTGGATATGCAGAACGCCTTGTTTGCCGATGCAATATCTTCAGCACTAAAAAATTTTGATTCGGATTTCAGCGTTTATCAAAGCGAAGCTCCGGAGCAAACAACCGAGATGTGTTTCGATATACAGGCGAATGTTCTGATTATGGAGGTCACCGCCTATACTCCGTGGAAGCTTGAGGAACGCATGAAAATTCGAGATGAAGTAAAAGCACAACTCCCGAACTGCAAAATCGTTCTTGTGGTGGATGAAAATACCGAAAAGAAGCTGGCGGACAAGGTGCGTCAGGCGAAGAAGGACGGGCTTGTTGACAATTTCATCTACGGCTCTGTTTCTTCCACCTATCTTTCGGCGGTAATTGATACGCTGTAACGGCAATTTATCTCTGCGGGAAAATCGCTTTATCTGACAAGAAGGGGGGGGAAAAGTTTACGGCAGATAAAATTAAAAAAGCTACATCAGCGAAAACGGCAGGAAAGATCAAGGATACTTGCCTTTGATCCCGACCACACTTGTGGTAATGAGTCACTTAAGTTCAAACTGCCGAAAAGAGGCGAGGATTTCCATCGGTGTGGCAACGAGCCTCATCCCTCTATCGTGTAGCGACCGAAAGTTCCCGTAAAACCGGGAATCGCAAACAATCTAAAATACCGAAAAAATAAGAAATTGAGGTGAACACATAATCATGAAAATGAGAAAAACAAAAATAAAATTCATGTCGCTGTTACTGGCGGTCATGATGATTGTCGGTGTGCTCCCAACCACGGCGCTGGCGGCAACCTATAATGATGTTAAGGTCAACGGAGTATCCCTTGGTGACGGGAAGTATCTTGCGAGCAACAGCGCAACGGACTCCAACTATTCAAACACGGAGCCATCGAGCTATGTCGCATGGTATAAGGACGGCACTTTGACGCTGAACGGCTATAAAGGAACAGGCATCGTGTTACAAGGTGCCCCCGCAGCTGATCTTATCATCAAGCTGATCGGCGACAATACCATTACGACTACGACCAATGAAGTAGGAATCCAAGGAAATAGCGCAGCCGGCAGTATTACCATCACCGCAGACAGCGGCAGCAACGGTAATCTCACGATCGATATGACCCACTCGACGAGACCTGTGTTCGGCATTAATGGATACGCGAACAGCGTGACGATCACGGGCAGTGCCGATGTGAAGATCACCGCCGTAGCGACAGCTACAGATCAAGAAAGCTTCGGCATTAAATCGAGCAAGGCTGTTTCCATTTTGGACAGCGCAAGTGTGGGCATCACCTGCAAGACGCCGAACAGTACCAGCAGATCAGACACCTGCAACGGCATTTATAGCGATACGGGTGTAACCATCAACACCGATGGCACGATTCAGATCGATGTACACGAGGCAGGCGATGAGGCTTACAGCTATGGCATTAATTCTATGGGCACTTTGACCTTGACGAAGGTCGGCGGGATGACGGTCAAGTGGAAGAAAGCCGGTGTGCAGGGTTCGCCGCTTCTTCCGTCCTCTGCGAGCTTTGATCCCACTGCATACGACACCCACAAGGATACTACGGATACTACCAACTGCGTTGCTACCTATATGCCAAAGGGTACCACGCCCACGACCTACACCGTAAGCTTTGACGCTAACGGCGGTACAGGCACAATGGCAGATGTAACCGATATTTCCGGCGAATACACTCTCCCTGCAAACGGTTTTACTGCTCCTGTCGGTAAGCAGTTCAAGGCTTGGAGCGTTGGCGGTGTTGAAAAGGCTGCTGGCGACAAGATTACCGTTACTGCTAACACTACCGTAACCGCAGTTTGGGAGCCGATCCCGGTTACGACCTATGACCTCACAACAAGCGTAAACGGCGGTCACGGAACGATTTCCGCAAGCAAAACCGGACTGACGGCAGGCTCAACCGAAACGATTACCTTTAACCCTGAAGTTGGCTATGAAATCGACACCGTTACGGTGAACGGTACTGCAACATCTGTATCTGGCAATACTTTGAATGTTACGATGAACGAAAACAAAACCGTTGTTGTAACATACAAAGCAATAGAGTACAACATCACCGTTACAGACGGTAAAGCGACAATTGGCGCTGGAAGCGAAATCAGCAAAGCGGCAGAAGGTACAGCTGTTACCCTGACTGCAAATGCGGCTCCGTCCGACAAGGTATTTGATAAGTGGGAAGTTATAAGCGGAAGCATCACCCTTGCGGACGCAAACAGCGCAACCACAACATTTACTATGCCTGCAAGTGCAGTAAGTGTGAAAGCGACCTATAAGAACGCTCCACATACGCACACCTATAATCAGGAAACTGTAAAACCGGAAGCACTTAAAACCCCTGCTGACTGCACAGGCAACGCAGTATATTTCAAGAGCTGCTCCTGCGGTGCAATCAGCACAACAGATGCCTTCGTAGCGATGAATACTGCTCTCGGTCATGCATATGGTTCTGATTGGAAATACGATTCTACAAACCACTGGCACGAATGTTCTCGTTGCCACGACAAAAAGGACGAAGCGGCTCACGATTACGGTTCTGACAATGTTTGCGACACCTGCGGATATTACAAAACTGTACCGCACACTCACAATCTGACTTTGGTTGCTGCGAAAGCTGCCACCTGCACAGAGGGCGGTAAGGAAGCATACTACAAGTGCGAAGGTTGTGGCAAGTTCTATGAAGATGTACTCGGTACAAAGGAAATAACCGACCTTGCATCTTGGGGCAATATTGCTAAGATTGCCCACACCACAAAGCAAACCGTAACAAAGGCAACCCCAACAGCAAACGGCAAGATAGTAAATTACTGTTCGGTATGTAAGAAAACTCTTTCAACGACAGTAATTCCAAAGGCATCAAGCATAAAGCTTAAAGCAACATCATTAACATATAACGGAAAGGTTAGAACACCTAAGGTTATTGTTAAGGACAGAACAGGAAAGACACTTGTTAAGAATACTGACTATACTGTGTCTTATGCAAAAGGCAGAAAGTATGTTGGCAAGTACGCAGTAAAGATTACCTTTAAGGGTAAATACAGCGGAACAAAGACGCTTTATTTCACAATCAAGCCAAAGGCAACAAGTATTTCCTCACTTAAAGCAGGTTCAAAGAAGTTTACAGTAAAGTGGAAGAAGCAGGCTACACAGACAACAGGCTATCAGGTACAGTACAGTGCCTCAAGTAAATTCAGCAAGGCTAAGACCGTAACAGTAGGCAAGAATACAACAGTATCAAAGAAAATTTCAAAGCTTTCGGGCAAGAAAAAGTATTATGTAAGAGTTCGCACCTATAAGACAGTTAAGATTAACGGCAAATCCATAAGGATTTATTCAGGCTGGTCAAAAGCTAAGACTGTTACAACAAAGAAATAACAGATAGCTAACCATTTAAGGATGGCGGTAGCGGAGCTTCCGCTGCCGCCTTTTCCTTACGAAAAGGATTTCTTCGGAAGTCCCTTTCCGAAAGGCGGCAAAAAAGCGCTTTGCCGATTTTCGGAAAGAAATCGAACAAGGAGAAATCAAATGGACGAACAAGAAAAAGAAATTGAAGAAATACTCAGAACATTTGACAAAGCACCTTCGCCTTCGTCAGAGAATAGTGTTCAAAGTCATTTTAGTGCGATTGGGGGCATTTATGACTGAGACTTTTGAGAGACATCGCTCAAATCAAAATCGTAACACGAATTGAAATGAGCAAAACTCCGAGCGAATACAGAAAATCATATTTATAACCGTTGACTTTATAAAAGCTCGGGTGTATAATCAAAAAAATAAAGCTGTCTCGGCTGATGAAGACTATAAATTTTGCTGTTTCTGAACACAACAGCAGAGTTTACAGTCTTATTTTTTTAGGTGATAATATGAAATTCAAAAAATATGCAACAAAAACGCTGATGATCGTTATCGGATCAATAATATCCGCATACGGAATTACGCTTGCAATAGGCGCAGGTTTCGGCGGCGCAACACTTGCGATATTGTGGCAAGGGCTGACGAATGTGACAGGTATGTCAATCGGCACATCGTCGCTTATTGTGGCTGTGGCAATGATAATTTTTGCCCTTTTCTATGACAGAAAACAAATCAATATCGGCACAATTCTTTACCAAATCATTTACAGTTTTTTCGTAGATGTATTCACAAAAATTCAGCATTATACAGATATTAAAGCGGTTAATTTTGTTATAATGCTGCTTGGCATTGCTATATTTTCGTTCGGAACGGGGATTTACTCCGCCGCTGATTTCGGCAGGGGCTCATATGAAGCAGTCACATTTTCGCTTGCCGAAAAAAACGGGTGGAAAATCAAAATCGTACGAATGGTTCTTGATATTATAATGGTAATTATCGGCGTTTTGCTCGGCGGTAAATTCGGAATTTGCACAATTGCCACCGTTTTGCTCTCCGGTCCGATAATTCAGGCAACCGTAAGCACTGTTAAGAAATCAAAGATTTTAAAAAACATTTCTTAAAATTCTCATACAAGCCTAAAAGTGATAAGACATACAAAAAGGATGGAATTCGATTTTGAACAAGTCCGTAAAAAATGGACAATAGAAAAAACGGAGTTAAGGTTATATCCGCTAACGAAAACATTAGCGAAGGCTCAAAAGGCATAATTCTTGAATACGTACTTGAAGGTATGGCTGAATATTATTCAGCAGACTTATCAGAGAAAGTTATTCGTGGATTAACATAAAATGTAAGTTTAACGGTGATCCGATTACATTCGGATTCAATTTTGAACCTGCTGCTATCCTCGGAACATTTGTGTTTTGAGGCTTTTTATGCCCGGATACTGCTTTTTACGGCGGTATTCGAGCAAAGTGTCTGCGTTCTTTGCAAAATTTCTTTTATATTTTTCAAGGTGTACTCGGTCGGAACTCCTATGCCGATGTCATTCGTTCCGATTAAAATCACAAGATTTTTCGGGTTTATGTTCAAGGCGTTACATTCGAGCCTTTCCAACAATCTGTCGCTGTCAACGGCAAACAATCCCGCACCGATTGCGCCGCAAAATTCAGGCTTATCGGATATGAAAATCTTTGTGTTCAACCGCTTTTGCAACACTTTTTTCAAAAACGTGTTTTCGGGCAGATGAAATAGTCCCCCTTGGCTTGCAACTAAACCTAAAAATCGCATAATTTTTAAGGCTTTTGCCCTGTTTTGGGTAGAAGCCTTTTTGCATATTTAATAAGATTTTCTTCTTCGTGTAATATTAAATGTGTCGGCTGTAAAATTAACAAAAATAATTGGATTTTCATTGACACATATAACACCTTGCAATATAATAAAAGCAAATATATAGCTTAGAAAGGAAGTTCCTTAATGACGAAAAAAATAACCGCAATATTCTTGGCATTGTACATGGCAATTTCCGTTTTGCCGATGACCATTCAGGCGGCATCAAAGCCCGATATTAAAGTTGGCGACTATGTTAAAATGGGCGCGTATAACAATGCCTCAATTCTTTGGCGATGTGTAAGCATTGACAATAACGGACCGCTTATGCTTGCAGACAAAATTGTTGACACCCTTGCATATGATGCCAAAACAAATGACAACAGCAATTCAAAATCACACAGCAGAAGCTATAAGCGTGATGATTACGGTTCTAACTATTGGAAAGACAGCAATATGCGTTCTTGGTTAAATTCGACCGCAGCTGAAGGCAAAGTCGATTGGCTTTGCGGCAACCCTCCGAAAGACGGATATGTAAGCGGTGTGGGAGCGTACAACGAAAAAGCGGGTTTTCTCAACGCTTTTTCAAAATCTGAAATTGCGGCAATGAAAACCGTTACCCAGCGTTCTCTCGTTTCTCATCCCGAATACAACAAGGGCATAGTTGATGGAGACGCAAATTCGGATTTGTTATACTACACCGATATTTCGGAAGCGGTGGCAAACTACGACAGTTCATATTTTGAAACTACAACCGAAAAGGTTTTTCTTCTTGATGTAAAGCAGGCTAATGCCGTGTGGAAAAATCTCAAAGGTTATTATGTTGCGTATAATAATGACGGTATGGCTTGGCCTTATTGGCTTCGCACTCCTGTTACCGATTGCAATCACGATATGCGTTATATCAGTTCATCGGGTCAGGTCGGTCGTTATGCTCCGTGGTATTCCGATTTGGGCGTAAGACCTGCATTTTATCTCGATTCCGAATATTTTGTTACAACTTCCGGCAGCGGCTCACAAAGCAGTCCTTATATCGGCTCTGCTCCAAATAAGCAAGAGGATGATTATACAATTTCGGAACCTGCCGAGGACGCAAATCCCGATTGGAATGTCAGCACCGAGCAAAGCATTCAGCTCACCCTCGGCCCGTGGTATTCAAATGACGGAAAATATTCTAATCCTACCATCCCTGTTTATACCATCCAAAAAACACGCAGCGACACGGAAAATATGGTTGTTGTCGTTTGCGGCGAGGGATACACAAAAAGTCAGCAGGGCAAATTCATCAATGATGTCAAACGACTTTGGCAGGACGCTATGAAATATGAACCGTATCGCAGTTATGCCGACAGATTCAATGTTTACGCTCTTTGCACAGCTTCCGAATCGACTTTTGACAATGGTGGAAGCACCTTCTTTGATGTTATAGTCGACAAATATAATTCGCCTGTTATTTCTAATAATCTCCACGGAAGTCAGTGGAAAAATCATATTTTTGAGAGATGTATCGGTCCTGAATTTATCGAGAAAATTCACGATGCTCATATCAAAAAAAAGTGTGATCCAAACACAATTCCGTCCGGTTCGGAATATGAGCCTTATTATTATGTTCACGATTATATTGCTCAGTTCGCTATGGTTGTAAACACAAAATCAGATTTCGGCGGTGCTTATAATAACCGTGAATACGGCTTCCATTATTTCATTTCGCCATCAGACAGTTATCGTGCGTCAAAAACTTTTGCACACGAGTTTGGACACGGTTTGCTCGGTCTCGGTGATGAATACAGTAACGGATATTTGCTTGACGATAAGGAACTTAAATCACTCAATCTTTCCTCGGTTGAAGACCCGGAAAAGATAAAATGGCGACAGCTTTTAGGTTTTAGAAACACATATACCTGCCGCAATGCTTACGGCTCAAAAATGCTTGTTTCAAGTTATGAGTGCATAATGAGAGACACAAACTATCAATTCTGTGAGGTTTGCCGTTTGCAGGGCTTCAAGCGAATGTCTCAGCTTGTTAAGGATGTAGACCTTTATGTTGCAACTCCCGAGGTTAAGGAATATACGGGCGCTTACTCAAAGCCGTCTGATTTTACCGACCTTGAAACAAGTTCATATTATAATTACACATATAATCGCAATGACCGACTTTTGAGCGGCAACAGCAAAAGCAGATTTAATACTAATATGAACGGTAAAAAAATCGAGCTTAGAACTGTTATTCAAAACATTTCAGATAAAAATGCACGACAATTAAAATTCAAAATGTGGATTAAGCACTCCGACGGAAGCGTTGCGACCGATTCATCGGGGAATCCGCTTCAAACAGTACAAACCTTTGACATTCCTGTTTGGAATGATAAGGCAAATTTCTGGCCGCTCGGTGCTTTGGATCACATCAAAAGCGACTTTAATTCAGGCTTAAAGAGTTGCTCGCTTATTTATCAAATTCCGTCTGATGCACAGCTTAAGAGCGGCGATACCGTGGCATTTCAGGTGCTCGATGAAAACGGAAATGTGCTTGCAGACGACAATACGGAAACACAGCGCTACACAACCGTTTCAATTCAGTATAAATTTGAGGACGGCTCTGAAATTCCAAACACTGCCGGCGGAACATTTACCGTGCCATACGGCACAAAGCTTGATTTAACACCGGCAAAAACACTTTATGATTATGAATTTATAAAGGTTGACGGCTTGAATAAGCCTATTGTTTCGGACGGAACGGTTGTTACATATTATTACAAAAATAAAAACGAAGAACACACTCACAATCTGACTTTGGTTGCTGCGAAAGCTGCCACCTGCACTACTGCGGGCAATTCCGCATACTACACCTGCGATGGCTGTGACAAGTGGTTCGCAGATGCAACAGGATCGGTAGAAATTACCGATAAAACCAGTGTGAAGATTCCGGCTCCCGGACATACCGCAGGCACAGAATGGAAGTCTGATGATACTAACCACTGGCATGAATGTACAGTTGCAGGTTGTGGCGTGATTATCGAAAGCACGAAATCGGCTCATACCGCAGGAGAGTGGATTGTAGATACCCCTGCAACAGCTACCACCGCCGGTACAAAGCATAAAGAATGTACGGTTTGTCATCGTGTATTGGAAACACAACCTATTCCTTCAACGGGAACAGAACTCAAAATCATCGCCAGAGATAACCAGATATATAACAAGGCAAGTGGAAGTGATGTGACAATTACCTGCAATGGTGATTTTGCAAAATTCACGGGAATTAAGGTGGATGGCTCAGTTGTTGATTCCAGCAATTATACCGCCGTTTCCGGTTCTACCGTTCTTACCCTGAAAGCAAGTTATCTCGGTACGCTGACAGACGGAAGTCATACAATCACCTTTGTCTACACAGACGGTGAGGCAAACGCTAACCTGACAGTTAGAACAGCAGGTAGTGGACATATTCATGACTATGGTACTGAATGGAAATCCAATGCAGATAATCACTGGCATGAGTGCAACTGCGGAGATAAGAAGGATGAAGCAGCACACAGCTTCAAGTGGGTTGTTGACAAGGAAGCTACCGCAACCAAAAAGGGTTCCAAGCATGAAGAATGCAAGATCTGCGGTTACAAACGCTCGGCAGTTGAAATTCCTGCAACAGGAACATCGACTGCTCCGACAGACACAACAAAGCCTAATGACACAACAAAGCCCGGAAATACCAATGGCAGCGAAAAATCTCCGCAGACCGGAGATAACAGCAATATATTCCTTTGGTTTGCATTGCTGTTTGTTTCGGCAGCTGGCGTTACGGGAATAACAGCTTACAACAAAAAGAAAAAAGAACACGCTGAATAAGTCAGCAATAGACCTTTAAGCAAAGGGCGGTGACGGGGATTCCCGCTACCGCCTTCCTGCTTAGATTGGAGAAAGCGATGCAAGACTATCAACCTATCAGTCCCGGCGAGCAAAGGCACTCGGAAAGACCTTTAACTCGGTCGGAACGAATCGCTTCTAGAAATAGAATGAAAAAGAAAAAACAGAACCAGCGCCGTATGCTGATCGGCGGTGCTTCTGTCCTGCTGATTGTGATTATTGTTGCCATTATTTTGATTGTAAAAGGCTGTTCGGGTGCGACAGACGCACTTGCAGGCACCTGGGATTTAGATAGCAACACTACCTATGAATTTGACGGCAAAGGCAGCGGTGAAATGCTCCTCACCCTTGCAGATTATGATTTTACCTATGAAATCAAGGACAATCAGCTATATATCGACTTTGTGAACGAATCGGCACATGACGCAACCTATGAGTTTAGTGTCAAAGGCGATACCCTCACCCTCATCGGTGGCGAAGGAACAATCGGCGGAACTTATGAGCTGACTAAGGTGCATGATAAAAAAGCAGACAAATAAGGACGGTGTTACGCTATTAAAAAGGTATGGAAAATCCTGATTTTATCTGTATGTATAACTGTTTTTTCTTTATCTGCATATCACATTTATGATTATTGGAAAGAAACACAGGACAGTCAAAGACAGAATGATGTGCTGATTGATAAAGCGATAGAAACCGCACCACAAACACAGCAAACGGAGAATGGACAAACAGAATCTGCGATAAAGCCTGTTTCTGAAACTGCACCAATTACGGTAGACTTTGAGCGTTTGCAGGAAGAAAACAAGGACATTATTGCTTGGCTCTATTGCCCGGATACCGAAATCAACTATCCGGTAGTACAGAGCAAGGATAACGAGTATTATCTTCGCCGACTGCTTGACGGTACTTGGAATATAGCGGGAACGCTTTTTATTGATTACCGAAACGCCGCCGATTGTTCTGATCTGCATACCATTATCTACGGTCATAATATGAAAAACAACACGATGTTCGGCTCTCTGCCTAAATACAGTAAGCAGGAATATTACGAAGAACATTCTGTTTTGTATCTGCTCACACCAAAGCAGAATTATAAAGTGAAGCTGATCGCCGGATATGTTACACCGTCAGATTCAAAGGTGTATGAATTTGAGAAAACGAAAGAGGAACGTAGTGGACTGCTGAAAACAGCGCTGGATAATTCCTTGTTTACCTCCGGGACAACTGTATCCGATGAGGACAGACTGCTTACACTGTCTACCTGTTCCTATGAATATGACAATGCTCGTTTTGTACTGATGGGTATTTTAAAAGAAATCGGGTGAAATTTACTGTAATTTGCGGTGAGTCTGTTCGAGAAAGGATAAATGTATGGAAGCAAAACCAAGAATACTATATCTACTGAAAATCTTGTTGGAGCGTACTGATGAAGAACACCCGCTTTCTACAACGCAGCTCATCGGGATTTTGAATGAGGAATTTGGGATTTCTGCTCACAGGACAACCATAACGAAGGATATAGCAGCTCTTGTGGAATATGGACTGGATATTGTAACCATTCATTCGACGCAGAGCAAGTATTTTGTAGCCAGCCGAAAGTTTGAACTGCCGGAGCTGAAACTGCTGATAGATGCAGTAGAGTCATCGAAGTTCATTACAAAGAAGAAAAGCGAAACGCTGATTGAGAAAATACATACGATGACCAGTCCGGGGCAGGTGGCAAAGTTGAAGCGTAATAATTATGTAGTCAATCGAATTAAGCCGGATAATGAGCAGATA
>ERZ836939.3065-NODE-3065-length-14883-cov-15.649784_pt1 | contig 14883 bp, 8 predicted proteins | sample MGYA00519912_ERZ836939 | MGnify/ENA primary metagenome ERZ836939 (study PRJEB31850, sample SAMEA3708810) | human gut metagenome | biome: human gut; feature: human-associated habitat; material: faeces | place: China | collected 2014 ... | reverse complement strand
TAAAAGTATGATAGATACATTTTTTTAAAGCTATCTATCATACTTATTCTTTTGATAATTAGAATTCTATTAAAATGAATGATAGCATGATAGATATTTTTTCACTATGTAGCTATTCAATTTAAATCTTGTATCGGCATGAACAAGTCCATAGTGTGGTATATTGGGGTGTGGTTTCTTTGTACACGAATAATTTGTGAGTATGAACTATCTATCGATGTTTTCTGTTTTATAAATAAGAATTTTAAAATGAAAAGCCTTATGAAAACAAGAAAACAAAAAGAAACAGGTGAAAAAGAAGTCCACTTGTTAGAGCAAAAAGGATATGAAAAAATGGTGAATGAGATTGTCCCCGTTCAACAGGCGGAAGTATATCGCAAGCCGACTCATAAAGCAGTCAAAGAAGCTGTAAAGGAGCTAAATCCGGATACAAATAGTCTGGGCAGCAGAGGATGATTTATCCTCTACTGCCCAGATTAATCCATCGTATTAAAGGATCCGGAAGACTTTCGGTGGTTCTCATTTAGGGAAAGTAAGAACAAAACAGCTTCCTTTCCCTAATTCTGATTTTACGTTGATACTTCCGTCATGCAAAGCCATGATCTGTTTGCACAGGCTCAATCCGATACCCGAACCGGATGTTTTGGTAGTGAAGAAAGGAACGAAAATCTTATCCAAAACAGTTGGTAGAATTCCCTCACCATTATCAGATATTGCTAATGTCGGGTTGTCTTTAGAGAAAAACTTTATTTGTATTTCTTTATCTGCTTTCCGCTCGCACGTTTCGCGGGCATTTTTTAATAAGTTGATAAGCACTTGCTCTATCTGTGCACGGTCTGCATATAAATATAAATCGGATGCGGGCATTTCGAAATGAATATACTCTTCCGGAAATAATTTCTTTAAGTCCGTAAACAATTCGGCAACAGATACTTTGGTGCGGACAGGTGTCGGAATACGTGTCAGTCGCCGGTAATTCTCCACAAATCCCAATAATCCTTTACTTCTTCTGTGAATAGTCTGCATGGCTTGCAACATGATAGAATACTCCTTTTCTCCGAGTGATTCGGGGATTCCTCTTTCACTTAATGTTTCCGAAAGAGAGATAATAGGAGTGATGGAATTCATGATCTCATGTGTCAATACACGAATCAGCTTTTGCCAGGCTTCCATTTCATTTCGTTCCAGTACGGAATGGATATTCTTTAAACTAATTAGCCGTTGCTTTTTGCTTTGTGTGGCGAACGCACCTTGTGTGACAAATGTGGTGCAGGAAATTGCCATTTCCAGAACGATGCCATTTTGCTCGATGCGAATAATGGATATGTCATTACTGGTAGAAGCCTCCTGAAGAACTTCCGGAAGTTGTGATAGTTGCCCCAGATGAGTGACTGCTGCCTGATTCATCCATTCGATATGCCCGGTTACATCGGTTACGAGTACGGCGGTATCTACTTTATTCAATAAATTCTCGTAATATTGATGCTTGATTTCTTCTGCCAATAGCTTTCCCCGAAAGTCCTTTAATGCATTAGATAGTTCCTGTGCCCACTCATCCATCATTTTATTTTTAAAAGGAGGATGAAGATTCTGCGTTATATCGTTGTATCGGAGTCCATCCGTTAATTGCCGTAATAAGGCGATTTGTTTGAACTGTATTCGGTAGAGATGTATGCCGACGCCTATTAGAAGGAGAATACAGACGGTAGTACTGAACCATAACTGCCTTTGATACAGCAGACAACTGCTAATGGAAAGTAGAAAGATAACTATGATGTGCAGAATTACTTTAAACTCAAATCGTTTCATAAGCCTAATTTTTCAAGTTTGCGATATAATGCAAAACGGGTAATTCCTAAATATTCGGCAGCACGGGAGATGTTTCCGTTGCTGATTCGGAGTGCTTTCTCAATGGCCTGTCGTTCTAGTTGTTCGAGATTCAGTACCACTTCTTCCTCTTTTTTCTGTTTGGACGTGGTGTGAAAAAGAAAGTTTTCAGGTTTCAGCATGGAGCCGTCTCCTAAAATTACGGCACGTTCTATCGTATGTTGAAGTTCCCTTACATTTCCGGGCCATGCATATTTCAGCAGTTTGTTTTTGGCTTCCCGGGTCAGTCCGTGTATTTTCTTTTTATATTTACGGGTATAACGGTCCAGAAAGTGATCTGCAAGCAAGATGATGTCATTGCCACGTTCACGGAGTGGAGGTATATGTATTTCAATCGTGTTGATACGATATAATAAGTCCTGACGGAAATTCCCGTCTTCCACCATCTGACGGATATCAGCATTAGTGGCGCAGATTAAACGGACGTCAATGGGAACGGTTTGCGTACTTCCCAAACGACTGATTTGCCTTTTTTCGATGGCAGTCAGTAATTTGGATTGCATAGGAAGTGATAGATTGCCAATTTCATCCAGAAATAAAGTCCCGTTGGTTGCTACTTCCATTCGTCCCGCTTTCGATTTCTTGGCATCGGTGAAAGCGCCTTTTTCGAAGCCGAACAGCTCACTTTCAAACAATTGTTCGGGGATACTTCCCAGGTCGATCGTGACAAAAGGTTTGCCGTATCGTGGAGAACAACGATATATTAGTCGGGCAATCACGTCCTTGCCTGTACCGTTTTCTCCGAGAATTAGTATATTGGCATCTGTATTACTTAGTTTATTTATCGTGGTAAACACTTCCTGCATAACCGATGATTCTCCAATAATATCATTTTCCGAAGTATTCTGACCACTAAGAACTTCCACTTGTTCTTTCAAAATGCTGACTTCCTGTTGTGACTGACGCAATCGCATTCCTGAAGTCAGCGTAGCCAGCAATTTATCCTTTTTCCAAGGCTTGGGAATAAAATCAGTAGCACCAGCTTTGATGGCCCGAACAGCTTTGTCTGTATCTGCATAGGCAGTCATGAAAATAACAATAGCCTGTGGGTCAATCTGCAATATCTGCTTTAGACTTTCAAATCCCTCTTGTCCGCTGATGGCATCCCGGCTGAAATTCATGTCTAATAAGATAAGATCAGGATGAAAGGTGGTCATGAAATACTCGATACGGTCAGGGGTAGTAGCTACTTTTATTTTTTCCGTATAAGGTTCCAGTAACAGGTTGAGAGCAAAGAGCACGTCCTCGTTATCATCTACTATAAGTATCTTTCCTAATTTGTTCACTTCTTCCATATCTTATAATCTATTAGATTCCGGGAGCAAAGATATGGATAAATCTCATGTGTTGTGTGTGCGATTGCGCACTAATTTTGTGCGTATATGCACACACAATCAACAGAATGGATATTGATAAATTGTTGAATGATAGTGATTTATGTAAATGGCACATCTTTTGAATGATGAATAACAAATAAAGACAACGAATGAATCTGAAATTAATCTTCATATATCTCGGACTATTGTCGACAGAATTATTGATTGCTCAAAATCAAATTACAGAGTTATCATTGAAGCAAGTCATAGAAATGGCCCGTATGGAATCTCCCGATGCACAAACGGCACGTCACAGTTTCCGTTCTGCATATTGGAACTATAAATATTATCGTGCCAATTATCTACCGTCTTTAAGTTTGACATCCGATCCGAATCTGAACCGTGCCATTAATAAGATAACGATGGGGGACGGTTCGGTAAAGTTTGTCGAACAAAATTTATTGAATACGGATTTAACCTTGAATCTTTCACAGAATTTATTCTGGACTGGTGGTTCTTTCTTTCTTGAAACCTCTGCTCAACGTATGGATTTATTCAGCGAACATAAATACTCATGGCAGACTTCCCCTATTATGATAGGTTATCGCCAGTCTCTTTTTGGCTACAATAGCCTGAAATGGGATAGACGGATAGAACCTGTACGCTATCAGGAGGCAAAGAAAAGCTACGTAGAGACACTCGAACTCGTATCAGCCAATGCGATTCATAAATTTTTTGCCTTGGCCACTGCCCAAAGCGATTACGATATTGCTTCCTTTAATTATGCCAATGCCGATACCCTGTACCGTTATGCACAAGGCCGTTATAATATAGGTACCATCACAGAAAATGAAATGCTACAACTGGAACTCAACCGTTTGACGGAAGAGACGAATCGCATGAATGCCCGTATTGAAATGGATAATTGTATGCAGGAACTCCGTTCCTATCTCGGTATTCACGAAGACCGGGAGCTGCGTGTTCTTGTCAGTCCCCAAGTTCCGGATTTCAGTGTGAACCTGAATGAAGCACTGGTTTTAGCTTACGAAAACAGTCCGGACATACAGACGATGGAAAGACGCAAACTGGAAAGTGAGAGTGCAGTTGCGAAAGCCCGTGCCAATGCTGGCCTGAAAGCAGATATCTATCTCCGTTTCGGATTGACGCAGACTGCTGACAAACTGCCCGAAGCTTATCGAAATTTGTTGGACCAGCAATACGTGAGCATCGGCATTTCTCTTCCTATCCTAGACTGGGGGCGTGGAAAAGGACAGGTACGAGTAGCCCGTTCCAATCGTGATTTGGTGTACACACAAGTAGAACAGAGCCGGACAGACTTTGAACTGAACGTCCGTAAACTCGTCAAACAATTCAATCTGCAAACGCAACGTGTCCGCATCGCTGCCCGTACAGATGAAACAGCCCAACGAAGAAGCGAAGTGGCACGCAAACTCTACTTATTAGGTAAATCTACTATTCTTGATTTGAATGCCTCTATTTCAGAGAAAGACAGTGCTCGCCGTAACTATATTTCGGCTTTATATAATTATTGGAGTTTATATTACACACTCCGTAGCATGACACTATATGATTTTGAGCGAAATACGATGCTGACAGAAGACTATCATCTTCTGATTGAATAGAGAACAACGAAAAGTCAGTAAAGAATAGAAATTGAATCATAGCTAGTAGAAACTTGTAAAACACCAGATAATTTCATGGATATAAAATTAGAAAAGAAACCGTGGTACATTCGTTACAGATACTATCTGATAGGAGGGATATTGTTTGTCGCCTTCCTGATTTATGTGATTACTTTGTCTTTAGGTCCCAGAAAACTGCGGATAGATGCCGAAGATATACAGATTGCAGAAGTAAAAGTGTCTAATTTCATGGAATATGTGGACGTGGAAGGGCTCATTCAGCCTATACTAACCATCAAGATCAATACCCGTGAAGCAGGAAGTGTGGAAAGAATTGTCGGTGAAGAGGGAAGTTTGCTTCAACAGGGAGACACTATTCTTGTTCTTTCCAATCCCGATTTGCTTCGTAGTATTGAAGACCAGCGCGACGAGTGGGAAAAGCAAATGATTACCTATCAGGAGCAGGAGATTGAAATGGAACAAAAAAGTCTGAACCTGAAACAGCAAGCCCTTACCAACAACTACGAATTGGAACGCCTGAAAAAAAGCATCGCTCTCGACCGCGAAGAATTCCAGATGGGCGTGAAGAGTAAAGCTCAATTGCAGGTAGCAGAAGATGAATACGGCTACAAACTGAAAAATGCAGCCCTGCAGCAAGAGAGTCTGCGGCATGATTCTGCCGTTACGATGATACGCAAGGAACTGATCCGTAACGACCGGGAGCGGGAACGGAAGAAGTATGAACGTACTTGCGAACGGTTGAATAGTTTGGTGATTACAGCTCCCTTGAAAGGCCAGCTTAGTTTTGTAAAGGTCACTCCGGGGCAACAGGTTTCCTCTGGTGAAAGTATTGCTGAAATAAAAGTATTAGACCAATACAAAATCCACACTTCACTTAGTGAATATTACATTGACAGGATCACCACCGGATTACCGGCTACAGTGAATTATCAGGGAAACAAATATCCGCTGAAAATAACAAAAGTGGTTCCCGAAGTGAAAGACCGTATGTTTGATGTCGATCTTGTCTTTACAGGAGATATGCCCGATAATGTACGGGTTGGCAAGAGCTTCCGTGTGCAGATTGAATTGGGACAGCCGGAGCAAGCACTCATTATTCCGCGAGGCAACTTCTACCAGTCTACAGGCGGACAATGGATTTACAAAGTAAATGCATCAAAGACAAAAGCAGTCCGTGTGCCATTGAGTATTGGTCGCCAAAATCCGCAGCAATATGAAATAGTAGAAGGTTTACAGCCGGGAGATTGGGTAATTACAACCGGATATGATACCTTTGGGGATGCAGAAGAGTTGATTTTGAAATAAACACATATAATTTATGACTTTACATTATATAAAAGTAGCATTTAGAAACTTGTGGAAGTACAAGGTGCAGAATATAATCTCTGTCATCGGATTGGCAGTAGGACTACTGTGTTTCAGCGTATGTATGTATTGCAGCCGTTTTGTAGAATCCACCAATCATTGTTTTGATAATTATTCCCGCATAGCAGAACTAAATTTTTATAATGAACAGACTGGGGATTATTTTTCCGGTACACAAGTAGCGTTATCCGAAGAACTTCGTACTTGGGCTATGGGCGAAGTGGAAGCGATTTCCTGTATGGCATATTCCCGTGAGCGTTCTTTTCTGGTTGAACTATCTTCGGATAAATCATTGCCATACGATCTTGAAATCATGGAAGTAGATACCCTATACGATAAAGTCTTTACTCCACAAATAGTAGTTGGTAGCTGGCAGACAGCAAGTCGGATGCCGAATGCTGTTATTATAAGCCGGTCCACTGCCATAAAGATATTTGGTCAGGTGGAAACTGCCATTGGCAAACACCTGACTCTAACAGAACGGCTTTATACTTCTCCGGACAGTACCCCGAAGGCAGGAGGTATTGTGTACACAGTGCAAGCAGTGATGGAAGATATTCCGCTGAACAATGGTTTTAGTTTTATGTGTCATATCGATGCATTGGTTATCAACGACAGTGAAGGACTTTTTCAGAGTCCGAAACGTAATGATATAACGGGGGCTCGGACATACGTTTTGTTATCTCCGCAGGCTGGCATTACCGATTTCGAAAAACAATTCTCCAAGCGCGACTATACTTATATCTTATATAACCAGACTTATACCGTTATTGCCCGCTATATAGGAAACCTATCGCAGGAGAAAGGTGCTTATATTTTGGGATGGGTCACCGGAATCGTCGGTACATTGATATTGCTGGTCGGATTGATTAATTTCTTTCATTTTCTCATCGGCTCTTTCTTGAATCGCACTAAGGAATACGCTATAATGAAAATGCTTGGTGCTGACTGGAAACGGCTGTTCTGCCTGTTATTAATACAATCTCTGATTGTCGTATTTGCATCCTCGTTTCTGGTTGTATGGGGTGTGGAGCTGATTGGTGATAGAATGGATTTTTCTTTACCAGGTCTCACAATGAATTTCCCTTCTGAAACACTTCTAAAGCATATTCTGCAATACATTGTTTTGCTTGTGTTACTTTGTGTGGCAGTCTGCTTGCTCGTCTCTGTCCGTATTCGCAGATTTTCCATACAAACAGGTATATATGGAGGCCAAAAGCGTCGTGGGAAACAATGGGGACGTAACTTTATGCTTGGCATCCAATTTTTAATTTGTTGGGTATTCGTAGCGCTGACCGTCAGCCTGTTCCTACAATCGGGAAAGATGACTGAAACCTTATTCCATACGTTAAGTCAGGAAGATAAAGAAGCGATTCTTAGTATACCGCTGGACTATTCATTCCTAGAGAATAAAGAGAAACTCGAAATGGTGGAACGTTTCAGGCAGCATGCCGGTGTGAAAGATATTTTGTTATCTGACATATCCTATACTCACGGAGTATCCGGAAACTTATTAATGACGGAGAAGGGAAATGATAACTCTTGGATTGATATCAATGTAATGTGTGTACCATTGAATTTCTTCACCTTCATGAACATTCCGATGACGGAGGGTAGGACGATCCGGACAAAAAAGGATCTCGTAATGGATGAAGTTTGGCAGAAAAGACAAAAGAGAGATATCATCGGAATGAACTTCTACGACTGGACCAGTGATTTTACCGTTTGTGGAGTATGCGCCCCCTTTCAGACAGATGTACATAATCATAATGGCGGATTTGCTTTCACACTTTATGATTCTTCCGAATACGTAGGACACTGCTATGTGAAATGTTATCCCGAACAGCAAAAAGCAGTAATTAAATGGATTGAGACTATCCGTCGTGAAGTGCTGCCAGAGAATATTCCCTCCCAAGTACGTACATTTCAGGATGATTTGTACGAAGTGCAGGCACTGGAATATATCCTGAAAGACATCATCTCATTTTTTGCAATTGTAAGTATTATCATTACCCTGTTGGGAGTGTATTCCAGTATTACGCTTGATACAGAATGGCGCCAGAAAGAAGTTGCCATTCGCAAAGTGAACGGAGCTGGAATATGTTCTATCATCTGGTTATTTGCACGTTTGTACCTGATTTTGCTGGTAGCGACTGCCGCCATCGCTTTTCCGCTCATTTACGTGGTATTGCAACTGTGGAAACAAATGTACACCGTATTCTTTAATGATGGAATATTATACTGGGGAAGCATATTTGGGGGAGTAACCTTATTAACAGTAATCACCATTATTTTTAAAATACTGAAGATTGCACGTATCAATCCCGCAGAAGTAATCAAAAACGAATAAAAATATAATTCTAAAACAATACAGTTATGATTAAGACCATTAACTTACAGAAGATTTTCAAAACGGAAGAAGTAGAAACTTGGGCGTTGAATAACGTCAGTATCGAAGTGAAACAAGGCGAATTTGTAGCCATCATGGGGCCCTCCGGCTGTGGTAAGTCAACATTGCTCAACATTTTGGGGCTGCTCGATAACCCGACAGGAGGGGAGTATTACCTGAATGGAACGGAAGTCTCTCGGTATACCGAATCGCAACGTACCAGTCTTCGCAAAGGTGTGATAGGGTTTGTGTTTCAGAGCTTTAATCTGATAGACGAGTTGAATGTATACGAAAACATCGAACTACCTTTACTCTATATGGGTATTTCCGCTTCCGAACGGAAAAGGAGGGTAGAGGCAGCTATGGAGAGAATGGCTATCACCCATCGTAGCAAGCATTTTCCGCAACAACTCTCCGGTGGTCAGCAGCAACGCGTCGCTATTGCCCGTGCCGTCGTGGCAAACCCTAAACTGATTCTGGCTGATGAACCGACCGGTAATCTGGACTCCAAAAACGGTAAAGAAGTGATGGGACTGTTGAGCGAACTGAATAATGAGGGAACCACCATCGTCATGGTGACCCATTCACAACATGATGCCGGTTATGCCGACCGTATCATAAACCTGTTTGACGGACAGGTGGTGACTGAAGTTAGTATGTAAACACAAGCTATCAATAAAGAATATATCATGATAAAACACTATCTGAAAGTAGCCTTTCGCAATCTGATGAAATACAAGACACAAAGCCTTGTCAGTATCATTGGACTGGCAGTCGGCTTCACCTGTTTTGCGCTATCGGTATTATGGATTCGTTATGAGATGACTTATGATACTTTCCATAAAGGGGCTGAACGTATTTATATGGTACGTGCACATTATACTGATATTCCGGAACATATATCCAATTCAACTCCTTACCCTTTGGCAGCCTATCTTCAGGAAAAAATGCCGGAAATAGAAGCAAAGGCTACTACTTCTATACATCAGAATGTGAAAATCCGCATGGAAAATGATGAGTATGAAGTAGTAATGGCTGCGGCAGATTCTGCTTTTATGAACTTCTTTCATATACAGTTACTGAAAGGAACTGTCAACTTCTTGAAAGAAAATAATCCTGAAATTGCAGTAACGGAAGAGTTTGCTAAAAAGCTTTTTGGTAGTGAGGATGATGCTTTGGGAAAAGAAATGGAGGTAAACGGACGTTCCCGTCAAATAGGGGCAATTGTGAGTGGATGGTCCCGCCATTCCAATATTCCGTATAGTGTATTAGTCGCAGCCAGGCACAGTCCTCGATGGAAAAGTGGTCCTGAACAATTATTTATTCGTGTTCGTGCAGGGATGGATATGGATACATTCTGGAAAAAAATAAGTACCATGGATCTTTCAGATATTCAAAAAGAGAGTGAACTTTCGGATCTTCTGATAACCCGGATTTCAGCTTTGCGTTATTCTGATTATGTTTCCAAAATCGATGTTGTCATTTCCTTCAGCTATATTTTCTATTTTTCCTTAGCTGGTGGATTAGTTATCATCTGTTCACTATTCAATTACCTGACTCTTTATATCAGCCGGCTTTATATGCGCAGTCATGAAATGGCACTTCGTAAAGTGAATGGTGCCAGTAATAACGCTTTGTCCGTTCAATTTGCCATTGAACTGTTGATGATTTTGTGCATAGCTTTGGCGGGTGGATTATTGATGATAGAGATAAGCATGCCTTATTTCTTGAATTTCACTCAAATAGAAGCTGATTCGTATTATGGGGAAATCATTCTATATCTTCTGATTGTAATCATTCTGTCTTTCCTGTTTGCACAAATACCATTGTCTTACTTTCGTCGCCGGACATTGCAGGAAGCAATAAAAGGAAAGGGGGGATCTGCGAGACCTTACTTGTTTCGTAAGACAGGCATTGTGATACAGTTAATAGTCAGCCTTGTTTTTATCTTTTGCACAGTAATGATTATGAAGCAACTTTACTTCCTGAAGAATACTGATTTAGGTATGGAGCGTCATAATATAGGTAACGTTGCCTTATGGAATGGAGACATCAAACAATGGGAAGAGAAAATAAAAGCTTTACCCATGGTAACAGAAACGTTGCCTCCCTCATATTTCCCGATTATTCCTACAGGTCCGATGATGTATATCGAAATAAATAATTGGGATGATCTTCTCAAAATATCGGAGGAATCTCTCACTATCGGTATGATGCCTGCCAAAGAAGATTTTTTTGAATTTTACGGCTTGAAGTTATTGGAAGGTGAGTTTATATCAGATAAGAATCAAGGGAATGATGTCGTGATAGATGAAAATACATGCCGGAGATTTGGTTGGAAACAGGCCTTGGGAAAAAGTTTCTATTATGAGTGGAACGGTCAGCGTAGTGCCTATAAAGTTGTCGGAGTGGTAAAGAACTTTAGTTATCGCTCTCCTACAAGTAAACCGGGGCTTATTGCATTTCAACATCCCAAGGCACAGGAGTATCTGCTGAATCGAGCCAGTATCCTTTTTAAATTTAGAGAAGGTGCCTGGAATGAATGCCGTGAAGCAATAGAGAAACTGTATAAAGACGAATTTCCAAATGCTTATATGCGATTGTTTAATGAAGAAAAGGAATATGATAAGTATCTCCGCTCCGAAGATGCATTGATGAAATTATTGAGTATCGTATCATTGACATGTGTTATCATCTCCATATTCGGAGTCTTTTCATTGGTTACTTTATCGTGTGAACAACGTCAAAAGGAAATTGCTATACGTAAAGTGAACGGAGCACAGGTCTGTCATATCCTGCGTATGTTTTTCCAAGAGTATTTGTTGTTGATGACCATATCTGCCGTTGTTGCATTTCCGATAGGATATGTGGTGATGAGTCATTGGATCGAGAGTTATGTAAGACGGACAACAATGGATGGTTGGATATATATAAGTATTTTTGTTGTCGTAGCAGTCATCATTTTACTTTGTATCATTGGACGAGTGTGGAAAGCGGCGCGACAGAATCCGGCAGAAGTAATCAAAAACGAATAATAAAATAACAATATCATGATAAAACACTATCTAAAAGTAGCCTTTCGCAATCTGATGAAGTATAAGCCACAAAGTTTTGTTAGTATTATCGGATTAGCAGTTGGCTTTACTTGTTTTGCGCTATCGGTATTATGGATTCATTATGAAATGACTTATGATAATTTTCATGAAGGAGCTGATCGCATTTATTTGGCAGGCAGTAGCTTTCATCTTTATGGAGACGGATTTACCTATAATTCATCTAGTTTTTTAGCTGATTATTTGGCAAAGAATTGTCCGGAGATAGAGAAAGTATGTCGCATTTATTATGATTGGGATGAAAAAAAAATTAAGAATGAGGATGCCGAGTTTGTGGTACGACGTATAGAGGTAGATTCAAACTTTATTTCAATGTTCAATATTAAAGTATTGGATGGAGATAACCATCTACAGCTAAAAAAGGATGAAATTGCTATAACAGAAAATATGGCAAAGCGAATATTTGGGAAAGAATCTCCGATAGGTAAACACTTGATTTTAGAGGAAAGTAACGAAGAAAAAATAATCGTTGCAGTTGTAAAGTCATGGGAAGGACACTCTTTGTTTTCATTTGATATATTATTGCCATTTCATGATACAAACCCCAATTGGGGGAACCAACGATGCCAAACGCTTTTTCGTATTTATCCCAACTGTGATATAGAAGCATTGAAACAGAGGTTGTCAGAATATGAAGTACAACAAGATGGCCATAAATATCCAAATTCTACGCTTATTGCTCCATTATCCACATTGCGGAGTAGTCATCCGAGGGAAGATGTGAATGTGAAGTTGAATCATATTTGTCTTTTTGTATGTATTAGCGGTTTGGTTATAATTTGTGGAATATGTAATTATTTAACAATGTTGATAACTCGTATCCGGATGCGTAAACGTGAGTTAGCGTTGAGGAAAGTCAATGGTTCATCAAATGGTGGGTTACTCACTTTACTTCTTACAGAACTTGTTTTATTACTAATTTTATCTTCAGGAATAGGGTTGGTATTGATAGAGCTTATCCTACCCACTTTTAAACGTTTGTCACAAATTGATGAGGGTACTTCATTTTTTTATATTGAAGTATTTGTTTATATACTATCATTGATTGCCGTGACAGTTGGTTTTGCATCTCTGCTTATACGATACATCAGCAGGCGAACTCTACTTAGTAATATAAACAAGAAATCCAATCTTCATCTCTCCGGCTGGTTTTATAAGAGTAGCATTTTATTTCAGCTGTTTATCGGTATAGGCTTTGTTTTTTGTACTCTGGTAATGATGATGCAACTTCATTTTTTACTAAATACTAGAGAACTTGGAATAGAACGGCATAATGTAGGAGCAGTTGTTTATTGCTCTGAAAATATCCCTTTCAAAGAAATTGTAAGTCAGATACCAGAGGTATCAGAATGTTTGAATGGTTTTCATACACCTATTCCTAAGATGTTTTATTCAATATATAGGGTAAAGGAATGGGATGGAAAGGTCGCTGATAGTGAACAATATATTGAATTGGAAGATGAAACGATTAATCAGGACTATGCCGATTTCTTTGGAGTAGAGGTGTTGAATGGAAGTATGCTGGATGAAAAGGATGGAAAAGATATGGTTGTTATAAATGAAGCTGCTATGAAAGCTTTCGGATGGACACAACCGATTGGAAAGAAAATGGGAAAATTAGGAAAGCAATGTATAGTGAAAGGTGTTATTAAAAATATTTCATATAATGCTCCAATACATCCGGTAGCTCCTGCTATGTTTCATTTACCAGATAGTAGAGACAGAGGAGGTATTATATTCAAAGTGAAAGAGGGAACTTGGAATATTGTTTCTGAAAAGATAAAAGCGGAAGTGAATAAAGTTAATCCAAATGCAGAATTGATGTTGTCTAATATTGAAAAAGTTTACGACGCTTACATGAAATCAGAGAGAACATTGTGCAAACTGTTGAGTGTGGTTTCTGCTATTTGTATATTAATTGCGGTATTTGGTATATTCTCGTTAGTGACTTTATCCTGTCAGCAACGTCGTAAAGAAATAGCTATACGCAAGGTAAATGGAGCAAATATAGGAATAATCTTGAATCTATTCTTTAAAGAATATTTATTTTTACTTGTACTTTCATCGTTCTTTGCTTTTCCGCTAGGATATGCTATGATGAAGCATTGGCTTGAAAATTATATAAAGCAAACACCGATGGAATGGTGGTTATATGCAGTTATATTTATAGGAATGGGCCTTGTCATTTTCTTAAGCATCATCTGGCGCGTGTGGAAAGCCGCCCAGCAAAATCCAGCAGAAGTACTCAAGAGTGAATAAGATAAAATAAAAGTCTGGCACATTGATTTGTGTCAGACTTCATTTTATTCACCCAATAATGAGTGATATATTTCTCGTAGATTATAAAAGATCCAATGCTTTAAATGCCTTAACTAGCTTTTCTACAGCACGGTCTATTTGATCTTTTGTATGAGTAGCCATTAATGCTACGCGCACCAAAGTATCTTGCGGTGCACATGCCGGCGGAATAACCGGATTGATGAATACACCTTCATCAAAAGCTAATTTGGTAACCATAAACGTTTTTTCCGTGTCACGTACGTAAAGAGGGATGATAGGTGATTCTGTTGCACCGATTTCAAAGCCAGCTTCACGGAAACGTTTCAATGCATAGTTGGTAGCTTCCCACAATGCTTCAAGTCTTTCCGGTTCATTTTGGATGATGTGGAGAGCTTCGAGAGCAGATGCAGTAGCAGCCGGAGTGTTGGATGCACTGAAAATATAAGTACGTGCGTTGTGACGTAACCAGTTAATGATAGAAGAATCAGCGGCGATAAATCCGCCGATAGAAGCCAGTGACTTGCTGAAAGTACCCATAATCAAATCAACCTCGTGAGTCAGACCGAAATGGTCGCAGACGCCACGTCCTTGTTTTCCGAATACGCCCAAGCCGTGAGCTTCGTCTACCATGATGGTAGCGTTGTATTTATGTTTCAAGCGTACGATTTCGGGCAAGTTTGCCAAGTCACCTTCCATAGAGAACACACCGTCCACTATGATTAGTTTCACTGAATCCGGATTGCACTTTTGAAGTTGCTTTTCCAGATCCGCCATATCGTTATGCTTATATTTTAATTGTTGAGAGAAGGAGAGACGACGGCCATCTACGATAGATGCGTGGTCGCGGTCATCGCAAATGATATAATCAT
>ERZ836939.3058-NODE-3058-length-14914-cov-16.557373_pt1 | contig 14914 bp, 14 predicted proteins | sample MGYA00519912_ERZ836939 | MGnify/ENA primary metagenome ERZ836939 (study PRJEB31850, sample SAMEA3708810) | human gut metagenome | biome: human gut; feature: human-associated habitat; material: faeces | place: China | collected 2014 ... | reverse complement strand
TCTTTGACATGGATGGCGTCATCGTCGATACCGAGTATTACTACCTGGGGGAGACTGCCGCGTTTGCCAAGGAGCTTGGGTTGAATCTGACTCAAGAGGAGTTGAATGGACAGGTCGGTACCTCGCATCAGTTCTTCCTGCATATGCTGGTCGATTGGTTTGAGCGCGCCGGTAAAGGGCACTTCACTGGCGAGGAAGCGTTGGCCCGTTGGGACGAGTGGGCGCATAAGCGTCCGCGCGACTATCAGGCTTTGATTAACCCGGGCGCTGTGGATACGATTCGAGAGTTGCCGCGCCGCGGCGTTCGCGTGGCGTTGGCGAGTTCGTCTCCCATGGACAGCATCGAGGAAGTACTCGATGCATGTGGTCTGTCGGATGCCTTTGAGTACGTGGTGAGCGGCGAACAGTTTAAGGAGAGCAAGCCCGAGCCCGACATCTACCTGCATGCGCTGGACCTGTTGGGGCTGCCTGCGGTCCGTTGCTGCTGCGTTGAGGATTCCGTTCCGGGCATTACCGCGGGTAAGCGAGCCGGCCTGACGGTCATTGCCAAGCGCGAGGAGCGCTTTGGCTTTAGCCAGGATGCCGCAGACAAGATTATCGACCAGCTGCCGGAGCTGCTGGAGCTTTCTTAGGAGCGCGGTAGTTGCGCGTTTTTCGGGTCTGATGAGTAAATAGCCGACATTTTGGTGCGACACCTAGCATACTTTATGCTAATGCGGGCTTAAGGACTTGTTGAATGCCCCTAAGTCCGTTTTAGACTTAATTGTGCTTGGAGAGGGTATATGCCACCGACTGAAGGGCTAACTGACGGTAAAGCAGCGATACCGCTGTACCAACAGGTTATCGATATCATCAAAAACGAAATCAACTCCGGTGCCTACAAGGCAGGTGCGCGGATACCCAACGAATTCGAATTGGCTGAGAGCTATAAAGTTGGCCGCGTTACCGTGCGACGCGCTATTGAGGAGCTCGTCCAACAGGGTTATCTAACGAAGCGACAGGGGAAAGGCACGTTTGAACTGCGTCCCGAATCTTGGCCTTCTTTATTAGAAGCGAACACTAGGACGCTTTCAATAGCCGTTTCCGAAACTCCACCGGGGTGAGGCCGCCGAGCGCCACCTGGCGACGCCTCGTGTTCCAATGCACGACATAGGCGTCGAGGTCCCTCTTGAAGGACTCGAAGTCGGCCCACTCGACGCCCCTGAAGAACTCGTCCTTGAGATGCCCGAACACCTGCTCCGTCGCCCCGTTGTCTAGGCAGTTGCCCTTTCTCGACATGCTCTGCCTGGCGCCGTGCCTCCTGAGCTCGCCGGTCCACCTAGGGTGCTGGTACTGCCATCCCATGTCGCTGTGGACGATCGGCGAGGCCCCGGCCGGCATCCTCGCGAACAGGCGCCTGAGCACCTCCTCCTGCTGGGCCATGTCCGGGCTCGTCGACACCGACCAGGAGACGATCTCCTTCGTGCAGAAGTCGTAGACCGGGGCGAAGTACGCCTTGCCCCAGGGCTGCCTGAATTCCGTGACGTCGGTCCCGAGCTTCTCCCACGGGGCGCCCGCGCGAAAGTCACGCGCTATCAGGTTGTCGAATCTCTCGCCGACCGGGCCGCGGTAGGAGTTGTAGCGATGGTAGTCGGTCTCCCGGCGGATGCCGCAGCGGATGCCGAGCTCCCGCATCATCTTGAGGACCGTCTTGTCCGCTATCCTCGCGCCCAGCTCGGCCCTCAGGCACATCGCTATCTGGCGGTGGCCGCACCCGTTCGCCGTCCTCGAGAAGATCTCGCGCACGGCCCCCCGGAGCTCTGGCCGGGTCGCTCTCGGCGGGTGCGCCACGGCATAGTGGTAGCTCGACGGCGCGAGCCGCGCGGCCGCGAGCAGGTCGCATAGGCGGTGGTGCCCTGAAAGGGAGGCTACGACCTGGGCTTTCTCCCAGTTTGAGAGCTCTTCTCCGCTTTCAGGGCTATCGATTTTTTTAGATACGCCACCTGGGCCTCGAGTTTGCGCACGCGCTCCTCGAGCTCCCGCTCGCGCGTCCGCCCCCCGGGGCCCTCCGGCCTGCCGCGGCGTCCCGGCTCGAGCGCCTCCGGCCCGCCCTCGCGGTACAGCCTGCACCAGCGGTCGAGCGATGTGGCGGCGGCGATGCCGAAGCGGGCCATCGCCTCCGACCGCGGCATCCCCTCGTCCACGACGGCCCTCGCGACGGCGAGCTTGGTCTCCATGTCGTAGGTCCTGCGGCTCTCGCCCATCCCGATCAGCCCCTTCCTCCCGGTTGCCCGGTACGCGCAGAGCCATTTTCTCACCGCCGGGGCGGGAACGTCGAGCCTCTTGGCCGCGAGTTCAAAGCCGAGGCCGGCCTCGAACAGGTCGGCGGCGCGTGCCCTCATCTCGCGACCGTATCTTGCCTTCTTCCTGCGGGGCATTTCCGATGCCTCCCTTTTCTCGAACCTTAATTTCAAAGTCCAAGAAATGGGATGCAGTTCAGTTTGTCAATGCCCCCAAGCTCAAGCGCAAGATTCGCCAGAAGGATGACGTCCAGAGTTTTTCGGACGCATGCCGCGTTAACGGAATGGAACCGGGGGCGCGTGTCATTTCGAGAAAGATGCTGCCGGCGGATTCCACCGAAGCACAGTTCTTTGGTGTTCCCGTTGGAACTGACTTGATCTGCGTTGAGCGCGTGCGTACTGCCGATGGCGTCCCTGTCATGCTCGAGAACAACATATATGTTTACGAGGACAACGCCTATCTATCAACGGCACCTCTATCTAACCAATCCATTTTTGAGTTCGTGCGCAACCGGACGGGCCGCACGCCCGCGTTTACCGACCCATGCACGCTTGAGATCGCGTGTGCGTCGCCCGAGGTCGCTCGGTTGTTGGCAGTTCCCGTTGGCGAACCCTTGTTTTATATGGAAGCCTTCTTTTTCGACGAGCAGCGGCGGCCGTTTATCATCGGTCGTCAGCGGATCGTTGGGTCTCGCTACGTTTTTGACATCTAGGACATTGCGTATGAAAGCGCCCGGTGGATCATCTCACCGGGCGTTTCCATACCGTTCACGGCGCAAACGCAACCGTTCAACCGCGTTGCGGCAATCAGTTTGAAATTATCTTGATGGCGAGAAAAGCTGCTGGTAACCTATAGAACGTCATAGAACGTTTGCCTTGTGCAAACGTTGAAGCGAGATGCGATGCAGTCTCGAGTTCTTTGGAGGTATCTATGTCAGATACGAAGGCGAAGAAGACAAACAGACGTTTTAAGTTCAAATTACCGCATGTCTATACGATCATGTTCTTGCTGATCGTTGTCTTTGCGGTCTTGACTTGGATCGTTCCCTCTGGTCAGTATCAGCGCAAGACGATTTCGACAGCGGCGGGCGAGCGTGAAGTCGCCGTTGCTGGAACCTATGAACAGGTCGATAAGAACTACACCGATTCCGAGACCGGCGAGACCATCAATCTGGGGCAGGATATCTTCGCGGTCCTGCAAGCGCCCACTAAGGGCATCCAGGAGGCTGCCGACGTCGTTGCGTTCGTCTTATTGATTGGCGGGTCGTTCGCAATCATCACCAAGACCAACGCTTTGAATGCCGGCATGAGCCGTGTGATTAAAAAGCTCAAGAACAAGGACATCCTCATCATTCCCATCACGATGACGTTGCTGTCCATTTGCGGCACCACGTTTGGTATGTCTGAGGAAGCCCTGCCGTTCTATGCCATCTTCATTCCCATCATGATGGGTATCGGTTATGACTCGATGACGGCATTCATCATCTGCTTCCTTGGTCCTAACCTGGGATATTGTGCTTCGACCATCGACCCGTTTAATGTTTTGATCGCCCAAGGCATCATTGGTATCGAGGGCAATCCTCAGCTGTGGCTGCGCGCTGTTTCTTGGGTCATCTTCACTGCCGTCGGTATCGCATGGGCCATGCGCTACGCCATGCGCGTCAAGAAAAACCCCGAGTCGTCCATTACGTACGAGGACGATAAGCTCAAGCGTATCGAGTTTTCCGTGACCGATGTCTCCATCGAGGAAGAGTTCACTACCCGTCAGAAGCTCGTGCTTATCGATTTTGCTTGCGGTATGGGCATTATCGTCTGGGGTCTTGTGACCCAGGGTTGGTACATGAATGAGATTTCCGCCGTGTTCCTTGGCATGGGCTTGCTTGCCGGTATCCTGGGCGGTCTTGACCAGCAGACGATTGCTGAGGAGTTCGTTAAAGGTCTCGCCGACTTTGCGTACGCCGCCATCGTTATCGGTATCGCTCGCGGTATTCTGGTCATCGCCGAGGGCGGCATGATCATCGACACCATCCTCCAGGCGCTCGCTACTGCGCTCGCCGGTGCACCCGCCGCCGTCTACACCACGTTTATGTATATCGTCCTTGGCCTGCTCTCTTTGCTGGTTCCCTCGAGTTCTGGCCTGGCGGCACTCACCATGCCCGTTATGGGCCCCCTGACCGAGCTCATGGGCCTCAATCCCGAGGCGGCCGTTACCGCGCTCCAGTTTGCCAACCAGACCATCAACACCATCAGTCCCGTGGCGGGCATGACGGTTGCCGGCCTTGGCGTGGCTAAGATTTCGTTTGGCCAATGGTGGAAGACCATTTGGAAGTTCTTCATCTTCATGGTCGTCTTTGGCCTGATCGTAACGGCAATTTCTGGCATGCTTCCGGCGTAGGTGGTTGTGATGTCTGATCGTTTGACGGTCCTGACGTCTAAGAGCGTCTTTACCGGTACGGGGGACCTGCCGTTTGAAGGTTTCGTAGCGGTCCGTGGCAATCGAATTGAGGCTGTTGGCACCAAGTGTGAGCTAGCTTCGTATTTGACCCAGGCGGACGAGGTAGTTGACCTGGGTGACCGCACCGTCATGCCTGGCCTGATCGATGTGCATACCTTCTATACAGGCTGGGCGCTGCGGACGTTGGGGCCTGATCTGTCCGGCATCGCTGATGCCAAAGAGGCCGTGTCGCTCTTGCGTGCATGGAAAGAAGATCATCCGGATTGCGCGGCGGCTTTTGGCCACAACCTACCCGAAACGTTGGCATCGGATGCCGAGAACGCAAATACGGCGGCTGTGTTTGACGATTGTTTTGGCGATATCCCTGTCGTCTGCTTTACACCGGGTGCGGAGACCTGCGTTCTCAATGCTGCCGCCAGTGCGCGATACGGCTTCACGCCCCAGGCGTGCTATGCCGAGAAGATCTGGCGCATGATGAGCGATTTCCTCGCGCTGCCCGAGGTACGTGCGGGGTATTCGGACTACATGAGCATGCTTAACGAGCGCGGCGTTACCGCCATCAAGGAGATGGCGTTTGATGACTACTACGGTTTTGCCGACGAAATGGCTCGCCGTGAAGAATCTGGCGAGCTGACGGTTCGCGTCTCTATGATGTCGCAGCCGGTGGGTGCCGGTGCAAATCTGTCGTATGCTCGCGAGGCACGAGAGCGCTTCCGGGGACCGTTCGTTCGTTTTTCTGGCTTCAACCGTATGACCGATCGCGGCGTATGGGCGGGGCTTGCCGAGATGATTGACCCCTATGAGGACACGGCCGATGCGGGAGCTGCCGGCAAGACGGTTGTCGAGGAGCCCGAGTGGGATCTGATTGAGAACGAGCTGCGCGCAATTGATGCTGACGGCTTCCGATATTCCTTGCATTGCCAGGGCGATGGCGCCGTTCGTCGCACCGTGGCGCTCTATGCCTCGCTGCCTCGAGACGAGCATGGACGGTTGCTTCGCCGCCATGCGATTACCGATCTCGAGAACTCTGATCCGACCGATCTTGTCGAGTTTGGCAAGTTAGGTGGAATTTGCGAGGTCTATCCGCAGATTTTGACGCTGGACCGGCGCGAGGATTGCCTGTCGATGATGCGTCGACAAATTGGCGAGACGCGACTTATGCACAGCTGGAATCGCCGCGGCATGGAAGATTCCGGATGCACGGTGTGTTGTGGTACGGATTTGCCACTGCTGATTCCGAGCCTGGGCGAGTCAATCTACAGCGCGTGCGGTGGATACTTCGACGATGGACTGCCCGTGAATGAGGCCAACGCGCTGACGCTTGTCGAGCTCTTGCGTGCTTGGACTGCCGGGGGCGCGTACGATCTGATGCGCGAAGACGAACTGGGTACGCTTGAGGTCGGCAAGCTTGCCGATATCTGCGTGCTCGATCGGGATGTGTTCGACCTCGATTATCGCGACGCACGCGATCTTTCGGTTGATATGACGATGTCGGACGGACAAATCGTGTTCGATCGAAATAAGGAGGCATAAGATGTCTGAATCCAAACCGACGCTGCGCCGCGAACAGATTGCGGGCATGAATATCCACTACATCATGTGGTCGCTCGATTACTTCCTTGATGTGCAGCAGCGTTTGGGCTTTGAGTCCATTGAGCTGTGGTGTGCGGAGCCGCATGTGACGCTCGACCACACGGGCTACTTTGAGGCTGAGGTCCTGGCGAAAAAGGCTGCAGACCGTGGGCTTAGGTATCGTACTCTGTGCCCCGAGAATGTTGTCTATCCTTGGCAGTACTGCGCACGCAAACCGCTGCATGAACAGCGCAGCCTGGCGTACTTTAAGCACGGCATTGAGCTTGCCGAGGTACTTGGGTGCGACCGTATGTCCGTCAACTCGGGCTGGGGCGACTGGGACGAGGACCGCGAGGAAGCCTGGAAGCGCAGCCGCGAGCACTTGTCCATTCTGGCGGAGTATGCCGGTGAGCACGGTCTGGTGCTTACGATGGAAAGCCTGCGTCCCGAGGAGAGCAACCTTGTAACGACGGTTTCCGATGCGAAGCGCATGATTGACGAGGTCGCGAGCCCGTACTTACAGCCCATGGTTGATACAACCGCGATGGGCGTTGCGGGCGAGACGCTCGAGGACTGGTTTGCCGCCTTTGGTGATGGGGCAATTCACGAGATGCACTTTATCGACGGTGACCCGTATGGCCATCTGGTGTGGGGCGATGGCAAGCACGATATGGACGCCTTCGTCGCCACGCTTAATGCCCATGGTTTCGATGGCATGCTGGGCCAGGAAATCACGGACGGGCGTTACTACGATGACCCGGCGGCGGCAGATGCCAAGAACATGGCCGCATTCGAGAAATATCTGATTGACTAAAACAACTATCGGCCACGCAGCCAACGTCATTGATTGCGGACCAAACAAGAAAGGAACTGGATATGAACGCACACGATCTGATCAAAGAGGCAATTGCCGAGAAGGGCAAGTTCGACAGCGTCTACTGGATTGCTTGCGGTGGCTCCATGATCGATTTGATCCCGGCTCATGAGCTTCTGCAGCGCGAGGCAACCACCTTCACTTCGTATATCTATACCGCGCGTGAATTCGACATTATGCGTCCGCGTCGTCTGGGCGAGAAGTCCCTGGTCATTGCTTGCAGCCACAGTGGCAACACCCCCGAGGTCGTCGAGGGCTGCGAGATTGCCCTTGCTGCCGGCGCTACGGTGATCGCCCAGACCGACAACGCTGGATCCAAGATTGACTCCGGCAAGTGGACCACGTGGGTCTACCCGTGGGGCGAGGGCGTGCCGCAGGCCGAGGTCCCCGCTGGCATTTCGCTGTCGCTTGCGGCCGAGCTGCTCGATCAGCAGGAGGGCTACGCCGATCTTGCCGATATGTATGCCGGTATCGCCGAGATGGATAAGATTCTTCCCCCGGCACGTGAGAAGGTAAATGCCGAGCTAGGTGATCGTTTTGCCAAGCTTTGCCAGGAGCACGAGTTCTTCTACATTCTGGGCAGCGGTCCCAACTTTAGCCAGACCTACGGTTTCGCTATCTGCTCTCTTATGGAGATGCAGTGGCAGCACTGCAGCTACATCCACTCTGCCGAGTACTTCCACGGCCCCTTCGAGGCTACTCAGGATGGCGTTTTTTACTTCCTGCAGATGGGCTCCAGCGAGTGCCGTGCTATGGACGAGCGCGCCTTTGCGTTCCTTAAGACGCATACCGATACGCTGATGGTGCTCGATGCCAAGGAGTACGGTATGGAAGCCGTGCCGGCGAGTGTCCGTGCCTATCTGGACCCGGTGCTGTTCTACGCCATGAACTGCGAGCTGCGTGCTGCACGCGGCAAGGTGTTTGATCACGATCCCGATTTCCGTCGCTATATGGGTGTTGTCGAGTACTAGAAGGGGCAAAGGCCATGGCATTTAACGTTAACGCGCTCGGATTTGGCGACAACGTCGTCGATCGCTACGAGCATATCCACACCATGTATCCCGGCGGCAATGCGGTGAACTTCGCCGTTTATGCCAAGAAATGCGGTGCCGCACGCTCTGCATACATGGGCATTTTTGGCAATGACGCCGCTGCCGAGCATGTCATTGCAAGCCTCGAGGATGAGGGTATCGAGCTTGACAAGTGCGAGCAGATGATTGGCGAGAACGGAGCGGCTCGCGTGACCGTCGTTGACGGTGACCGTGTCTTCCTCGGCTCCAACGAGGGCGGTATCCGTGGCGATGCGCGCTATGTTCTCGATCGCTTTGACCTTTCGTACATGGAGCAGTTCGATGTGGTTCATTCGGGCAACTATTGCTTCACCGAGCGCGAGCTGCCCAAGTTGAAGGCTGCGGGCGTCACGGTCTCTTTTGACTTTTCGGACGACTCCACCGACGAGTACTACGAGCAGATTGCGCCCTATGTCGATTTTGCTTTCTTTAGTGCGGCGGATGCCGCGAGTGAGGACGAGATTCGCGAGCGTCTGGCATGGGTGAAGGGTCTGGGTCCGCGTTTTGTGTCGGCTACGGCGGGCGCCGAGGGCTGCATCGCTTACGACGGCGAGCGTTATTACCGCCAGCTGGCTAAACCGGTAACGGACATGAAGGACACCATGGGGGCGGGCGACTCGTTCCTCACCTCGTTTTTGATGTGCTATCTCGATTCCGCCAAGCGTGGTGAGGGTGGCGCCGAGGCCATCGAGCGCGCGCTCGACTTTGCTGCCGGATTTGCCTCGACCGTGTGCGGCATGGAAGGTTCTTGGGGCCACGGAGCACCAATCGTCGAATAGCTTAAGAAAGCGTACGGCGGTCTGGCTATGAGGCCTTGGACAGCCGATGCAAAACAATAAGCGAAACGCGAAAAGGGGGCTCGCCATGTGGTGGGTCCCCTTTTGAACATTGGAGAAGACCATGGGTATTAAAGCGTGTGCGGCTGGTTTTTGCTGTGCGGACGTCTATCAAAACATCGGCGTGTTCTATCCGACTGGTAATGGCATTGACTGGGGTATCCATCTTGCACGAATGGGCGTTTCGGTATCCGCCGTGTCGGTTGTCGGCAAGGACGAGTACGGAGACAAGATGAGAGAGGCGCTGGCCGCCGAGGGGTTTGATATCTCTCATCTGCGGGTGGAGGATGGCGACACCTCGGTGATGCTCATGGCATTGAAAGACGGCGTCGATCGCGTGCATCTCGAGGCAATCGATGGCGTAATGGAGACATATCGTCCGAATGAAGATGACCGGGCGTTTATCCTAGAGCATGACATCATTCATACCGACCTGTTTGGCAATTGTTTGGACCTCCTGCCCGAGTGGCATGATGCGGGCAAGACGGTGGTTATGGACTTCTCGGTGTTCAGCCAGGATCCCGAATATGCCTGCGAGAATCATTTTCCCTACGTTGACTACGCATTTATGTCGTTTGAAGATGACACTCCGGAGCTGCGGGACTGGGTACGTCACGCGCAGGAATTGGGGCCGCGCGTTGCGGTTGCCACGCTTGGCGAGAAGGGAAGCATTGCCTATGACGGTGAGCGCTTCTATGAGTGCGGGATCGTGCCGGCGGAGAAGGTCGTTAATACCGTGGGTGCCGGCGACTCGTATATCGCCGGGTTTACCAAGGGCGTGATCGATGGCCTTGATATTCCGGCGTGTATGAAGGCGGGCGCTGAGCTGTCGTCCCGAGTGATTGGTTCGTTTGAGCCGTACTAGGGTCAAATGCCTGGAAAGGAGTACGAAATGGTTATCGACATGTTGGTCCATCCTATGCTCTACGGCGAGATCTGTACGCCGGGTGATGAGCCTGATGGATTCGGTTTTTGGTCACGAGAATTTGGTATGGGGCATATGGGCCCCATGGATTGGGATGAGCTTCAAGTCGAGATGGACGTCTGCGATGTGCAGAAGAGCGTGCTCATGCCGCTCGATGTAACCACGGCATGCGGAGGGCACTTTGGCACCAATGACCAGATTGCCATGCTGGTTGCCGCACATCCCGATCGTCTGTGGGGATTTGCGAGCGTAGACCCGCAGGTGAGCGGTGCCGCAGACGAATTGGAGCGCGCCTTTACCGAGTTGGGGGCAAAGGGGCTTTGCCTGCATCCTGCAAAGCAGGGTTTTGCCCCCGATGATGCTGTGGCCGAGCCGCTTTACGAACTGTGCGAGCGCTATAACAAGCCGGTGGTTTTCCATGCCGGTATGTCTTGGGAGCCGGGCGCAGAGCTCTCGCGCAGTAACCCGCTTGCATTTGAGCACACAATCGCAACGCATCCAAATGTGCGTTTTAGTTTGACCCATTTTGGCTGGCCCTGGGTGCGCGAGACCGTGGCGATGCTGCTCAAGTATCCCAACTGCTACGTGGACACCTCTATCACTTACATCGATTCGCCCGAGGAGATGATGCAGCGTCTTTTCACGGTCGATATGGGGCCGCTGTGGTATGAGCGCGCGCTATCGCACCAAGTGATGTTCGCCAGCAATACGCCGCGCTTCCGTGCATTCAAACTCAAGCGGGCGCTCGATACCGTGCCCATGCGCGATGATGCGCGAGAAAGGCTCTACTGGGGCAATGCCCTGCGTTTTCTTGAAGGGGATGAGTGAACATGGTGACGCTCGAGACATTGAGCTATCTATCGACTGCTCCGGACCAGTTCATCGATATTACCGAGGACGTGCACGCTGCCATCGAACGCAGCTCGGTGACCAATGGCTTGGCGGCGATTATTTTGTCGCATACGACCTGCGGAATCGTGGTAAACGAGGAGCTGCCCTGCGTGGAGACGGATCTTATGGAGACGCTTGATCGCATCGCCCCACTCGATGCCCCCTATGCGCATGCACACTTCCTGCCGAGCTACGGAGCCACCGGTAACAACTCCTGTGGGCATATCAAGAGCATGATTTGTGGAAACAGTTGCTTCTTTCCCGTCCAAGATGGCCACATCGTGTGCGGAAGTGCCCAGAACATCTATCTTGCGGAGTTTGACGGTCCGCAGAAGCGAAAAGTGTACGTCGAGGTGCTGGGGGAGTAACGTCCCTGCAATAACCCTATGAAGGAGCACGTTATGTCGTTTCTAACTTCGATGTTCAAGAACGAAAAGCCGGTTATCGGAATGCTGCACCTGCGTCCTCTGCCGGGCGATCCGCTGTATTACCCGGGCGGAAGCGTATCGCAGGTCGTGGAAGCCGCCAAGCGCGATCTCGAGGCGTTGCAGCAGGGCGGTGTCGATGGCATTTTGATTACCAATGAGCTCTCGATGCCCTATGAGCAGCATGTTTCTCCCTCAACCCTTGCATCGATGGGCTATGTAATCGGGGCTCTGTCCCATGATCTGTCGACTCCTTGGGGAGCTGAGGCAATTTACGATGGTGATGCCACAATCGAGCTGTGCGCTGCCGTCGACGCGCAGTTCACGCGCTGCAATTTTTGCGGTGCCTGGGCCGGTGATCTCGGGCTGATTAACCGAGATTTCGCTCACACCATGCGTCGCAAGGCGGCGCTGCGCTTGGACGACCTCAAGCTTTTTCACTTCATCACGAGCGAGGGCGAGGTTTATCTCAACGACCGCACGACCGCGGACATTGCCGATTCACTTCTCTTTAATTGCCTACCGGATGCGATGGTCATCGGCGGTTCGGCTGCCGGTCGTGGCGCTTCGGGCGAGCTTGCCGACGAGGTCCGCGAGCGTGTTGGCGAAGTGCCCGTGGTATGTGGCACCGGTTGTCGCGAAAATACCGTGGCTGACGTATTTGCTCACTACGATGGCGCGTTTGTCGGCACGTGCTTAAAGCGCGATGGAAAGCTGGATGCCCCGATTGATGTTGAGCGAGTGGTTCGTTTTATGGCTGCCGCTCGTACGGCGCGAGGGGAGTAGGCACCTATGGCGCTCTATCTGGGTATTGATATTGGGACAAGCGCCTCTAAAGGCGTTTTAATCGATGATCGATGCAACATCGTTTGCCAAGCCTCTTGTGGACATGAGACGGACAACCCGTGTGATGGATGGTACCAGCATGATGCTGAGGCAGTTTGGTGGGGCGATTTTTGCCGCTTGTCGCGCGAGCTGGTGATGCGATCGGGGGTTAACGCGGCGCAGATCGGATGCGTGGGCCTTTCCGCATTGGGTTGCGACTGTGTGCCGGTCGATACCGAGTGCAACGCGCTGGCGCCCGCGATTTTGTATGGAGTCGATGCACGTTCGAAGCCGCAGATTGACGAGCTCCTTTCCGAATATGGGTCAGGTCGCGCACGCGAACTTTTCGGGCACGATCCCTGCTCATCAGATATTGCTCCTAAGATCTTATGGTTTAAGGAGAATATGCCCGAGGTGCACGAACGTGCCGCGAAGTTCCTGACGGCATCATCGTTTCTATGCGCAAAGTTGACGGGGCGTTTTACGGTGGACCGTTACTTGGCGGAGGATTTTCTTCCCCTATACGACCGCTACACTTGGAGGGTTGATGCTCGGGAATGTGCTCGTTTCTGCCGGCCTGACCAGATGGCGGAGGTAATGTCGGCTACCGATATTGCCGGGGCGATTACGCAGCGCGCGGCTGAGGCGACAGGGCTCGCGGCAGGGACACCTGTCTTAGTGGGAACGGGCGACTCTGGTGCCGAGGCCATTTCGACGGGTGTATTTCGTCCCGGCGATATGATGGTTCAGTTGGGGAGCACGGCGTATTTCATCTACCTAGCTGATCATATGGTCGATGATGCCCGCCTGTGGCCAGGGACGTTTATCATTCCCGGAACTTACGGGATCTGCGCGGGGACCAATACGGCGGGTGCACTCACATCGTGGCTGCGCCAAGAGCTGTATCGCGACGCCGTGGAGGCCGAGGGCCACGGTGGCCCCGATGCATATTCGGTCATGGCGCATGATGCCGCCGATGTGGCGCCGGGTGCCGATGGGCTCCTGTGCCTGCCGTACTTTGCGGGGGAGCGTACTCCGCTCAACGATCCCGAGGCGCGTGGCGTCTTCTTTGGCCTGACCGGAAGGCATACGCGAGCCCATATGGTTCGCGCCGCCTTGGAAGGCGTCGCGTATACCGTTGCATCCCATGTCGACATTATCGAGCGAGAGCATGGACTGCCAATTGGGCGCATTATGCTTGTCGGAGGTGGAACCAAGAATCCAATTTGGATGCAAGCTATCGCCGACGTATGCGGGCGCGAGGTCTCGGTTGCCAAGGTTACGGTGGGCGCATGCTTCGGTGATGCTATTATGGCAGCTCTCGCAGGTGGCGCCTATACATCATGGGATGAACTCGCCCGAGTCCTTGGCGTTGCGCAAACAATCGTGCCCGATATGACTGCCCACGAGCTATATGCGTCGCGTCGTCATATCTTTGACGAATTGTATACACGCAACCGTGATCTCATGCACGAATTGGTGTAATGCCGCCGAACTGTACCGCCTTCCAATAAGGACTGCGTTGTGCGATTCGCATGTCCCTTGGCATTTTTGCCCACAGGGGTTAGCGAAGGTCAAAAACAGAGCGCGCATTTGCTAAAACTGCCGATTCGATGTGCTTTATGTCACATTTTTTGAGCGAGGCGATGCGTTCTGAGGTCCTTGTGAGCGATCTGATGAGCGATTGCGCGCTTGTTTCTGTGTTTGGCTCGGCCGGCGCATCGGTCTCGAGCAGTAGACGGTCGAGTGGAATCTGTCGTGTGTATTCGCGTCCTCGTTTAGATGCGAGCATGCGTTCGTTGACGGAAAAATAGCAGCCCGCATTACGCGCGCGGACGAGTTCGTCCGAAGTGCCGCTAAACCAGTGGAAGATGATAACGGGGGAGTCGGAGTTTGGGATGAGTAGTCCATGCGATTCGAGGACGTCCAGTACGGTTCCCGCCGAACGAACGGCGTGAATTGATATTACGCGCCCGGTAAGAGGATGCTGCACGAGCGCATCGCAGAGCCGGTCAAATGTCTGTATTTGTAGCGGTTCGCTTCCGGCAAAGCGCGCGGAAAAGTCGAGTCCTACCTCGCCGATATAGCGCTCTTGGTCAGCGACTTCGCAAAGCAGATTGACTTCGGTAGGACCACATCGTCCGTCGGCGAGCCACCAGGGATGGAGGCCGATGCCGGCAAAAATATTTGAACGGCTGCAGGCGCGCTTCTTGGCGCGTGCAAAGTCGTGCGGATCGACGCCGCAGTCAAATAGAACCAGGCCCAGCGCCGTTGCCTCATCGGCAACGGCGTCCGGGTGAGCCATTAAATCGAGATGACAGTGCACATCAAACAGCTGCAGCTTCATCGTGGCGCACCCTGCTAGTCCAAGCGCTGGCCATCGGCGCGCACGCGCTCGCACCCGCGCCCGCTAATCTGGCGGATAACCTCGCCGGCAATCATCTGACCCATGATGGGCGGCATAAAGCTGGCGGTTCCCAGCTCGGTGCGCTCGTGGATGTTGGAAGGATCGCGGGGCTGTGTCTTAACCGATTCCTCGCAGCTAAACAGTACGTGTAGGCTCTTGATTCCGCGCTTCTTACATTCTTTGCGCATAATGCGGCTCATGGGGTCACGTACCGTATCGAAGATGTCGGCAAAGCGGAGGCACTCGGGATGGAGCTTGTTGGCCCCGCCCATGGAACTAACCAAACGAATGCCGTGGTCCTGAGCATATTTGGCAATGGTGAGCTTGGCCGAGATGGTGTCGATGGCGTCGACGA